>Ga0209422_1000109_pt1 | contig 19301 bp, 26 predicted proteins | sample BlaSpr_A8_OM2_M3_FD_187983 | JGI IMG/M metagenome (GOLD analysis project Ga0209422, IMG submission 187983) | Forest soil microbial communities from Thunder Bay, Ontario, Canada - Black Spruce, Ontario site 2_A8_OM2_M3 (SPAdes) (version 2) | ecosystem: Environmental > Terrestrial > Soil > Boreal... | reverse complement strand
GGCTCAAGCCCGCGTCGAGTGTGCTCAGAACGTCTCGATAGTCTTTCGCCTGGGCCCTTAACTGAACGGTCTTCAGCTTCGACGCAAGAAGATCCAGCACCGAAGCAACCTGAATCCCATTCTCTTGGACAACATCAGGGTCGTGAACGCGCTTGATTTCCAGAGATCCAAAGAAAGAAAGCTTCACCGGGCCATTCCGGTCTACAATCGCCGTGAGTGTGTTGTCTTGGAATTGGGTCATTTCGGCGTTTTTCAAATAGGGGACGCTGTCGCGCAGCGAATTGGGGTGAAAGGGCAGGTTCGAGAAAAAGTCGAAGTCGTCCGATTGTCGGTGTCCCAGCCGAAGTGCCAGAGCTGTACCTCCATAAAGCACGAACGTCTTCGGAGTATTACTTAACTCCCCCCAAAGTTGCCTCTGAGGCTCTGGAAGAATGCTCAGATTCGGTTTGAACATTTCCAACTCCTTCGGGCTACCCCGCGGTTCTCATCACCTAGAGGCCTCAATTTACGAAGTCGGGCTAGGTGACGTGTGGCGTCTGGCTTATTTTGCCTGATTTAGCTCAAGCTGAATAGGGACGCCTGTTCGGGGACAATGGGCCTTGCTCGCCGCTTTCTAGCCAGTGCGCCTGGTCGCTGTCCGAAGACGACCACGGACCTGGTATCCATGGCTTCCGCAACGACATTCGCAGGGTCAGGATGAGCGTCCGGCATTTCGATGGATAAGCCATGATCGTCGCTACGAGACTTCCGCGGAAACAGCTTTTGATGTTCTGTACTGAGGGTTCTCCAAACGGAGTCGGCAGTTTCGCCAATGCCATTCCTTTCGACCAGTTCCCGCGCCATGGCCGAGAGCATGTCATCGTCCTCATCGATGTTTTGCAGTCCTTCGCCAGCGAACTTGCCTTCCATGGTGAGAGCTACGAGGAGCTTCTTCCCCATGAGGCGCAAACATGATGTTTGCATCGTCCCTTCCGAGCACAGAAACTTCACGCGCACCGGGCGGCGTTGCCCGATCCTCCAGGACCGGCGGCTGGCCTGCCGCAACGTGTGTAGGGAGTATCCAGATTCGTAGAAAATGATGGTCGGAAAGTCCAGCAGATCGAGGCCGGTCTCCACCAGCTTGGGATGGCAGATCACTACTTGCACACCTTCTTTGACCTGTCTCGCGTACCACGCTTCGCGCTTGGAGGTATCAACGCTAGCTCGCAAAACAGCAGCGCGGATTCCCTCGTTGCTCAGGATTCGTTGAAGCCTGGCTGTAACGTCGTGCTTCTGCGTGTAGACGGCAAAGACCTGGCACCGCCGTCCCTCTAACAGTTCCTTCCTGATCTCCTCGATTAGTTTTCGTTCTTTCGAATAGATCCGGTCCTCGGGAAGGTCACGAGGTTCCGCAATGACAAATCTCACCCTGCGCTTAAGTTCAGGATCGAACTCAGTCCCATATAGCGTCCCAATTCCGTAGGGGTGATCGGGATAGAGCAACAGAGTATTGAGCATCGTGCTCAGCACGGACCGATTTCCCCGGTGGGCTTTCAACGCCTTCCGCATGTCCTCTTCGAGTTCGCGGTACGCTTCTCGCATGGGAGCGTCCATCGGAACGCTCAGATAGGTTTCCTCGTAGGGCGGAAGTTCTCCCGAGATGTCTTCCAGAAAGACGAAGGCGCACAACTGCATGAGGAATTCGCCAAACAGCAGCGGTGATGCTCCAGGCTTTCGCCGGACTGTGCTCGTGGCTTTGGCCTTGGAGCAGGCATTGTTGGCGGGTTCGACCTTTGTAATGGTCTCGAGCACGCCGTAATCCTGAATGAACGAACTGCGGCCTGTGGTGCCCCACTCGTAGCCGTGCTCTTTCATCCTTCGCGCTTCGAGGCGAAAGAGAGTGTTGAAAAGATCGTCGGCATAGCCACCCAGCAATGTCCCTGTCAGTCCAATGATCCTGTCGGTGCTCGAGGCCAGCGTGCCTAGAGCATTTCCTTGCGCGGTATCGCCAGCCAGTTGGTGAATCTCGTCGCAAATGGCGTAGTCAAACCATTCCGGCATGTAGCGCCCAATGAACTCAATCGGTGCCATGCGGCGGATCTTGTCCGCGTCCGCCTGCCACAGCGGGCTGTGCAGCGGACGACAAGACTTTTCTCCCCTGGTCTCAATGGTTTCGGCAATTTTGACCTTCTCGAACTCACCCGCCGTCAGTCGGCTTTCGTCCACGATTACCGGCTTGCCCGTGTCCGAATTCACCACACAGCCAACGTATGGGCCGGAATGTGGCACCCGGTAAGCGTGGCGCCAGAAATAACCGAGCTTCGCACACTCACGCCCGACGATAAACAGCGATGATCTCCCGCAGAGCGACAGCCAGCGTTTACGGGAACTCGGAGAATCTTTTCGCAACCGAAGTTCACTCAGCGTCGTATGCAACCCTTCCCGCACGATGCGTCCCTGCCTCAACCGCACCTCGTTCACTCCGTGGGCTTTGTTCTCGTCACCGCCATTTCGCAAATCATCGATCAGGAACACGCGCAGCCCCGGCAATGTCAGAAACGCCTCCCGCGCCCACTTTTCGACCAAGTGTGGTGGAACCATCGCTAAGGCGGTGAACAGATTTCCTCGGCTGCGGACATGAATGGCTCCGAGCGAGATCAATGTCTTGCCGGTGCCGCACTCCGCGACCACCATGGCGGTTCGCGCCTGTTGCCAGCGTTTGGCAACTCCCATAATCGCGATCGTCTGCGCAGGGAAAGGTGTTCGCAGCAGCCCTTCAATCCGAGGTGAAACTGAATCGTCAAATTGGTGGAGTGCTGGGTACTCTCGAAGAATGCGCTCTCCCAGGACCGCGGCATGGGCGCGCATGTAGTCGTAGATCGTGGAGAGTTCGGCCATGGTTGATCCTCGTGGTTTGGACGGTCTGAACTGGGCAAATGCCTGAAGGGAACGGGGAACAGAAGGAAGGACGTTACGAAGAGATCGACGGCAGGCGCTCTCGGTATGCCGATCTGTCGGCACAAGTGCGAATCGGCACCATATCCTGTTGCGCCAAGACCCCGCCGGAGAGCGCCTCCTCTCAAGCCTTCATAGAGCGGATCCTAGTCTGAAGGCTCGGAACTCTCCTATCCGGCGCGAGCACCATGCTAGCACTGCCGTGAGTCACGAGACGGCTGCGCTGGTAAGAAAACGTGTCAGAGCTCGCGCTTCGCGCGCAGAGCGGATCACGCTGCCGGGAACCCTGCCTGATCCGAGCGGTTAGATCTGGGCCAAGCCACCATCCACGAATAACTCGATACCGGTCACGTAACTGCTGTCGTCGGAAGCCAGAAACGAGACGGCCTTGGCAATCTCATCGGTCGTGCCGGGACGGCCCTGAGGTATGTTGGGGATTGAGCTTTGCACGAACTGATCGACCTGCTCCTGCGTCATTCCCAGCGAGGTGTTGTAGCCCGGAGTTGGAATAATGCCAGGACTAATCGCATTCACCCTGATCTTTCGGTCTTTCAGGTCCACCGACCAAGTGCGCGCAAACGATCGGACCGCAGCCTTGGTCGCGCTGTAAACGCTCAGGGCCTGGCTACCTTTCGTCGCGACGATCGAGGCGTTCAGCACGATCGATCCGCCTGGCTGCAGCAGCGGCAAGGCCTTCTGCACCGTAAACAGCAGTCCTTTCACATTCACGTTGAACTGCTTGTCGAAATGTTCTTCGCTGATTTGTTCGAGCGGAGCAAATGCGCCGGTGCCGGCATTTGCAAAAACGATATCGAGCTTGCCTTTTTGCTTCCTCACCGCCGCGTACAGCTTGTCGATATCTGCCAATTTCGAGACGTCACCCTGGACACCCGTCACGTTATGGCCGATCTCGCTCACCGCCGCGTCCAGTTCACTTTGTCGGCGTCCTGTGATGAATACGTACGCACCTTCATTGACGAACCGTTTTGCCGTCGCAAGTCCAATCCCACTGCTGCCTCCGGTAATCACGGCAATCTTCCCTTCGAGTTTCTGTGACATGTTTGGCTCCCCAGGGCCTGGTTGCGGGCACAGCGGTCTAGATGGTGCCTAGCCCGTACAAGTCGCAACTTATTTAGCGATCACTAAATAATATGGTAAACTATAAAAAGTCGTGGTAAGCAGATCGCCAAAGCGCGCAGGACGGCCGCGTGGCTTCAATCTGGAAGAGGCGCTTGATCGCGCCATGCATGTCTTCTGGCAAAAGGGATTTGAAGGGGCTTCTTTGAATGACTTGACTACCGCGATGGGGATCCAACCAGCAAGCCTTTATAAGGCGTTTGGAAACAAGCAGGCGCTCTTTGAACAAGCGTTAGCCCGATATCTAGCCGGACCGGTCGCCTTCATCCATGGCGCGCTGAGTGAGCCGACAGCGTACGCCGTAGCGGAACGGATCCTGCATCAGACGGCCGAGTTTCTTACCGAGAGACGGTCACGGCGCGGGTGCATGACGATTCAGGCAGCTCTGGCCGGCGGTGTAGAGGCTGTGCCAGTCCGGAGGAAGCTCATTGCCCTAAGATTAAAGGAGCAGGATGCCCTTCGCCGGCGCTTTGAGCGAGCGAAGTCTGAGGGTGATTTGCCGAAAGATGCGAATGCCGCCGATCTGGCCCGTTTCATCACTGCTCTTTTTCAGGGTATGACGGTGCAGGCTGTCAACGGCGCAACTCGTGAGGAACTGGTTCGCCTTTCGGAAATGGCCCTCCACACCTGGCCTAAATAGACGGCGATCGGAGCAAGGGCCGCGGTGCGCTGCTTTCCGCGTCGTCGGCAATCGGCAAGTTGAGAAGTCCGGACAGAAATTCTGGGGCGTACGCTCTCTACATCAAAGGGTTCGTTGGCCTGCAAGAAAGAGGTCTTCGAGACTAAAACCCGGCCATCGGATCGAACCAGTTTCAACCGGAAGACTGACGGCTCCACTCTCCACGCCCCAACTAAGCCAGGAAAGAAACTGATCCTTCTCGCCTTTCACGAGCACTGGGGCACATCCGATACCAAGAGCACAGATGATCGCCTTATGAGATTCCAGTTCATCCGCAAACCAGTCCGCCCAGTCCGGCATTCCGGGGATCCCGTGAATATGGGCGAGAGAGGCCCAGACGAATCGGGTTCCCGAACTTGCCAGCAAAGTTCGTCCCGAACTCGCCGATACGCTGCTCGCAGCGAACTCTTCTGACAACGCGAGTAGGTGACGCAGGGGCTTCTTGCGTCCGGCAAGCTGTATCGAGCCTTTGAAACACTGTGCGTTCCGTTCGAGACATACTCGAATCGGCTGTACACCTGGCCCTTCCACCATGAACCTGTCGCCCAGAGAGATGGCCGCACTGAAGGCCGCAACCTGCGTGTCCCCGCCGATCACGGAGATGAGGTGGGCCTTGGCCTGCCTAGGCGGGTCTGGCACAACTTCTCCTATGAAGCGATCCAAGCGCAGCTTGATGCTGGTGGTCGTCTTCTCCGTGCTCTTCACGTAGGTGAGCCAGCCGAATCGAAGGTGTGCATTCTTCATTCGGACTCCTTCTTTTCGTGCGTGAGAATCTGGGTCTTACCGTTCTTAAAGACCAGAGTCAGCTCATGCGAGAACCTTTCCCGGTCGTGCAGGATTTTGGTTCCGTCCTCTTCCTCTTCTTCCCAATGGTCCGTGAATTTCACAGAGCGCCAGTGCGCAATATGACGATCTTCTCCTTCGCCGAATACTCCATTGAGCATTCCTGCAGTGCAGAGCAATCCGACATGTCCGCCATGCAGCGGTGTGAGCGGGCGGCCTTTGACGTCATTCAGCTTGGGCAGAAGCACACGTCCCGCCTGACGATACGCGGCGGATTCCAACAACAAGTCCTCCACGTCGTCTAATGGAATACCCGTGTTGGTCAGCACCACCGGATCGGAGGCAGGAACTTCGTAACGAACCTCGGCAGTGTCGCCCAGAGGCTCGAGTTCGACCTTCGTTGCGAGCGCTTCGAGGTAGCGCACTCCATCCAACAAGACAGCATCAGAAACCTTGGAATGCCGTTTGCGGCGTGTTGCTAGGACTACGATCTGCTTGTATTGCAGGTAAGCCGACTCTGTAAATCGCAACACGCGCATATCGGTGAAATGTTCGACCAACAGTCTCGTGCATTTCGCCAATCGCAGCTGCGGAATCACGAAAAGCAGCACACCGCCGGCTTTGAGCCAGCGATATGCGTGTTCCAGGAAGACGAACTCCAGTCTCTGGTTGTTGCTCTCCCCGAATTCCCAATCATATGGAGGATTCAGGTAGAGCAGGGACACCGCTTCCGGCGGGCACCGGACATCCATGGCGTTAGCCTGCAAAGTCTCGATCCCCAAGGCTCTTGCTTGTTCAGCCCGATTGGCGTCGATCTCGATGCCATAGCGATGAGCGGTTACGCCATGAAGCAAGTGAGTGAACGCCGCGCCATCTCCCACGCAGGGATCGAGCGCCGAGAATTCCGATGCGAAAGCAAGGCAATTCTTCAGCCGAGCGGCTTCCGCCACGGGCAACGGGAAAAAACCCAGCTTTGCTTTTCCATGTGGTCTCATCTCGGCATCCCATCGAGCGCCTGTGTCACGAGTTCCCCAGCTCCGTCTGAATCGGGTATCTGGCTCACGGCGATGAATGAGCAAAGACCATTCACGGGGATTGGCCGCTCATCTTCAATGCGATAGCCGCGCTCGATGTGTTGTTGTTTTCGTTCCTCAAACAGGTCGTCTCTTGTGGTCACACGAATTCTCATGGCCATCCTCATTTCTTTTTCGCTTGAGATTTGGTTGGCAGATGCGGAAGAGCTGCTTGAACTGCGCAGATCGAAAACGGTCTAAACCATCCAGTTGCGGGGAGGCTCAGGGCAGCACAGGAGGTGACGACGACGCTATGGAGGGGGGAATCGGAATTCCCGTGGCCAGTGAAGGGGATTCTTAACGCGGATGGTCAGCGCACGTGAGACAAAACAAAGCTCTGGTCGCCACAAAGTAGTTGCCAACACAACTCAATCAGGCAGAGGGTAGGGCTTCTACTTTCGTCGTCTCGAAGACTCGTTCGTCTTGTTCGGAGACAATTTTACGACCCTGTTGTTGCGCCAGATGTAGACGGGTAGGCCCAAGCGGGTGTGCTCATCAATGGCCTTAGCCACTGCGACTTTAAAGGCAATTTCAGCACGTTTTTCAATCGGTAACTGTAGTACTTCTCTTGAGGGCTTGCTCATGTTCGACCGTAGCGCTTAACGAGTTCACTGTAGGCGCTTCTCTCTATTATACGGATCGTTTCATCTCTCTGGAACGCAATCACGTTGGGGATCTCGCCTGAGTTGTCGAACAGCGTCCACACCTTAGCCAAGGAACGATAGTGAAGTAGAAAATTTTGTATGGACCGATCAAAACGACGTCGGATGACTGCTTCGGGCACATCGTGTCCGCCTCTTGAAACTCTTTCTTTGACTCTTGACAGCGCAAGATCAACGCTCTTAAGCCACAAGAAGAAGAAATGAATCTCATAACCTTCGGACTTGAGTTTTCGCAGCAGAGTCAGATAGCTTCGGCCTGACAGCGTAGTCTCGAACGCGAAGGAAACTCGCCTCTCGGCAAATGACCGGATCTCATCAAGCATTGTTCTGCCTGCTCGCAGGGCAGCCGTCTCAGGCGAAAAAGGCGCCATTCCTTGGGCGATCAAGTCAGCATTGACGAAGTTCTTGCAGTCCGCGTAGTTGGGAAGAAATTCCCGAGCGAAGGTTGTCTTGCCAGCGCCATTCGGTCCCGCAATGATGTAAAGCTCCATGAGGTTTCCATCCTACCGAATCTCAATGCCTTCGTCCCACCTGAGCGGGAGATTCTCGCCAGTTTGGAAACGGGTTCCGTGTCGATTCGCGAAGCTGCTCGATTAGTCCCCGAATAGCGGTGCGCCGATGGTACAACGCTTCTACCAATCGACGCCGTCCGTCGCAGTATGCCTCTCATCAGGACTTCGGGAATATCGGTAGCGCACCGCCAAATTGCGTAAGCATCCATTCTTTAATGGCAACGGGAAAAATCCCAGCTTGGTTTGTCCATGTGGTCTCATCGTGCGACCTCCGAGTGTCTGCCGCTTGCCTGCTGCTGTGGTCCCGAGCCTGCTGGTGTTACCAGCCTCTGGTCGTACTAAAAGGCGAAATGTCCAAGAACCTCAGAGCGCTCAACGCGATACGCCGGACATTTGCCAACAGAGAGGACATCAGTCTTGCAAGCGAGTAAGATTGGCTCAACTGGGAGATGGTGAACCCGCTACTTGAGTTGAAAGGACTCAACAGACGACAACAGTCACATGTGGCGAAATGCCTAGAACTCTATCGAAGAAGGAGAACCTCGATGCCCTACGTTAACGTCGGAAAAGAAAACTCCACTGAGATTGATCTCTACTATGAAGACCATGGCTCGGGTGACCCCGTGGTCCTCATCCACGGATATCCGCTGAGCGGCGCTTCCTGGGAAAAGCAGTTGCCGGTGCTTCTGGCAGCGGGTCGCCGCGTCATCACCTACGACCGCCGAGGGTTCGGCAGGTCGAGCCAGCCAACCGTGGGCTACAACTACGACACCTTCGCCGAAGATCTGCACAAAGTCGTGACGAAGCTCAAATTGCGCAACTTTGCCTTGGTTGGGTTTTCGATGGGCGGCGGCGAAGTGGCGCGTTACATCGGCAAACACGGATCGAAGAACGTGAGCCATGCTGTATTTATCTCCTCGGTCCCGCCCTTTCTCCTCAAAACGCCAGACAACCAGGAAGGTGTGGACGGTAGTGTGTTCGAGGGAATCCAGAAAGCCGTCGCCGCGGACCGCTACGCGTTCTTCACCGACTTTTTCAAGAATTTCTACAACACGGATCTTCTGCTGGGCAAGCGCGTCGGCGAGCAAGCCGTCCAGGCTAGCTGGAACGTCGCAGCCGGAGCCTCCGCCACGGCCAGTCTTGCTTGCGTACCGACCTGGCATGAAGACTTCCGCAAGGACGTGTCACGGATCGATGTCCCGACGCTGGTGATTCATGGCGACGCAGACCGGATTGTGCCGATAGCAGCAGCGGGAGAGCGAACAGCGAAGCTGATCAAGGGTGCGCGCCTGTCGGTGGTGAAGGATGGGCCGCACTGCATCACATGGACCCACGCGGAGGAAGTGAATCGAGAACTGGTGAACTTCTTGGGGAAAGGAGCTGCGAAACGCGCAACCTCAGAAGCCCCGAGAAAAGCGGTCGCGTAACCAGCCAAGTTTGTATTCACCGAGGGTGCCGTCTTGAACCGGCGCCCTCAATGTTTCTGTGACACCGGTCTCTACCTGGCAAGGCATCATCTTTGCTCAACAATCGCCGTAACAACCGTTGTGTCGATTGAGCGCTTGTGCCACCATTTTGCTGACTGGGTCTGAATCGGGCACCTCGCTCACGGCGACGAACGAGCAGAAACCGTTCACTGGGATTGGGCGCTCATCTTCAATTCGATAGCCGCGTTTAATGTGTTGTTGTTTTCGTTCTTCAAACAAGTCGGCCCTCGTGATCACACGAATTTTCATGGCCATCCTCATTTCTCAACCATTGGCAATCGGTGGAAGTCCGCGTCAGGCGGGTCATGGAACGCGGGCACTAATCTTGGTGTGTGCGCAAAACCGTTTAGGGACTCTGTGCCTCTGGCTCGTTTTCTTTCGTTGGCATGAGCCTCTCCCAACGGATCGAAAATCTGCGGCAGGGCTGTCCGCCGTCGTAGAGCTCGAAAATGAGTTCACCTGAGATATAGAGCGCGATTGGGAGGGGAATCACTGGAGCGCGCGAGCGATCGGCAGGAGCCGGAGGATTGTTCTCGACCATACTGATCCTCCTTTGCTAGTGCTCTCTGCTAAAAACCCGGCGCTTGCACACCGGCGTCTTTACACACGCTGTACCTCAATCGGACGATCTCTTGCCTCAAGAGGCATGGCAGAATCTGCGGCCGATTCACGCCAGTTTGGAAATGGATTCCGGCCCGATCTGCGAAATTCACCGATCAATCTTCGAATCGCAGTCCGTCGATGGCAGAGCGTCTCTACCAACCGCTCCAGACCGTCTCGATCTCTTTCGTACCACTCTTCGGGGATCTCAGCCGCACACTGCCAGATGGTATCCGTATCCATCTCCTCTGCTCGGGTCAGTGCTGGTTCGAATGCCACCCATCCTGTGACACCCTCATATGCACAATTGTTCGCGTATACACCTCGCAGGGGATAGTCAGAGAAAATCCAGTCGCCGGCATTGAAGCAGTAGCCCTGGTCAATGAAGGTTGCGGAGTATCGCTGCCTTCTGGGTGCTTTCCAGAAGATCGCCTGCCGTCCGTCGCTGTTGCACGTCCACTTGTCTAGGACAAGAACCCGAGGGAAATCGACAATATTAACAACCCTCTCCAGTAGTTCGCGGGGCAAGTGGTCGAAACTCATACCTACACTTTCGCAGCCCCCCATGTACAACGATCCCAATTGTTTGCCGCTCTGACACGGAATCTTGTCGCCACCCAGACTGATTCGGAGATCTTCTGTGTGTTCGATCAGAGAGTCAGAGACTTCAATCACTTCCACCCGTGGCATCGGCAGCCCAAGCGCTAGACCCAGGTTGGTGGCTAGCATCTCGTTCGCGAGCACTCGGATGTGCTGGGGATTGTTCTGGAATTTGGTGACATAACAGCAGCCGTCAGAAGCCCTCAACAGGTGAGATTGCGCGCCGCCCCGAAGTGGGCGCAGATGTTGGACTGCGGAGATGCAAAGGTGCACAAGCACCTCCTGGATTTTGTTTTAAGGGAAAAACAAGGCAGGCTCTAGGCTCTAGGTAACTGCTCAACTCGTCAGTTTCTTCTGAAGTCAACTATTGGGATTGTTCTTCTTGGATGGCCTCAATCCACAGACGGAGAGTAAGGTCTTCGCGCTCGGGATTGCCAAGTTGCCAGCGCAGTTCCTTCTGATATCGCTCTTTCAGTACTTCCAGATCGAGTGGGACAGTTCGCGCCAAGTGCTTCACATCGTCTCGGTCACGTTGAATGTTGCGCTCCAGCTTTGACAAGGCAAGGTCGTAGGGATCCAGGGCCAGGAGGCGGAGATGCTTGAACACTTTGGGAAAGATGTCGGTGAGTCGGTCCTCGTAGTTTTCCGGTACATGGGCCACGCCAACGTGGTCAAGATAGATCTTGTGCTTCTTGTCTAGCGCACCGCCCTGCATACCGAGTTCCAGCACAGGTCGGCCAGCATCCCTCGGTGCGATTTGCAATACGTCCAAGTCTCCTGTTGGCCGCGAAAAACCATACACCATGGTGACGACAAATCCTCCCATACAGTCCAGCCTAACTTCCTCGTGTACCGCCGAATCCAATTCGCGCAAGAATGAGAGCCATGGTTCCGGAATGCTTTTATTCGGACGCATAGCCAAGGTGTTCCCCCTTCATGTCGGTCAGGAGATTCCAGTGTGCCGCGGCTGGTGAACGATGTTCTCGCAGCCATGCTCTCTCAGTTTGGGTCATAGAATCGTGGCAGAACGTATCTTCACGCGCAAGCCGCGCACTCTCCAAGAGTTCCAAGTATTGTCGAAGCTCTCTGGCCCGCTCCTTGTCGTTCTTGCCCTCTGCCACTTCGCTCGCCAGAAAGACGGCAAATCCCAAGCGGTTTTGCCGATCACGTACCTTGGCATTGCGCACCAGCCAGGCCCAGTCCATGTCAACGTAAGTCATAGCCAGCCACGGCAATCCCTCAGCAACTCGGGCATCAAGGTTTGGCTCATTCAGCGCATCGAGCAACACTTCCGCAGGGTTCCGCCGCCTTCTCGCCCGAAGATAGGCGAAGCCCGGATACCCGAGCGCGCTCAGCTCCGCGCTGAAATCGCGCTTCTGCGAAGAAACTCGCATTTCTACTTCCTCAGATCGCAGTGGCAGCGCCGTAGGCGGCAGATTCAGCACTTTGAGAGCCTTACGTACCAATCGTTCCGACAGGGGGCGATGCCCTTTCTCCAGCATCGACAAATAGGCTTGGGTGACATCAAGCGCAAGAGCGGCTTGTTCCTGGGTCCAATTCTTCTGCAAGCGCGCCTCTTTCAACCTGTTCCCATCCATAGGGATCCTTCTCCCCTCAACGAGTTTTGGGTTATTATAACATATATTGTTATATTTTGTTCTCGCTCTCTCGCGTTCCGCCAAAAGACTGGGCTGATGATGACGGGCTGCAATGCGGCCGAGCTACATATGCCCGGGAGCGCATCGCCATTCTGAATGACCTATACTGAAAGTTGCCGCCGGGTACTTCTCCCTGGGGCTCAAGGAGTTGGACGCTGGCGCAATCATCGATACAACTCGGGTCCGTTGGAATCTGGACGACACAGTTCGAGAACTTTCCTGCTAGCCAAATGCAAGAAGCGGCTGCGGAATTGGAAGAGCTTGGCTTCGGGGCCATCTGGTTTGGTGAGGCCGTAGGACGTGAAGCGCTCACTCAAGCCGGCCTGCTGTTGGCAGCAACCAAAAAAGTCGTGGTCGCCACGGGAATTGCGAACATCTACGCGCGCGATCCATTCGCAATGGCGGCCGGACAGAAAACCCTCGCCGAGGCCTATGCTGGTCGATTCGTCCTCGGGCTTGGCGTCAGCCATGTCCCGTTGGTCGAGAAGCTGAGAGGACACCGTTATGAAAAGCCCCTTTCCACGATGCGAGCCTATCTGGATGCGATGGATCAAGCTCCTTACCAAGCGGTTCCTCCGTCCACAAAGCCGATCCGGGTTCTGGCGGCGCTCGGGCCAAAGATGCTTGAACTTGCCGCGGAACGAGCTGACGGCGCGCATCCTTATAATGTGAACCCGGAGCACACTGCCAAAGCTCGCAGAATACTTGGTCGGGGCCCGTACTTGTGCCCGGAGCAGGCGGTGGTGCTGGAGACAGACCCGACGAAGGCCCGGAAAATCGGCAGGGATTTCCTCGCGGTTTATCTCGGCCTGCCTAATTACACCAATAACTTTCTGCGGCTGGGCTTCGACGAATCGGATTTCAAGAACGGCGGCAGTGATCGTCTGATCGATAACATCATCGCCTGGGGCGATCTAAAAACAGTCCGGAACCGCATTCGTGCCCATCAAACCGCTGGCGCGGACCACATTTGCATCCAGGTACTCACAGCGAAGCCGAAGCTGCTTCCACTAGCAGAATGGCGGGAGCTCGCACCGGCTCTCATGAGCGCTTAGGAAGTCGTCCGAACTCGGGAATACAAAACTGTATTCTTGCTAGGCTCTACTGTTTGGCTGCTGCCCTTTCCTGCGCGACCGCTTCGAGCGTAAGCACGATCTGGTGCAACGTTTGCAGGTTGTCCACCTGGGTCAATAACCGCAACTTCAGGGTGCGGAGTATTTGTGTCAGAGGTTCCGGCCCGACACGTTCTAGCGCCGCATCCAGTCGGCGGAAGCCCCGTTCAGCGGCTTGCATGTGTGCCAGCACCTTCTGTTGGATCGCTGGGTCCTGAATATCCTTCGGATTCCAGACTCTCGCTAGGGTCTTCAACAATCCGCGATACATGCGTTTGCCGAGCGCTTGTTCCATCTGTTCGATCGAGTGCACGAAGCTCGCGCCGTGGCTGCTGTCACGCCCGTCGCTATGTCCGTTGTTGCCCGCAGTTGTTTGCTCGGACAGTCTTGAGGCAACCTCTGCGTTGGGCCGCATGCCCCGCCGCCATCCCTCAGGTGTTGCCCAGTCGGGCAATTTCGGAATACTCGTGGGGCGCTTGCGATCATCCAAATCAACCCATATTCCGGAGAAGTAGTACAAATAGCGCCCGAGCCCAAAACAGCAGCAGGCTCTCTTGAACGATTGTGCTTCTGCCGCTGTGGCGGCATTTTCATCGTCAGCAAATTCTTCTCCAGTCGCAGAGTGTGATCCAATGCCGAAGATTGTGAGTTCACATGTCACCAAGACTTTGGCCACGATCTTCTGGTCTCTGCTTCGTTGAAAGTTTGCGCTGGTATGAACTGCGTACCTGCGGGTCCAGCCCGCCGGAGTGAACAGCGCGTTCAGACGATCTGTGTAAGCTCGCTGGTCGGCGTAAGGCATAACCTGGCCGCGCGGCGATCCGCCCTTGCTCGTGTTGGTGACGCGCCATTCGATCACTGAAGGATGAAATGGTACTTCCAGACTAGCGATCAGTTCTTTGATTTTTGCAGCGTTCGGTGTCAGCGCAGCGGGGATGTTTGTGTCGCTAGCCGGTGGAGCAAACTGCTGCACGGCGTTAGTGGAGCCATTTGCTGTGTCATTCGCGTGTCCATTGGTTGGGGTCATGACAGCTCTCCCTTCGTAAGGATGTGCAGGGATCTCGCAGACGTTCAGAATGGAACATCCTCGTCTACGCTCTCGCTAGAGCTGGCTTGGGATCGCTGATCCTCTTGGTCATCTGAGGTCGGGCTTTGGTGGTCACGGCCACCATTTTCCCGCGGGCCGAGCAGCAGCAATTCGCGGGCGACGATCTCCGTGCGATATTTCCTCACCCCGCTTTGCCTATCCTCCCAGCTCGAGGTCTGAATCTTTCCCTCGACGTAGAGTTTGGAGCCTTTGGCAACGTACTCCCCAACGATCTCGGCCAAACGCTCCCAAGCCACGATGCTGTGCCACTCGGTCCGCTCTTGCCATTCGCCGTTGCGGCCTTTGAACCTTTCGTTGGTGGCGAGGGAGAAATTCGCGACCGGAGTGCCGCTCTGTGAATACCTGACCTCAGGGTCTTTGCCAACGTTCCCAACGAGGATCACTTTGTTTACGCTCTTCGGTATTGATGCCCTCCTGGTGACTTGAAAGTGATCAGAAAGCGATCTCGCGACCGAGTCGGAAGCCATGGAAAGCGTGGGATTAATAAAGGTTTCCAGACAAGATCGAGACGTGCCGCTTGAGAGAATTCCAGGACGGAGAAACCAGCCGCTATTGCGGCCTTGGATAGTCGTTGATCTGCGCACACAAAATCTCTTTGCCCGACGTTGTCGACACCAGGTCAGAGCCTCAGCTAGTTGCAGGCTGTCAGCAGCTCGCAATTCGGGAGTGTCCAAGAGGCGCCTGGCCAGATTGCGCACATGATCTCCCGGGGGGGATCTTGAGTGTGCGAGCCAGAATCGGAAGAGGGCTTGTTGCAGCCTATTTTTCTGGCTTTGCTAAGTTCGAATTCCGCTTAAGGTCTGTCAGATCGCTGTCACGACCTAAAGCACGCTTGTTGGTCAAAAGGTCATCTAGGGAAATGAAATGCACCGGAACACCAAAGAAACTGCTTGCGACCTTCTTTCGCCACGCATCGGAGAATTCGACGGCCGTGATTTCGGTCAGAATATCAACGCGCACGGGAGCGACTCCGATTTGGTAGACCACCTGCTTCCCGGTGAATGTTTCTGCAGTTATGCCATCATGATCCAGAGGGGCCCCGAACTGTTTGAGCGCTGCGACTACTCGGATTGAATTCTGCGCTGAATTGCGCACCCACACGTCGAGATCTTTCGTATAACGCGGCTCACCGTACTTCATGACTGCGTAGCCACCGACAATCAAATATTCAACTTCGAAGTCGTTTAAGAGTTGTAGCAGTTCTCTGTAGTGTGGCTTTTCTGCCATGGTTGATTTCCTCAGCTAATTCGACCATTTCCCATGCAGCCGCAAAGATGGCCTCATCTCCCTGCTCCTGCCAAAACTCAATGTCAAATGAACGGTCCGGGAACCCATGCTCCACCAGTCGTGTTTTCCACGAAGAATTGTCAGCAAAGCTCATTTCACCCTCTTCGGTTCACACTCTAACAGTATCAGGATATCAGGATGAAGGGCCCTGACTTGATCTTCCGGCTCGAGATGCATAGGCAATTCCTGTCAGGGCCATGCCTCCCCCCGACCAGATCTTGTGGGCACATCGCTCCGCGAGTGATTGCGCTGATCGACCGATGTCGGGCCGGGATTTCGCATCTCCAGCGACTTCCAGCGTCAATCACTCGCGCGACGATCTGGCGGCGACAGTGTCGTGGATTCCAGTCAAAGGGAAGCAGTCAGATTCAATCTCTCGCTATAGCGAGAAGGACATAAGTAGTCGGGCACTGGTCGCTCAAGCAGCTGCAGCGTTATTGCGTGGAGTTGCTCTAATGTTTGTTTTGGAAGAAGAAGATGAATGGCGCGGCCGCGTTTAGGAATCGGTCGTTGCGCCTGTGAAAGCCAGCTGCGCCTCAATGTGTTCACGGCTTTGCTGGTCTCCGAAATAGGAAAGGCCGACCAGTTCCTCGCCGGATTCGGCGACTAGCCGGACTAGCTGCTCGCTGCTGATGGAATAGATCGGATGGGACGGCCCGGCGCGAAGTCCAAAGCGCGCGGCGGAATCGCAGGGATTAGCGGGAAATTCGATCTCAAGGTGTTGCCGTCGGCGTCCCAGTTCGAGAAGGAAGCAGGGCACTACAACATTTGAGACCTGCACAATTTCCTCCACACGCGCATCTTCCGCCGGAATCCCCCTTAGGCCAGCAAAGAGTTCAGCGATCAGGCGAGCCCTGGTTCGCTCGCCCCATGAGTCTGGCTGCACCGCGAGCTCAAGGATCTGATCGTGCAGTGGGGCTAGGAAGCGGGCGAAACCTGCCTGCCGCAGGTTCTCAACGAAAACAGGAGAACTGTCCAGCAGGCGTTCACATTGCGCAAAGACTCGCGCCGCCTCTTCCGGTCCGATGCGGGGGATTGTCTGTCTATTCCGTCCGCGATTTCCGGATGTGGTATCAGGCATATTAATCCCTCTTTCCCGGCGACCTGGGTGGTTCCGGGTTGTGCGACCACGAGAGCTGCCCGAGTTGTGGACGGCACATTATAAAGGACAACAGAATTGTGGATTTTGTGGACTGCACTACGATCTCGACAATGCAACCGTCCGCAGGGGCAGAACAAGTCGTGAAGCCGAGACGACCGACTCGGAAAGACTGACAGGATGAGCGAAACAGATTTAGTCAACTCCCAGACAGGATTTTGTCGCACCTTTCTTCCAGCAGTCGTGCCAGAATCTCCGAATCGTGGGCGGCATCTACGGGGTTGCGACACAAAGCGGAACGCAGCGCCGTTTTAAGCCACGAAGAAGCGGCGGGGTCGGCAAGGACCTCATCAATGCTAGGCAGGTCGCCTGCTGTAGGGCCGTCGTTCATCCAACATTCTTCACGCCGCTCCGCCCGCAGTTGCATCGACGCTCGCGCTCCGCTCCTCGGTTACATCGAGAGCGTTGGGATTCTCCGCCCGGTCTGGGGCAGTCACCCTAGGTCCGAGCAAATGACAATGACGGCAGCCGAGACAGCACACGGCAGACGTGGTTCGAGTGGCAGCATCTTGGAAGTCGTTTGGCAACACCACACGTTCCCCCGCCCGAGTGTAGAAAACCGGACAGACGGTGCCGCGGAACGCGGCGTCCGTTCCCCACAGCTCCATCTCCAGGCCGCCCCTTCGGCCATAAAAGAGGACCGAGCTTTCGAGCCGTGGCCTCTGGCTATCCCCCGATTTTGCCAGTTGGTGCCGGGTAATGAGCAGATCGTAGGTCCGCTCTATCCGAAGCATTTGCACCCGGATCAGTACCGGCGCGACGACGATCGCGTGCACGCCGTTTACACCAATGCTGTCCACGCGCTGAAGCCAGGGCAATGCGTTGCCTTGTTCGTCTACGAAGCTCGCATATGCACCCACCTCCGCGACCGCCCCGCCTGATTCGACGCCACGAAGCACGTATTTCTTTGCCAGGTGTTGATGCTCGATTGAAACCGAGGGCTGGCAGTAGATGCCGGCAGTCCGCAGACACTTCAACGTGATCGCTGGGAGCCGCAGTCCCTGCCGTGCCAGAACCTCGGCCTCCAACCGCCTATTGTGCGTCGTGAGCTGAGACTCCATATTCAACTGACCTCCTGACTCGAATCGGGTGTCCCAAGGCTGCTCGTATCATCTCTTTGGTGCACCCGGCCCAGCACTTGTACTTGCGCGGATCCGGAACTGAAATGGCCAAATTGTCGCCGCTGCGATCACGTCCATGATCCGCGCATGATGGACAACGTGCCCAGTAGTTCCCGGCACGCTTGGACGTCGGCCGGACGTGATCGAGGATACGAAATTGCGGGCGAGTGGGATCGTATTGCGGCAACTCAACTCTTGTCTTCGGACGAAACTCTTCTGGCATTTCGAGTCCATCGATGAACCCGCCCATCTCGGTGTCTGTGATCTTTCGCAGGCGCTCCAGGTAGTCGAGTTGCGCTTCGAGCCGGTAGTCTGCACCATAGAACCAGTAGCGCCTTCCCGTAGCACGATGGATTCCGAGCGGCCCCCGGATCGCATTGCCGAATTCGTCAGGGCCGAGTTGATCCTGACGCGGAAATACCTCGATTCCTTCCGCCAAACCAGAACCGCCCTTTACTGGCACTTTCAATCGAAGAGCCAGGTTGTAGATGTAGATTCGGCAGTGCCTTGCGAGCAATGGCTTGTCCGCGAAAATCCAGAGGTGAGCGCCGCGACGAGACTTTTCAAGCGCTGCCTCAACTCCATCCTGACCTAGCTCCCATTGCAACTTCAGAAGATCATCCAGCGCATTGTCGTAGTCGGCGTCAATTGCCACCCACTTGGAGCGCTGCGTCGTCGGATTCAGGGCGTAGAGGCCAACGGTGTGCTGACCGTTCAAATGCTCACCAATGGTCTGGAGCGATAGCCGCCGATCCCGCTTAGGGCGATAGTAATAGTGCTTCCCGTTCGTGCCCGGTTTGTGCGACTGAAGTGTGTAGGCCAGCCGATTTACGAACAATCCAAAATACCGCTCTGCCATTTCCGCGTTCGTCTGGCCCACTCCTTTCATAAAGTCTCCTCTCACAATTGCAGTGATGTCTCGGAATGCGTACGCGTGCTGCGAAATGCCCGTTACGCCATCGCAGTTTTTCCAATGGCCTTCCGGAGAAGCGCCGGATGTGCCGTCCACGAGACAAGGTTGTACTCCGCCACAAGCTCATCGAATTCGGCCGTGGTCAGGCTGTCGTCCCGCCCTTCGTCGAAGACGACAAAGTAGAAGACTTGCAGCTCGCGGTCGTACAGGTAAATTGCACCGGACGCGGGATCGTCTGGCACAGTCTGCAGCAACAAAACGCCCCTCGGCATTTCAATCCAGCGAGACGCCAGCCCCTCTCCGAGGGTGACAAAGACTTTCATCACGTGTTCGACATTGGCCTCCTTGCGCAAGCCAATTTCCTCCGCTGTAAACAGCGGTTCAAAACTTACTGCTCCTCTGCTTTGAGACATGATGTGTTCCTCCTCATTTGACTCGACTTGCTCCGATGTCCACGGACAGCGCTACACAGGGCG
>Ga0209422_1000108_pt1 | contig 19308 bp, 16 predicted proteins | sample BlaSpr_A8_OM2_M3_FD_187983 | JGI IMG/M metagenome (GOLD analysis project Ga0209422, IMG submission 187983) | Forest soil microbial communities from Thunder Bay, Ontario, Canada - Black Spruce, Ontario site 2_A8_OM2_M3 (SPAdes) (version 2) | ecosystem: Environmental > Terrestrial > Soil > Boreal... | reverse complement strand
ACATGCCGCGCGTGGCCCCGGAAAAACGTCCATCGGTGATGAGCGCGACTTTCTCGCCCATGCCTTGCCCATAGATCAGCGCGGTGACGCCGAGCATCTCGCGCATGCCGGGACCGCCCACAGGCCCTTCGTTGCGGATGACGAGCACGTCGCCGGCGGCATATTTGCGGTTGCGCACGGCTTCGACGCAGTGTTCTTCGTCCTCGAACACGCGCGCAGAACCCTCGAACACCAGATTCTTCAGGCCGGCCACCTTGATGACGGCGCCATCGGGGCAAAGATTTCCCTTCAGGACCGCGACGCCGCCGTCCCGCATGATCGGGGCGGCGGTCGGGAAAACGATCTCGCCATCGGGCGCGTTGGCGCCTCCGTATTCTTCCGCGATCGTGCGGCCGGTAATCGTCAGGCAGCTTCCATCGATGTGGCCGCTTTCGACCAGCGCGCGGATGACGACGGCGGCGCCGCCGATGTCGTAGACGTCCTTCGCGGTATATTTCCCGCCCGGGCGCAGATTCCCGATCAAGGGCGTGCGCGCAAAGACCTCGCCGACATCGTCGATCGTAAAGGAAATGCCGGCCTCATTGGCAAGCGCCGGCAGATGCAGCGCAGCGTTGGTCGATCCGCCGGTCGCCGCCACAATGGCCGCGCCGTTCTCCAGCGCCCCGCGCGTGACGATTTCGCGCGGCAACGGTCCGCCTCGCGCCAGCATCTGCATCACCAACCGCCCGGCGCGGCGCGCCACGCGCGCACGCTCGGCATAGACACCAGGGATCATCGAGACGTTGGGCATCGTCAACCCCATCGCCTCGGATACCATGCCCATCGTGTTGGCAGTGAACTGGCCCGCGCAGGCGCCGATGGTCGGCAGGCAGCTGCGCTCGATGCCTTCAAGCGTCGCCTCGTCGATTTCGCCGGTCATGAAGCCGCCGACGGCCTCGTAAGAATCCAGCACCGTGAGGGTCTTTCCCTCGAACCGGCCGGGCAGCGCGCTGCCGCCATAGATGAAGATCGACGGGACGTTGCAGCGGATCATGCCCATCATCACGCCGGGCAGCGTCTTGTCACAGCCGCCGAAACCGATCAGCGCGTCATAGGCCAGCCCATGCACCACGGCCTCGATCGAATCGGCAATCAGCTCGCGCGAGAGCAGCGAGAATTTCATGCCCTCGTGGTTCATGCTGATGCCGTCGGAGACGGAAATGGTGGTGAATTCCCGCGGCGTGCCGCCGGCCTCCGCAATGCCCGCCTTGGCGGCATCGACCTGGAAATCGTGGGTCATGTTGCAGGGAGTCTGTTCGCCCTTCATGCTGACGACCCCGATCATCGGCTTCGCAAGCGCTTCGTCGTCGAGCCCCATCGCGCGCATGAAGGCACGGTGAGGCGCGCGATCAAGGCCATCCGTCGTCACGCGGGATCGCCACTTCCTCATGGGTATGATTTCTCCGCTCGTCCCGGCGAACGCCGCGACGACTGGTTGCGACGTCCCCCGCCTATTGCAGCGGCGCGACGATGGTCGGGTGCTTGAACTGCGCGACATTCATCTTCGGCAGCATTCCCGTTTCGGCGTAGATGTCGAGCATCTTCTGGATCGCCTCGAAATTCGGCGCGGCTCCCGGGTCCCGCCCGAAATCATTGTCCTTGAGCAGGTAGGTGTCCAACACCGGGATCGGCGCCTTCAGCACCTCGGACACGACCTTCAGCGTTTCCTCGCGATTGGCCAGCGCCTTTTTCATGCCGGAGGTGATGTCGCGGACATAGGCCTTGACCAGTTCCGGATTCTTGTCGACGAAGTCGGCGCGGCAGGCTTCCAGAATATGCACGATGTTGGGCATTTCCTCCGACAGCGAGAACAGCTTGCGGGTGCCGCCCTTGGCCTCGGCGCGCGCGGCGAAGGGCTGGTTCATGTTAACCGCATCGACGCGGCCCTGGCGCAGCGCGTCCTCGGAGACGGCAAATCCGACCTCGACCAGCTTGATGTCTTTCGCCGGATCGACGCCGTTCTTCTTCAGGAGCATCGCGAATGGACCGTAGGTGCCGCCGCCGATGACGGAGATGCCGATGGTCTTGCCCTTGAGATCGGCGATCTTCTTGATCGGGGAGTCGTCCATCACGGCCCAATAGACCGAGAATCCGCCGGGCTTCTCGTAGACGTGTTGCGCCACGATGTAGGCCTTGAGATTTCCGCCGACCACGCCGTTCGCCAGCGACAGCGGCGCCTGGGTCGCACAGTCGAGCGCGCCCGCGGCCAGCGCCTGGGTCATCGGCGCGGTGCCCTGGAATTGCGTCCACTCGACATTGTAGGTCTTGCCGAGATTGGGAAATTCCGCGGGCCGGCGCATCATCCAGTATTTCGATTCCTCGGCCGGGATGGTCCAGCCGACGCGGATCGTCTGCTGCGCATAACATGCACTCGCGCTCGCCAGAACGGCAGCCACGGCGCCCGCCGCCAAAATCGATTTCGAAGGTATCCGTAACATGCCCACTCCATTATTTTTCGATGCCGACCGGCGCCAGCGCAAAACGGCTTGCGCTAAACCTTTCATGGTTCAAACATTGAGGCAAGCCGCCCAAGCGTGCGGTAATTGCCCGGCAAGGTGACGATGTGTGGTAAGGCGGCCTGCCGGGGGCATTATTGACGGCGGCAGAGAAGGGAAAGGCGAAAATGGCGGGGGTTGGCGGCGGGGATGGGAAAAACGCGGAGAAACTCGGCTATCTGGGACTGGGGATGATGGGATTTCCGATGACTCAGCGCCTGATCAACGCCGGTCACGACGTCACGGTCTGGAACCGGTCGTCGGGCAAAGCGGCACTCCTGGTCGAGGCTGGCGGGAAACCAGCGGCCCGTCCAGGCGAGGTAGCCAATGCCGCCAGCATCCTGTTCATGTGCCTCACCGATGCCGCGGCCGTCGAAGAAGTGGTATTCGGACCGGACGGCCTTGCCACGGCGGCCGGCTCCGGAAAGCTCGTCGTCGATTTCTCGTCGATCCACCCCGATGCGACGCGCGCCATCGCCGCACGGCTGAGATTGGCCAACGGTATGGGTTGGATCGATGCCCCGGTCTCCGGTGGCACACCGGGCGCCGAACAAGGCACGCTTGCCGTGATGGCCGGCGGCGAGGCGAGCGATATCGAACGGGTTCGTCCCTACGTTCTGGCGATGGCGCGGCGGCTCACGCATATGGGCCCGACCGGCGCGGGCCAGACCACAAAGCTTTGCAATCAGGTAATCGTCGGCTGCGCCATGGCGGTGCTGGCGGAGGCAACGCGGCTTGCGGTGAACGCCGGGATCGATGCCACGCGGCTGCCGGAGGCGCTGGCCGGCGGCTTTGCCGATTCGATCCCCCTGCAATTGTTCGTGCCGCGCATGGCGCAGGGCATTCATTCGCCCCCCTTCGGTCATATCTCGACGATGCTGAAAGACCTGGATACGGTGATCGATGTCGCTCATGGCAGCTCCAGCCCGGTGCCGATGGCGGGCCTTGCCGCGCAATTGTTCAGGCTGGCCAAAGCCGCGCGCGGCGCCGATGCCGACGCGCTGGAAATCTACAAACTGTCCGAAAACCAGGTTGGTTGAGGCCGATCGAGCCGGCAAAACGGAATTTCATCGGCTAGCGATTTCGGGTAGGGTTGTCGACCCACAAGGACCTGCTCCGATGTACCACCCTGCCGGCGCCAAGACATCGCCCAAATTTCCGATCCCTGCGCAAATGAAAGCCTGGGTGCTGGGCGACTCTGACGAACTGTTGCTGCGCGACAAACCGACGCCGGTTCCGGGCCGTGCGGAAGTTCTGGTCCGCATCGATGCCGTCGCGATCTGCGCAACCGATCTCGAGATCATCCACGGCGGCTCGCCGGCCAGCATTGGCGGCGGCCTGCCCTTCAACAAGAATTTCACGCCGGGCCATGAATATATGGGCACGGTTGCAGCGCTTGGGCCCGACGTCGACGAGTTCGAAATCGGTGAGCGCGTCAGCGTGGAAATTCACGCCGGCTGCGGCCAGTGCAAGCGATGCCGTCAGGGCATGTACACCTCATGCCTCAACTACGGCAAACCCGAAAAAGGCCACCGCGCCAACGGCTTTACCACCGACGGCGGTTTCGCCGAATACGCGGTCAACCACATCAATACGCTGGCGCGGGTGCCCGACACGATGAGCGACGCGGAAGCAACCCTCGTCGTCACCGCCGGGACCTCGATGTACGGGTTGACCGAACTGGGCGGGCTGGTAGCCGGAGAAAGCGTGGTCGTGATCGGCCCCGGCCCGATTGGGCTGCTGGCGGTTGCGGTCGCAAAGGCGCTTGGCGCAAGCCCGGTCATCCTGACCGGAACGCGCAACAAGCGGCTGGCGATCGGCAGGGAGTTGGGGGCCGACCGCGTCATCAACATCGCCGAGGAGAACGCGGTCGATGTCGTCAAATCGCTCACCGGCGGGATCGGTGCGGATTATGTGGTCGAGTGCGCCGGTACGGAGGCGACCGTCAATCAGGCCATCCACATGGCCAATCGCGGCGGAAAAATCTGCCTGGCGGCATTCCCGCACGATCCGGTCACGACGGATCTCGCGCACCTCGTGAAGAACAACATTTACGTCTACGGCATCCGCGGCGAAGGCCGCAGCGCGACACGACGCGCGATGGCGCTGATGGCGGAAAAACGGTTCGACGCCACGAAGATCCACACCCATACCTTCGCACTCGCCGATCTGCCTACCGCGCTGCGATACGCCCGAGACCGGATCGAAGACGCCATCAAGGTGGTCGTCACCACCCGGCGGGCGAACGCGGTCGCCAGCGCGGCGGCCGAGTAGAAACGAAAAAAAGCCCGTCCGCAGATTGCGGACGGGCTTGTCGGAGATTGCGCCGCTGAGAACGGCTTCAGGCCGACCGCCGGTACACCTGAAATAATCTCAAGCCGAAGGCCGGCGAGCTTATTTCAGCGACGTGTTGATCGACAAGCTCATTCAATAGTGAGGGTCGTACATCTGCGACTGAACGTACGACATCAGGTCATTGGGACGTGGCGCCGTCGCGAGCCCACGCTGGTAGGCGACCTCGGCAACCGCGACGGCGATATGAGCCGAGACCTCGCGGATCCGGGGTAGTGCCGGATAGAGGCTGCCCTGTTCGATGTCATCTTCGTTGACGAGATAAGCCAGCGTGTGGGCGGCGGCCATGAACATCTCGTCGGTCACCAGCTTTGATCCGCACGCGGTCGCACCAAGACCGACGCCGGGGAAGATATAGGAATTATTCCCTTGGCGTGGCACGAACGTCTTGCCGTCGAGTTTCACGGGATCGTAGGGGCTGCCGCAGGCGAACAGCCCGCGGCCGCCAGTATGAAGGTAGGCTTCCGCGGCGCAACATTCAGCCTTCGACGTTGGATTGGAGAGCGCAAACACGATCGGCCGGTCGTTGATCCGCGCCATGGCCTGCAGCACGTCGGGCGTGAAGGCGCCGCCGACCGCGGCTACGCCTATGATCGCGGTGGGCTTGAGCGTCTCGATCGCGGACAGGAAGTCACTGATCGGGGCATGATCATGGGCGTAGCGAAGTTTGTGCTCGGTAAGGCCAGGGCGGTTTTTCACCACCAGGCCGCGCGAGTCCACGAGCCAGTTGCGCCGCAGCGCCTCGGCCTCGGATGCACCCTGCGCCATCATGGCCGAGACGATGAGGTCGGCGATTCCGGTCGCGGCTTCGCCGGCGCCAAGGAAGAGCACCCTCTGGTCGGCAAGCTTGCCACCGCTCACCCGTAATGCCGAGAACAGGCCGGCCAGCGCCACGGCGGCGGTTCCCTGGATGTCGTCGTTGAAGACGCAGATCCTGTCGCGGTATTTGTGCAGCAGCCGGAACGCCGAGTGATTGGCGAAATCCTCGAACTGGATCAGCACGCCCGGGAAGGCCTCGCGCGCCGCGGTGATGAATTCGTCAACAAACTCGTCGTAAGCCGCACCGCTCAGCCGCTTCTGGCGCATGCCGATATAGTAGGGATCGTTCAGCAGATCTTCGTTGTTGGTGCCGACGTCCAGCATCACCGGCAGGCAGTGTTCCGGATGGATGCCGGCGCAGGCCGAATAAAGCGAGAGCTTGCCGACCGGAATCCCCATGCCGTGGGCGCCGAGGTCGCCGAGGCCGAGGATGCGCTCGCCGTCGGTGACGACGATCAGCTTCGCCGGATAAGGCCAGTTGCCGAGCAGTTCGGCGATGCGACCGCGATCATTGGCGCCGATGAACATGCCGCGCGGCCGCTGGAAGATGAGGCCGAACCGCTGGCAGGCAAGGCCCACGGTGGGAGTGTAAATGAGCGGCTGGATTTCATCGATGTTGTCACAGACGACGCGGAAGAACAGCGCCTCATTGCGATCGTGCAGCGAGTTGAGCGCAATGTATTTTTCGAGATCATTCGGCAGGCTGCGCAGATTGACCAGCACCCGCTCGACCTGCTCCTGCATCGAAAGCACGTGCGCTGGCAGGAAGCCGCGCAATCCCAGCGCGTCGCGCTCCGCCTCCGTGAAAGCAGTCCCCTTGTTAAGCAGCGGATCGCGCAAAAGCGCAATGCCGCGCGGAGTATCGGAAGGCCGTGAGCTGGGCCTTGCCCGGGCTGGCACGCTCATTCTATTCCTCCCAAAGCCGGTTCGTTATTAAGCCCGGCGTTTCGCCGATTAAGCAGAAAGCGTTGATTGAGATCAAGACCGGAGCGGCGATTTTATGGCGCTTCGGCGCGTTAACGATTCGGTGACCGCGCTGCAACACTGCATCACACCGTGCAATAACCCTCCCTGGTCTCATTGTCGGCCTAAAGCTCGCTCGCGGCAACGTGATAAACCACCGCGCCCCGATCCAGCACATAGGCACGGTCGGCGATATCGAGCGTCAGTTCCACATTCTGCTCCACCAGCAGAAGCATTGTGCCCTGCATCTTCATGGCGCGAAACAGTGCGAACATTTCGTCGACCAAGACCGGCATGATGCCTTCCGAGCTGGGCATTCATGCGACGCCGCCGAGATAGAGCCGCTTGACGATGTCGTAGTCTTTTAACTCGTCGACCGAACCGGCCGCGACGACGATCTCGCCATGGACGATGATGTAACCGCGACTGGCGATGCGGACCGCCTGATTGAAGTTTTGCTCCGCCATCAGCACCGTCAAGCCGAAACGCTGGTTGAGCTCGCCGATCTTGGTGATGGTCTGCGATACCAGCAGCGGCGACAGGCCCACTGAAGGCTCATCGATCAATAGCAGGCGGGGCGATGACATCAGCGCGCGGGCGATGGCGAGCATCTGTTGCTGCCCGCCTGACATGGTACCGGCGAGCTGGTTTTGCCGCCCCTTGAGGTCCGGGAAAGTATCGAAGGCGAGCGCAAGGTTGCGCTTGATGTCGCGGCGGGCGATCTTGCGGAAGGCCCCGAGCATCAGATTTTCCAGTACGGTCAGCCTGGGAAACAACCGCCGTCCCTCGGGAACCATTGCCACGCCGAGATCGACGATGGCCTCGGGCGACAGCCTGGTCAGATCGTGCGGCTTTCCGTCGATCGTCAGGGATATGCTTCCGCGTCCCGGTCGAACCAGGCCGGCAACGCACTTCATCAGCGTGCTCTTGCCATTGCCGTTGGTGCCGAGCAACGCGACGGTCTCGCCAGCCTCGACATGGAGCGAGACGCCGCGCAGCGCCTTCACGGCGCCGTAACCCGCATCGAGCTCCTTGATCGCGAGGCTAAGTGCCAAGGTAGGCCTCCTGCACCCGCTGGTTGGCCATGACCTCGGCCGGCGCGCCGAGCGCGATGATCTTGCCGGCGTCGAGGCACATCACGCGCTGCGAAAATCGCATCACCGCCTGCATGATGTGCTCGATCATGATGATGGTGATGCCCTGGCCAGCGAGGTCGATCAAGAGATCAAGCACCTCATCGACTTCCGAACTGGAAAGGCCGGCCATGGCCTCGTCGGAAATCAGCAGCTTCGGGTGCGTCGCCATCGCGCGGGCGAGTTCCATCTTGCGCAATTCCACCTGGCTCAGCCCTGTGGTCGGCAAGTCCGCCTTGGACGCGAGGCCGGTCCGCGTCAGGATCGACATCACGGTGTCGCGCCTGTGCGCGGCCGCGACGTAGTCGTCGCCGACGGCCGCAAAATCAAGCGCCACCATCAGGTTTTCGGCGACCGTCATGCTTTTGAACGGCCTCGGGATCTGGAAGCTGCGCGCGATGCCGCGGCGGGTGCGCTGGTGAGCCGGCAATCGCGTGATGTCCTCGCCACGGAACACCACGGTGCCGACCTCGGCCTGCAGCGCGCCGGAGATGCAGTTGATCAGGGTGGTCTTGCCCGAGCCGTTCGGACCGATCAGGCCGAAGCGCTCTCCCGGGTGAATATCGACGCTGACATTGTCGAGGGCGACGAAGCCGCCGAAGCGCTTGGTAACAGCGTCGATCCGCAGCAGAGCCGGCTCGGGTCTGGGGGACATCATGCTTCGCCCCCCGCACCCTTACGGCGAACCCTGCGGATCAGGCCAATGATGCCCTCGGGTGCGGCCACCACGAACAGCACCAGCATGATGCCGAGCACCAGTACGTTCACCTCCGATGAAATGGTGACAGCCAGCAATTGCTGCGTCGAGCCCAACAGGATGGCGCCGAAAACCGGGCCTGCCCAATGCGCGGTGCCGCCGATCAGCGACATCGCGAGCACCGAGACGGAGTAATTGAGATTGAAGGCGGATGACGGGTCCGCGTACTGAAGGTACATGGCGGCGGGTGCGCCGGCCGCGCACATCAGCGCGCCGGAGATGACACAGGCCAGCACCTTCAGCCGCAGGGTCGGCACGCCGGTGCATTCGGCGGCAACTTCGTCATCCTTGAGCGCCTGCAGGCCGCGACCAATCCATGAGTTTTGAATGTAGCGGGCTATCGCAACCGCAAGCACCACCATGCACGCCTGAACAAAGAACAGCATCTGCACATAGCTGTGGAATGGCGCCATCACCGGCGGCCGCTGCAATTGAATGCCGGCCGCGCCGCCGACAAAACGCCAATTCGTCACCGACGTCTCGATCACAATCGTCATCGCAATCGTCGCGATCGAGAAGAAGATGCCCTGCATGCGCAAGGTCAACAGGCCCACCGCCAGGCCGAGGACGGCGCCGACCAGTGCTGCGGCGGCAATCTGCACGCCAAGCGGGGCGCCCATCACCTTGAACAGGAATACGGCGGTGTAGACGCCAACGCCGAAAAAGGCGCTGGTGCCGAAATTGACGTAACCGGCATAGCCGCCGAGGATGCTCCATGCCACCGCGAGCACGACGAACTGCAGGACCCCGTAGGCGGCAAAGAAAGGATATTCGTTGCTGACCATCTGTGTCATCAGAGCGACGGCGACGAGAAAGACCGCCGCCCCGATCCAGAAACCGATGCTGTTGCGATTCACGATCGCCTGCCGAGCAGGCCTTGCGGCCGGACGGCAAGAATGCCGAGCAGCATCGCGAACGAAATGGCCGGCGCCCAGGAGGCGCCGACCGTGCTCAGAACGATCGATTCGGCGACGCCGAGGATGATTGCCGCGATCAGCGTGCCGGTCATGCTGCCGAGGCCTGCCATGACCACGACGCAGAATGTCCGCCCGATATAGGCGCGGTCGAGCGTCGGATCTACCGGCGCGACGATAATAAGCAGGGCGCCGGCGATTCCGAGCACGGCCGTGGCAATGCCGAACGCCCATTGCTTGATCTGCACCGGGTTGGCGCCCATCAGCCGCAGCGCCTCCTGGTCCTGCGCGACCGCGCGGATCGCGCGTCCCATGAACGTCCGCGACATGTAGAGCGTCAACAGTATAGTCAGCGCGGCGGCAACCGCGAACGCCACAAGCAATCGGAGCGGAATCCGCATTTCGCCGATCCGCCAGGCCTTGCCGATATAGGATGCGGAGACCGAACGCTGGTCCACGCCGAACTGCAGAATGATCAGCACTTCGATGATGAATGCGATGCCGAACAGGAACGCGATGCCGCGCACGCCGGCATCGCTGCCGCGTTTTTCGAATGTCTCGTAATAGAAACGATAGGCGACAAGGCCGAACAGGAACAACAGCGGCGTGATCAACAGCCCCGCCAGCAGAGGGTCGATGTCATAGCTGTCGTTGAGGAAGTAGACGCCGTAGGACGCCAGTACCAGAAACGCCGGATGCGCGACGTGGGGAACGTCGAGCAAGCCGAACGAAACCGATAACCCGAGGCTGACCGCCGCATAGAAGCAGCCCAGCAGCACGCCGAGCACCACCGCGTTGAGCAGCAGGTCCATTGAAAACACGTGAGGTCCCCCTGACCCGTTCTTAAGTCGCCGCTTCCGCGGTTCGCGCGCGCCCGGTCATCCCGTCCCTATGACCCGGGCGCGCCCGCCGTGGCCCCGATCGCAAGACTTACTTCCGGGCAGCCTCGAAGGGGCTGATGAGATCGCCGGATTTCAATTTGTCCGGAAACAGGATCACCTGTTTGCCAGGCTTGCGGAACTGCTCGATGTCCTTGTCCACGACGCCGCGGAACTGCGCCATCAGCGTCGCGGTTTCCTTCCACTCGCCATCCGCCGAAAACGCGATCGGGCCAACGATGGTTTTGATCTCGTGGTCGTGGAGATATTTTGCGATCGCCTTCTGGTCGAGCGACCCCACCGCCTTGACGGCCTGCTCGACAAGTTGACCCGAGGTGTAACCGTACGGCGCCAGATAGTAGCCCAACGGATCGACCTTGGCTTCCACGGCGCGTTTCGTGTAGGTCGCGAAGAACTCTTTGGTCCCGTCGTAATACATCTTCGGTTCGGGAAGCCAGGTATTGAAGTTGACGACGCCGTTGAGCAGCGAACCCAAATTCCCCATCACCGCGGCGAATTGCAGGCCGACCATACCGCCGCCGAAAATCTTGACGTCGTCGCCGATCCCGATCTCGTTGACCGCGCGCAAAATTCCGGCCGAATCCGGCGGATAGGACGCGACATAGACGATGTCAGGCTTGGCGGCCTTGAGCGCACGGATGATGCCGGAGAATTCCACGGTATTGGGCGGATAAGCCTGGTCGAAGACAACCGAGATGTTGCGCTTCTTTGCGACTTCCCTCGCGGTCAGCGCCAGATTCTGGGCGAATTCCTGGTCCGCCGCGAGAAGCGCGACGGTCTTGCCGCCGGCCTTCTGGCCGAGATCGAGGAACGCTCCCGCCCAGCTGTCGGCCGGTCCCCACGGCGCATTGTTGAACCACATGTCGTGGCCGACCTTGCTGTTCACCTGGAACGAGAAGTTCCCCATCAGCAGCAGGCCGCGCTGCTTGACGAGCGGCATGATCGGCGCCGTCGGCACCGTCGCGTAGGGCGCAAACAAGAGATCGACCTTGTCGACATCGATCAACTTCGAGTAGATCGCCGGGGTCTCGGAAGCGCTCGATTTGTCGTCATAGACGACAAGTTCGACCTTGCGGCCGAGCAGGCCGCCCTTAGCGTTGACATCGTCACGCCAGATCTCGATCCCGAGCAGCGAAGCCTTGCCACCGCCGGCGAGGCCGCCGGTCTGCGGCATGCTCATGCCGATTTTGATCGGCGGCTGTTGAGCGCTAACGCTTGATGGCAGCCCAAGCATGGCGGCGCCTGCGCCGGCCGTCGCCAGCAGACGGCGACGGGAAATCGATCCGGCTTTGGTGGTCTTTTTGGTCATGGTTTCTCCCTTGAATAACCCTATTTGATTTTATTGGCGCCGTCCTCGCTCAAATTCGCCCTAGCGCCGTCAGGATAACCTGCGGCGTCAGCGGAATCTCTGTAACTATAGTACCGAACGGCCTGAGAGCGTCGTTGACCGCATTGCTCACCGCGGCCGCAGCCCCCGCCGTGCCGGCCTCCCCTGCCCCCTTCGCCCCCAACTCGCTCTCCAAAGTAGGCGACACCACATGGCCGACGTCAATATCGGGCATTTCGCCGGACATCGGAACCAGATAATCGGCCATGTTGGCGTTGGTCAGTTGCCCCCGCTCGTCATAGATGCATTTCTCGAACAGCGCCGCCCCCAGTCCCTGCACTACCCCGCCCCGGATCTGCTCGTCGACCAGCTGCGGGTTGATGATGGTGCCGCAATCCTCAACGACCCAGTGCCGAAGCAGTTTCACAAATCCGGTGTCGGTGTCGACCTCAAGCCAGGAGGCCTGAACGCCGTTGGTGAAGGCAAACGGATATTCGCGCGGCACGAAGTGGCGCGTCGCCATCAATTCCGGCTGAATACCGGGCGGAAGCGTGTCGGGGCGAAAATAGACGATTCGGGCGAGTTCGCGCAGCTCGATACGGGCCGACCCGTCACTCACATTCACAACCGCGTTTTCGGCGATGTCGAGCTCGCCCGGCGAGGATTGCAGGATCGCGGCCGCGACGTCGAGAATGTTTTTGCGCAGAACCTTTGCCGCTTGCAGCGCGGCCTCGCCGCCAATCCCGGCGCCGCGCGACGCCCAGGTGCCGCCGCCATAAGGCGTGTTGTCGGTGTCGCCGAGGGTGACCCGGACACGCTCCATCGAAACGCCGAGCACGCTGCCCACAATCTGCGCGGTAAGCGATTCCGAGCCCTGCCCCTGCTCGGTGATGCTGGTCTGGCAGATCACTGAACCGGTGGCGTCCAGCCGCACCGCGACGCCATCCTGCGACGAGATGCGGGCGCCGCCGACGCCATAAAACGCTGCACTCGGATTGGTGACCTCGATGAAGCTCGCAACGCCGATGCCACGATGAATGTTCCTCTTGCGCAATGCCGCCTGCTCGGCGCGCAGCGCGTCATAATCCATCATTTTCATCAACTTGTTCATCGCGGCATGATGCGACAGCTGCTCAAAGCGCAGGCCGGAGGGCGACGCGCAGGGGTAAGCGTCATCGGCAATCAGGTTGCGTCGGCGGATTTCCACCGGATCCATGCCGATCCTTGCCGCGGCCAGGTCGACCAATCCTTCCGTCACCGAGCACGCAATGGGATGGCCGACCGCGCGATACTGGCACATGACATTTTTGTTCTGGAACACGACGCGGGCGCGGGCACGATAGTTCCTGGTTACATAGGGACCGCCAACGAGATTGACGACCTGGTTGGCTTCGATGGCGCTGGTGCGCGGATACATCGAATAGGGACCGATGCCGGTGAGATCGTCGATCTCGAACGCCATGATGGTTCCGTTGCGCTTGACGCCGATCCGGCCCTTGCAGCGATGGTCGCGGGCGTGAATGTCGGTATTGAAACTTTCAACCCGGTCGGCAACGAATTTTATCGGCCGCCGCAGCAGTTTTGAGAGTGCATAGGTGGCCATCTCATCGGCGTAGATATGCACCTTGATGCCGAAGGAGCCGCCGACGTCCTTGCAGACCACGCGAACCTGCTGCTCTTCAAGCCGCAGATGCAGCGCCGCGATGTTCTGCACCATGTGCGGCGCCTGCGTACCCTGGTAGATCGTGAGCCTCTGTTCAGCAGCGTTCCAATCGGCCACCACCGCACGCGGCTCCAAGGTCACGCCGGTGTGCCGCCCAAAGATGAAATCCGCCTCCACCATCTCGTCGGAATCTGCAAACGCCGCCTCGACGGAGCCGGCATCGAGACTGCGCTCGAAGGCAAGATTGTCGCCGAGCGAGGGGTGAATGACCGGTGTCTCAGGATTGAGCGCGGTACCCATGTCCGTTACCGCCATCAGTTCCTCGTAGTCGACCCGCACGATTTCGGCGGCGTCCTCGGCTGCGGCGCGGCTCGTCGCCACGATGGCGGCCACGGCTTCACCCTGCCAGCAGACCCGATCGATTGCGATGGCGTGCTGCGGCGCCGATTTGAGACCCTTCAAATGCGAGAGCACGCCGACCCAGGGCGAAATGACGGCCGCAAGCTCTTTACCGGTCACGATAGCGATGACGCCGGGCGCACGCCGTGCCTCGGTGGCATCGATCCCGATGATTTTCGCATGGGCATGGGGCGAGCGCAGGAACACGACATGACCCATCCGCGGCAGCTCCATGTCGCTGACATAAAGGCCGCGCCCCTGCATCAGCCGCTCGAGATTGGGCCGCGGAACCACCTTGCCGATATAGGAGTTCGGCCGATCGAACTCCGAGAGAATTTCGGGATTTGCGGTTGCGATGCTCATGGCTTGCGCCCCATTCGCGCCAGCGCCGTTGTCTCGACCGCGTCGATGATGGCCTGATAGCCGGTGCAGCGGCAGTAGTTGCCGGAAAGATGCCGGCGGATCCGCTCCCGATCCGGCTCGGCCTGCCGTTTCAACCAATCCTGCGCGGCCATCAGCATTCCCGGCGTGCAGTAGCCGCATTGCAACGCATTGCGGTCGCGAAAAGCGGCCTGCAGATCGGCGACCTCGCCGCTGTCGGACAGTCCCTCGATGGTCTGGATCGATGCGCCGTGCGCCTGCACCGCCAGCATCAGGCAGGAACGAACGATTTCGCCGTTCACCCGTACCGTGCAAGCCCCGCAAACCCCGTGCTCGCAACCGACATGCGTTCCCGTCAGTTGGAGTTGTTCGCGCAGGAAGTCCGCCAGGTTAAGCCGCGGCAGAACTTGCGCATCGACGCGCTCGCCATTGACGTCGAGTGAAATTGGGACGGGAGCCGTCACGTCAGCCCGCCGACATTGGAATCGGGACGGCCAAGCAGCGCGGACACGCACCGCCTCAACAACACTTGCGCCAGATGCCGACGCATCGAGGCGGACGCCTGATGATCTTGCTGGGGATCGAGCTCCCGGGCGAGCGCTGCCGACGCGTCCGACAACAGCGCCGGCGTGATAGCGCCGCCGACCAGCCTGTTCGCGGCCTTGGCCAATACCGGCCGATCGCCGACGGCAAAGAAGGCCATACGAAGATCGGCAAACCTTTCGCCTTCAACGGTCGCCTGCGCTGCAACGCCCGCGATGGCGTAATCACCGTGCCTTCGCGCGAATTCGCAAAAGAAATGTGCGGAATTTCTTCGCGTGAGGGGTATTTCGACGGCGACCAATAATTCCTGTGCCGACAGTACTGTCTCGTAAATCCCTCTGAAGAACTCCGCGGCCGCAATTTTGCGCTCGCCGGCCTGACCCCGCGCGACGACGATCGCATCCAACGCGACCATGCAGGCCGGAAGTTCCGAGGCCGGGTCGGCATGTGCAAGGCTGCCGCCGATGGTCCCCCTGTTCCGAATCGCCGGATGCGCGACGTGCGCAACGGCTTCGGTCAACAACGACGCATGCGTCGCGATTTCCGCCGATCTCTCGAGATCGACATGACGCGTCAGCGCGCCGATGGTGAGGGTGTCGCCCCGCACCGCGATGCCACGCAGTTCGGCGAGCTCGCCGATATCGACGATCAGTTCCGGAGAAATCAAACGCAAATTCATCGCGGGCATCAGGCTCTGGCCACCCGACAGCACCTTCGCCCGGTCCCCGTTTGCGGCGAGCAATTCCAATGCGTTTCCAACGCTGGTTGCGCGTGCGTAGCTGAAAGCCGAGGCTTTCATTGACGTGACCTCCCCGGCCGGCTTTTTTGCATATTTTCTTGGAATTAGACGGCGGCAACCCCTAAAGGTCAAGTTTGTTTATCGACCGATTATTTCGGTGCATTAGACTTTTGGACTTGTCATGATATCACGAACGACGCACGGTCTGGCCTCATCAAAAAAAGGCCCATTGGAGGAACAGGTATGAAGCTGGGTTTCTTTACGATGCCGATCCATCCTCTCGGCAAGGATTGGCAGCTTTCCCTTCGGGAAGACCGTGAAGCTTTCCTGCTGGCCGACGAACTCGGGTTCACCGAGGCCTATGTCGGCGAGCACGTCACCGACCAGGCCGAGAATATCACCTCCAGCATCGCGTTCATTGCCTGGATCGCCGCCGCTACCAAACAGATCAGGCTCGGCACCGGTACGATCAATATGCCGAACGCCCATCCGGCCACCGTCGCAGCCTCGATGGCGATGCTCGACCACATGCTCGACGGTCGCCTGATTTTTGGAATCAGCCCCGGCGGCCTGCTGTCGGATGCCGAATTGTTCGGCAATCTCGACGCCGACCGCAACGCGATGTTTCTCGAATCGATCAATCAGGTGCTGGAAATCTGGGCCAGCGAACCGCCGTATAATATCGAGGGCAAATACTGGAACATCTCGACGCAAAGGACACTGATCAGGGATATCGGACAGGGCATCATTGCGCAGCCCTTGCAGCGGCCGCATCCGCCGATTGTCGTGACTGCGGTTGCGCCGTTTTCCAAAGGCGTGACGGAGGCCGCCGCGCGCGGCTGGGATCCGATTTCGGCCAATTTCCTGATGCCGGCCTGGGTGAAAAGTCACTGGCCAAAATATGTCGAGGGCTGCGAACGCGCCGGCCGCGCCGCGGACCCTGCCAACTGGCGTGTCGCCAAGAGCGTGTTTATCGCCAAGGACGCGGCGACGGCAAAGGCCTATGCCACCGATCCCGATGGGCCTTATGTTTATTACTATCGTTCGCTGTTCACGAAGCTGAAGAGGAACGGCCGCATCGAACTATTCAAGACGCGCCGCGATCAACCTGACGACGAAGTGACCCTGGAATCCATCTGCGACAAGCTGATCATCCACGGCACGCCCGACAGCGTTGCGGATCAAGTGCTGGCTTTTCAGGACGAGGTCGGCAAGTTCGGCACCCTGCTGTATGCGGGGAAGGACTGGAAAGACCGCGAGCTTGGACGCCAGTCCATGATCCTGATGGCTGAAAAGGTGCTGCCGCGGATTAATGCAGCAAACGCGAAGCAGTCCAACGCCGCGGAATAATCAGAGCAATCAGGAGGGCTCGCCGTGGCTCTGACCGACCGCATCCCCTATCAGGCGCAAATCGACCGGCCAAAGCTGACGCTGCCGGGAGGCAAGAAGCTCGCCGTTTGGGTCATCCTCAATGTCGAGGAATGGCGGATTGAAAATCCGATGCCGCGGACTGTGTTAAGCCCCCCGATGGGGCAGCCGCTTTTGCCGGACGTGCCAAACTGGTCCTGGCACGAATACGGAATGCGGGCCGGCTTTTGGCGCCAGTTCAAGGCGCTGACCGATCGCAGCATGCCGGTGACGCTGGCCCTGAATGCCAACGTCTGCAACTCCTACCCTCGCGTTGCCTCGGCCGCGCTCGAAGCCGGCTTTGAATTCATGGGCCACGGCTTCGTGCAGGGCCCGATGCACAGGCTCGACAACCAGGCCGATGCCATCAAGCGGGCGGTCGACACCATCGCCAAATTCAGCGGCAAGCCGCCGCGATCGTGGGAAAGCCCGGGACTGACGGAGACCGATGAAACCCTCGATCTGCTGCGTCTGAACGGCATCGAATACGTGGCCGACTGGGTGATTGACGATCTTCCGCAAGATATTTCCACACCCCACGGCACCATCACCACGATTCCCTATTCAGTCGAGACCAACGACATCGTCATTCACGCGCTACAACACCTTTCTTCCGAGCAGTTTCTGAAGCGCTGCACCGATCAGTTCGACCGCCTGTACCTCGAGGGCGCCACCAATGCGCGAATCATGGCGATCTCGATTCATCCCTACATTACCGGCGTCCCGCATCGCATCAAATATCTCGAAGCGTTGCTCGATTATGTCATCGGCCATGACGGCGTGGCATTGATGACCGCGAGCGAGATCGGCGATTGGTTCCGGGCCGAAATGTCGAAATCGTAGTCCGGACCAGGAGTCGCGCATGATCAAGGCCGCTGTCATTGGTCTGGGTTGGTGGGGACAGACCATCCTCAAGACGCTGCAGAACAACAGGGTGGTCGCTCCGGTGCTAGGTGTCGATCCACAACCGCAAGCGCGCGTCGCGGCAGCGGCGTTCGGGATCGAGACCGCGCCGCAGTTCGAGGACGCGCTTGCGAATAGCAACGTCGATGCGGTTATCCTTTGCACGCCACAGCAATACCATGCGGAACAGATCGTTGCCGCTGCACGGACGGGGCGGCACGTCTTTTGCGAGAAGCCATTGTGCACAACGGCTGCAAATGCGGAGACCGCAATCGCAGCCGTCAGGAAGGCGGGCATCCAGTTGGGCATCGGGCATGAACGGCGGTTCGAGCCCGCCGTCATCGAAATGCGCCGGCGATTTGCGTCCGGCGAATTCGGCAATCCTCTGCTGCTGGAAGGCAATTTCAGCCAGGATAAATTCCTGAAATTGCCGCGTGACAACTGGCGATTATCCGATGCGGCAAATCCGGCAGGCCCATTGTCGGCTACCGGCATTCACATGGTGGACCTTTCGATCGCCATGCTCGGCCGGCCGATCAGCGTCTGGGCGCGGCTCGCACGATTGGGCAGCGATTTCGAGAATGGCGATACGCTTTCGGTGACGATCGGCTTCGAAGGCGGCGCCACGGCCATGTTGGGCGCGGTGCTGGCGACGCCGTTCATGGGCCGGCTCGCGCTGCTCGGCTCAAAGGGCTGGATGGAAATCCGCGACCGCAGCCACCCGGAGAATTCGACGGGCTGGGATGTCACCTCCACGCATCGGGACGAGGCGCCCGTGACGGAATTCCGTGCGCCACATCCGGCGGTGCGCGACAATCTCGAAGCTTTCGGACACGCCGCGCTGGGACGGGCGCCTTATCCGGTCGCGCTGGAAGAAATGCTGGCGAATGTTCGAAGTTTTGAGGCAATCCAGCGATCGATCAAAAGCGGCGCCATCGAGGCAATCTAGACAGTCTAAACGACCGCCTTGACCGGTGCGCGTCTCGGCGCCAAGGGGGCAGCAAATACCCGCTGATAGCCGGCCAGAAATACGTCCAGCGCGTCGCTGATCATCTGCTCCTTGTTTCCCATCACGGGCGATTCGTAGATGTACTTGCGAACCCCGTAATAGAAGATTCCACTGTGAAACACCCATGCCATCTCTAGCTCGGAGGCGGTCGGCTTATTTTGCAGCGGAAGCCCCGCTTCATGGCGGCACTCCCGGATGATGCGGGTCAGAATCTTGTCACGTACTACGCCGACATACCAGCGGTTGATGTCGAGACCCTTCAGGCCGGAATAGAGATAGATACGAATCCATTTTCGAGTGAAAATCACATTGGTATAGGCGTTATAAAATTCACGCAGCCGGTCGCGGAGCGGTCGTGAGCGGTCGGTGAGAAGTTTTTCCCAGCCGGTATCGAGCGGCTCGAGATAAACCGTACGATAAACTTCCTTGATCAGATCGTCCTTGCTTGGAAAATAGCGGTACAGCAGCGGCTGGGTAACGCCGAGCCGGCGCGCCAGATCGCGCGTGCCGCCGCCGAACCCCTCTTCGGAGAAGAATTCGGTCGCCTTGGCGACAAACTCCTTGCG
>Ga0209422_1000107_pt1 | contig 19390 bp, 14 predicted proteins | sample BlaSpr_A8_OM2_M3_FD_187983 | JGI IMG/M metagenome (GOLD analysis project Ga0209422, IMG submission 187983) | Forest soil microbial communities from Thunder Bay, Ontario, Canada - Black Spruce, Ontario site 2_A8_OM2_M3 (SPAdes) (version 2) | ecosystem: Environmental > Terrestrial > Soil > Boreal... | reverse complement strand
CATCTGCGTGTGGCGCTCCGAAGGCGTCGCTTTGGACGTGCCGATCCGCGCGGTGTGGATCGCCGACGACGTCGGCACCGCCGCTCCCCCGAACACGAAGCTCGTGGAGAGGTCGATCAGCGGTGCGGACTCCGGAGAGTTTTCGCTGACGCCTTCCTCCAACGGATTGCCCGCCGGGAAATATCACGTCGACATCTACATCGGGGACGCGCTCGCAAAATCGCTACCGTTCACGATCACCAAGAGCTGAAGAAGCACGGAGAGAAACGATGATATCGAAGAGCAACGTCGCCTTTCGAGTTGCTACGTTCGCGCTGCTTGCGGTTGCGCTCGGCGGCTGTACGTCGCAAAAGCAGAGCGACGCGCAAAGTACGGCGGCGCCCGTCTCGCAACCGACCGCGGCGCAGCCTGCGGTAGCCACGGCGCAGCCCCAGAGCGCAACGACCGTTGCGCCGGCTTCGAACGCGGGCATTGCCAACACTGAGGGCGACAAACCCGGGACGAAGCTCGTGCTAAACTCGCTCGCGCGCGGCTCGGGGGACACGGTCACGCTCAGGTTCACGGTGGTCAACAACTCGGACGCTAGCTTGAACATGTACGCCACGTTCCACGGCAGCGGATACGGCGGCAGCGGCTATGACGTGTCGGGCGTTAATCTGATCGACCCCGTGGCCAAGAAGAAATATTTTCCGTTAGCGGATACGGACATGATTTGCGTCTGCAGCCAAAGTGTGGATAGTATCGCGACAAAGACGCAAACCACTCTCTGGGTGAAGTTCCCGGCGCCTCCGCCGAGCGTCACCAAGATCACCGTCGCGGTTCCGCATTTCGTTCCGCTCGACGGCGTTCCGATCGCGCAATGATTCGCGGGCTGGGAGCGTTGACGGTGATGCTCGTGCTCGCGACCGCTGCGCTCCCGCAACGATCGGCGGCGGACCCTACCTACAAGACGAAAGTTTTGGATCTCGTCTCTCACGTCGAAGACATGTCCGGCAAGACTCAGAGCATGTCCGGCAATACCCAGAACATGTCCGGCAATGTCCAGAGCATGGATACCAAGATCCAGAGCATGGTCGGTCAGAGCAAGGACATGGCCGTCAAGCAGTCGCGCACCGAGGTTCGGATCGAGCTGGCATCCGACGTGCTGTTCGACTTCGACAGCGCGGAGATTCAGCCGAAGGCGCGGCAGACGCTCGCGCGGATCGCGAAGTTCATCGGCGGCAGCGCCAGGGGCCAAGTGCGCATTCTCGGCTACACCGACGGCAAGGGTTCAGCTACGTACAATCAAGGGCTCTCGGAGCGACGCGCGCAGTCGGTCAAGCGCTGGTTCGTCGACAAGGACGGCCTGCGCAAAGTTGATTTCGCAACGCAGGGCTTTGGGGCGCGCAATCCGGTCGCTGCCAACACCAAACCCGACGGCTCCGATAATCCGGAGGGTCGCAAGAAGAACCGCCGTGTCGAGATCATCATTCACAAGTAATCGCGACGCACTGCGCTTCCGGACGGCTTATCGAGCGACCGCTCGCGGTCTAACACTTTCGGCGAAATCGAGCAAACCGCGACGCTCGTAGAGCGCCGCAATTACGGTGTGAATCCCACCTTCCCTTATCGAGACGTGGGATAGTAGATAGCGACGGGCAAAATGACGCCCCCCTCGACAGCGTCCTACGCGCACGGTACAGATTCCCTCAGGCGGACGCCGCCGATCGTATCGATGCGGCAATTTCGGAAGGTTAGTGGCCAGAGGGCTAGGCACAGCATTCTTCAATAATCTCTCGCGCCGCTATAGTGCGATCCGCTAAGCACAATGCACCCCGTTCCTCGAGGATTGCAAACGCTTTCGCGTACGCCGACGCGGCGACGTCCTTCGGGCAGCGAGCGGAGATCTCGGTCCACATTGTTTGCTCCACGTCGTCGCGCGGAGCTGTAGGCATGTCGGCACGACGCATCGGCAGTGGCACGCGAGCGATCGAATACCCTTTCTCGGGATACTCGCGGTAGTCGTCCTTCAGCCGATATTTGATCTCAGTTTCGCCGGGTTCAAGAACATAGCGTAAAGGGACGTGCCATTGAACTGGCGCCGCAGTACCAGAGGGGAAAAGGACCTGATCCGCAACGACCTTCTCATATCTGACTTCCTCGCCAACAGGGCCCCCGCCCCGGTATGACATTTGCGCAAGATCGGGCAAAGCAAGGGCATCTCTTTGCACGAAAATCTCGATGAAGAAAGCATCGCAGCGCCGTTTGCCGGTCGCCCCGTTAGTAACAAAGGCTGTTAGTTGAGATGTGGGTTCCTGCCGACAGATAACACCCCCACCTATGTCTACCCGCTGCTGCAACTGATTCTCGCAGACAAATGACGCCTCGAGCTGGGGGGTTCGCAGCGCTACGGCGAGGTTGCGCTTCGATATTCCGAGATCTTCTTCGGCGGCTCTGAACGCCCGATAGGCGTACCGAACCGCGATGATAGCGACTAAGAATGCAGCCGCCGTAAGCCAGAATGTGGCCCAGCCAACATCGACTCCCGGAACTGCAAGCGGGAAGGAAAACGGGCTATCGGTCGGGGCCGGCGACGGCGTGGGCCAGTTTTTGACGCGGACGTTTTGAATGGTCGCCTTCGCCACAGCTAACATTTCATCTACGCTCCCGCCGCCGTTATCACTGCGTTATCAAAACGGACCCGAGTAGGGTCCGCGTTGCCCTTAATCGGAAAATCGTCTTTCAATAACTGCGCTGCCAAGTTTCGATAGCACCCCCCTCAAAATGACGCCCCCTCCCGACTTCGCGGTGTGATCCGCGGCGGGGCAAAACAGGGCTCCCACTCCGCCGCTACGCGCTCAGCGCCTACGCCGTGACGCGATCAAGTTCGCGCAGTCGATCGGTCGTTGCCAATGCATCGGCGATAAGGGCATCGAGCAGGTTCTGGCGAGTGTCGCCGCCGGCGGCGAGGCTCGCCTCCAGCCTGTCACTTAGCACCATCAATTCTTGGACCTTGCCAACAATGCGGCGTTGTTCGGCAAGCGGTGGAAGTGGAACGATTAAAGTCTCAATATCCTCCAGCGAAACGTTGTTCATCGCTCCCCCGCGCGCCTTTTCCAGAACCGCGCGCGCGATCGACGACCGGAGGATTATCAGTAGGAATTCCGGGTGGAACACTGCCTGAGTCCCGCGGATAATTGCAAGAGCCTGGTTGGTATTTGCTGGAAGCAACTCTTCAGGAACAACCGCGCACGTGCCAATTGAACCCGCGATCGAAAACAAAATGTCACCTGCAGACAATCGAGAACGAGACAAAAACTCGTTGGTCTTATTGGAAATGAAGCTTTTCACGTTTGCTGGAAGCAATTTACCATTCTTGATTGACTCGACCTTGATAAAATTGACGCCCTCGGCAGTATAGGAGTGTCCATACGATGTCGGCGTGCTGCCCTTCGTAATCAAGGTCGAGACGGCGCCAAGACGAAGCCATATCCAGCCAGAGACAAGTCCCAGTCGCTCGGTATCCTGCGGAACCGGGGGCAGACTCTTTAGCTTTCTGATTTTGCCGGTTTTTATTAATCTCGCCCTTTCTAGCGCGATTCGCTGAGGAAACTGTGGCTCGTCGTTTGGGTCTTGCGGTACTAGCTTGCCGCGCACGGCGAGATTGAGGATGGCTTGGCGAAGGTGCTTTATCTGGTCTGGGCGCGTAGTGACGGCCTTGAGCGATTCCAGCGCAGAGCGCGCGTGCTCAGCAAAGCTGGCGGGATCAGGATCGGGTTCGTTGTAGCGAGCAAAGGTCGCAGCCGTCAGCCGATCGCGCGTCGTTTCCCGATTGACTCGCGCGGCTTCGACGTTGTCGCACAGCGCCATTAACTCATCGACCTTGGCAACAATGCGGCGCTGTTCGGCAAGCGGCGGAAGGGGGAACCAGAGATTGCTCAGGGTCTCTTTCTTAAGATTGTTGATGCCTATGCCTCTGCTCCCTGCGGCAATCCTATCACGATATAGCCGAGACGCTAAGTAGACACCGACAAATGGTGCAAGAGCGCTAGAGTAGAGTCTAATCACGCCGCAAAAGGCGCCGAAGGCAACCTCGTGGTCTTCGTTAACGAACGCGGCCTTACCGACCAGATTCTTGCTTCCACTTGAAAGCGCTATGAGATAGTCCCCACTTCGGAGTTTCTGTTCGTCATTAACGCGAGTTTTCTTGACGAAGAGAAGCTCATCAAAGTTTAAGCCCTTTCCGATGTTGTTGGCTCGCAGGATCGGTATGTGATCCTTGGTCGGAACCGTCGAAGCGTCAGGTTTCGCGTATGTAACTCCTCGCACGAGATCGTGGAGTTTGCCGAACCTGATCCATTGCCAACTAGTCGGCAATTCAAATGGTTCATTATCGAATTCGCTAATAGCCAACTCTACATTGCTGCGCCCCCGCCGCTTGGGAGCCAGCCGCTGGTCTTCGGCGGTCCGCTTCAATAACTCTGAGACTGGCTCGTCGTTCCGGTCCTGTGGGACCAACTTGCCGCGCACGGCCAGGTCGAGAACGAAGCGACGTAGGCGTGAGATCGCATCACATGCATCGGCGATCCGCTCGTAGTTTTCGATTAGGCGACCCGCGTTCAATGGTCGAGAGCCTCGGCTAGGATCGTCTTCAGTTGACTGCGCAGGGCGGCGGTCTCCATTTCGGCGGCGTTCAGACTTGCAAGTAGTTCGTCCGGATCGCCGTGGTCGTCCGCTACAACGCGAGGGTTCTTAATATCGAGGTTATAGCCCCTCGCCTTTACCTGTTCGGGTGTAACCTTCCACGCCTGCTGCGTTTCCTGCCGCCCCTTGCGCGTTGGCCCGCCCCACCAGTCGATGCAGTTTTGTAAATGCTCAAAGCGGATCGGCTTAGTCATTGAATAGGCTTTCTGCCCATCGGGTACGCGGTGCTCGTAAAACCAAATCGCAGTAGTTGGAGTGCCTTTCTCGAAAAACAAGAGATTGGTTCCGATGCTCGCATAAGGCCTAAAGACGCTGTTGGGCAGACGGACAATGGTGTGGAGGTTGCACTCCTCCATGAGGTGCTCTTTAAGCCGTGTCTTGACGCCTTCTCCGAAGAGCCGTCGGGCAGGACGACGGCGGCACGACCGCCATTCTTGAGCAGCCGGATGATCAAGGCGAGGAATAGATCGGCCGTCTCTCTCGTGCGGAACTGTGCTGGGAAGTTCGATTCAATCCCGTCTTCCTCGTAACCGCCGAAAGGCGGATTCGTGAGCACGATATCCACGCGATCAGACTGCGTATAGCTGATATACGGTCGTGCAAGCGTGTTGTCGTGGCGCACGAAGCTTGGGTCTTCGATGCCGTGCAACAGCATGTTCGTAACACAGAGCATGTGCGGGAGCTGTTTCTTCTCCACGGCGCGAAGGGCGTTCTGCATCGTTTGCTCGTCCTCAGGCTTCTTCACGTAGCGTTCGCGCATATGACGCAGCGAAGAGGTCAAGAAACCGCCGGTGCCGCAGGCGGGATCAAGAAGGATTTCATCGGGACGCGGGTCGATGCGGTTCGCCATGAAGGCGGTTAGGGCGCGCGGCGTATAATATTCGCCAGCATTTCCCGCTGATTGTAGATCGTTGAGGATTTGCTCGTAGATATCGCCAAAATGCTGTCGTTCTGCGAGATCGTTGAAATCGACGCCTGCAATCTTGTTGACAACCTGACGCATCAACTGGCCAGATTTCATGTAATTGTAGGCGTCCTCGAACACACTCTTAACGACGCGTCTGCGATCGCTGCGCTGAGTCGATGTCGGAAGGTTCTTGAGCGCTGGAAATAGCCGGTCGTTGACAAAGGCAAGAAGCTCATCGCCAGTGATGCCTTCGGGGTTCGCAGCCCAGGCTCGCCATTGGTATTCTTTGGGGACGGGCGAGCGATAACCGTCGCTAAGTAATTCGAGTTCCTGATCCTGATCGTCGATGATCTTGAGGAAGAACATCCAGCACAACTGACTGATCCGCTGGGCATCGCCATCGACACCGGTGTCCTGGCGCATGATATCCTGAATGGATTTGACGATCGTGCGGACTGACATAAGTTAGGCGACTTCCTGATAGAGGGCGGACTGCAATTCGTGGACTGCCTGCTCGAACCCATGCAGATCGCCGAACGCTTTGATGAGTTGTACCGGTGTCCCGAGCGTGGTCAAAGGCGGAATGCGCAGCACGTTGGTATCATCGAGGTTGAGCACACCCTGGTCGGCATACTTGGTCAATAACGCATCGAGCACCGCGCGAGCCTGTGGGCCGTATTTCGAGAAGACGTCGCGTTTTTTCGCGTTCTCGGCGCGCTCTCGGCGGGTGAGCGGCTTCTTATCGAACGCGATATGGCAGATGAGGTCGAACGGATCAAAGTCCTTGCCCAATTCCTCAGCGATTGGGTCGAGTGGCAGGCCTTCAGCTTCCAGCTCATCGATGATCGCCTGTTTACGCTCCGCCGCCTTCCAGTGCTTCAGGAAGTCATCCAGGCTTGCGAAGCGCTTCTTGAGTGCCTTCTTAGTGAAGTCACGCAAACTCTCAGTGACGAGCTTTCCGTCTTCGTCCAGGTATTCCACCCGCTCAGCGATGACCAGGGCGCTGACGCCATCAACATAGACCTTCTTCGTCCTTCCGACGGTGGGCGGCAACGAGATGTCTGGCAAGCCGTCGATGACGGTTTCATCCGTGCCTGGCTCTTCAGGCAGGGTCTCGCCATCCTCGTTGACGGGGGGCGCATCGTCGGGTGGGGCCATCGGTTGGCTGCCTTGAGGCTCGTATATCTGCACCGGCGCGCCGTCGAAATCTGGATCGCTAAAATGGTTCGACGCTCCGCGAAAGTCGATCAGCGTGAAGTAGAACTTCTTGGTATCTTCATGTACGCGTGTGCCGCGCCCAATGATCTGCTTGAACTCAGCCATCGAATTGACATTTCGATCCAACACGATCAATCGACATGTCTGGACGTCTACACCGGTCGAGAGCAATCGCGACGTTGTGACCAGTACGGGGTATTTTGATTCCGGATCGACGAAATTATCGAGTTGCGCCTGGCCCTCGGTGTCGCCGCCGGTAATGCGCATAACATAGCGATCATTTTCGCCGGCGAGATCGCTGTTTTCGTTGACAAGCGCCTGGCGCATCCGCGCGGCATGTTCCTGATCAACGCAGAAGACGATCGTTTTCTGAAAGCGGTCGCCGCTCTCTTTGAGGTATTCAGTGACCTTGCGGGCGACAACCTTCGTGCGGTCGTCGATAACCAGTGTGCGGTCGAAGTCCTTGGCGTTGTAGATGCGGTCCTCAACCCCCACACCTTCGCGGTCAAGTTGCCCTTTCTCAGGGCGGTAGCCTTCGACGTCGCGGTCGATATGGACCTTAACGACTTTATAGGGTGCTAGGAAGCCATCACGGATGCCCTCCTTTAGGGAATACAGGAAAAGCGGTTCACCGAAATATGCGATGTTCGAGACATATTCTGTCTCTTTCGGAGTCGCGGTGAGGCCTATCTGGGTCGCGGAGGAAAAATACTCAAGGATCTCGCGCCACGCTGAATCCTCGGCGGCGCTGCCGCGGTGGCACTCATCGATGACGATAAGGTCGAAAAAGTTGGGTGAGAACTCGCGAAACAGCTTTTGCCGTTCCTCCGGGCCAGTGATCGCCTGATAGAGGCCGAGGTATATCTCGTAGGCGGTGTCTATGCGACGGGTCTTGTCAATGGCCGTGGTCAACGCAATGTCGCTGCCGTCATCGCGCTCGATGGTCTTGGCGCTGGTCGAGAGCTTCGCCATCGCGGGGCCGAAGGGCCGGAAGTCGTTCACCATCGTCTGATCGATTAGTATGTTGCGATCGGCGAGATAGAGGATGCGTTTCTTCCGGCCTGCCTTCCACAGTCGCCAGATGATCTGAAAGGCGGTGTACGTCTTACCAGTGCCCGTGGCCATGACAAGGAGAATACGGTTCTGACCCTTTGCGATAGCTTCGATCGTCGCGTTGATGGCGCTGACCTGGTAATATCGCGGCGCCTTGCCGCTCCCATCGTCGAAATAATCCTCAAGGACGAGCTGCTCAGCTTCTTGCGTCAATCCCTTCCACGTCTTATATTTCGTCCACAGGTATTCGGGCGACGGAAACTCGTCGAGCGAGAGATTTGCCTCTTTTAGTGCGCCTGAGCCGGTGCGGTCGTGGAACACGAATCCATCGCCATTCGATGCGAATGCGAATGGGATGTTGAGCGTCGCTGCATAGTCAAGCGCCTGTTGTATGCCATCGCCAACGCTATGATTGTTGTCTTTCGCTTCGATAATGGCAATGGGAATATTCGGTTTGTAGTACAGGATGTAATCGGCTCGCTTACCTTTGCCACGCGTGACGAGCCTGCCGCGAACGATAATGCGCCCGTGAGTAAAGCGAACTTCTTCACGGACCTGCAGCATCGAGTCCCAACCCGCCGACTTGATCGCCGGCGTGATGAACTTCGTGCAGATATCGCGCTCATTTAAGCTTTTCTTGTGCATCTGTCCCGTGCCGGTATTTTCAATCAACCGACCCAACGGCTATACGCTGGCGGGGGCGTTTCGGCCTCGACACGGGCTGGATTTGGGCTACTACCGGCCTAGGAGGCCGATCGAGCCCTGAAGATGCAGATGTAGAACCGCAGGAACCTCTCCACGCGCACGTCTGCCACGCACCTGTCCGGTAATCAGTCAACGAATCTTTCTTCTGGCCACCTCAACGCCGCTGCAAGGAAACGGGGAACAAAGTTAGCGGCGAGTAATCGGCGCCGCAACTAAATCTACCGGCAGCCGAGTATAGAGCGAGACATGCTCAACAGGCTCGCGTTCGGCGTGCCACAAAGAGAAAGAAGAAGGACGTCACTGAATCGTCAACATACGACACCCTTGTGCGCCGAAACGAATCTCACCACCGTGACTCGCAGATTGGACAAGAATAGTGCCTGACCTGGAACTCTTACGAAGCGTGACTTTCGGGTCCCGTGTAGCGGAAGACGAAGTCGACGCACTCGAATCCTACTTTGTGCAGACACAGCAATGGGCGAGGATCCTCAATGGCGAGGTAGATATAGTTTACGGTCCAAAAGGCTCGGGCAAGAGCGCGCTCTATTCATTGCTTGCAAAAAGAGTTCGCGAATTCCGTGATCGGGGCATCGTTCTCATCCCAGCGGAAAACCCGCGCGGCGCGGCAGCATTTCAAGACTTGGAGCACGACCCGCCAACGTCCGAGATCGAGTTTACCGCTATGTGGAAGCTCTATTTTATTAGCCTATTGGCCGGAGAGCTTTCCACATTGGGCATCAAGAATGATGCTGAGAGAGAACTTCAACGAGTTCTCGAGGAGGCCGGCCTCAGAAGAGGTACGCGGTCACTTGGATCATTGGTGCATGCGATCGTATCTTACGTCCGGTCGATTCGTGGTGTCGAAGGTGGAGTCAACTTTGATTCAGCAACCGGTGCTCCAACTGGGGTTACCGGCAAGATCACACTCGGAGAACCCACGCCGCTCCAGCGTAAGCTCGGAATGCTTTCCGTAGATGAATTGATTCGCTTGGCCGATGAGGCTTGGTCAAAGTCCGGTCTCACCGCGTGGATTCTTCTTGATCGACTCGACGTAGCTTTTGCCGATAATTCGGAGCTGGAAGAGAATGCTCTACGAGCGTTATTCAAGGTGTACCTCGATCTCATTGTATTGAAGTCAGTCAAAATTAAGATATTTCTACGGTCGGACCTTTGGAAGAGATTAGCGCGTAAAGGTTTTCGCGAGGCGAGCCATATCACACGGGAGACAACGATTACCTGGGACCCGCCGTCTCTGCTGAATCTAATCGTCCGTCGGCTCTTGACTAACAAAGCGGTTCGCGTTGTCTACGGGATCAACGAAGAAAATGAACCTCGAAGCTATCGTGATCAGTTAGCGTTTTTTGAGAGAGTATTCCCGGAGCAAATTGACCTTGGCGAGAGAAAGTCATCAACGATAGACTGGATTCTCGGTAGAGTCCGCGACGGCACCGGCCAGTCAGCTCCCCGGGAAGTGATCCACCTTCTCAACGCGGCTCGCGATAGGCAATGTGAGTTACTCGAACGTGGTGAAACCGACTCAGGAAAGTACCTTATTGGTCGTGCTGCTTTCAAACAGGCGTTGGCCGAAGTTTCACTTGTGCGACTTGAGAAAACAATTTATGCGGAACATCCGGCCCTGCAAGGCGCCATCTCAAAACTCGACGGCGAAAAGACAGCACAGAGCTCGAAATCACTCGCTGGTATTTGGGGCGTTTCGGAGGAAGAGGCTGGCAGAATGGCCGCCGATCTTGTTGAGGTCGGTTTATTCGAGGAACGCGGCTCCAAGGCGGACCCGGAGTACTGGGTACCCTTCCTTTATCGCGACGCACTAAGAATGGTTCAAGGTTCGGCTGATTAAGTAAACCCGCCGTGCCTCCGCGGGCCCCTCTTCGATCTGTCTATCTCGCACGGCGACGGCGCTGGACAGAAGGTCGGAGCCAAGAAGGGCTACCGCACGAGGGTGTGCTGGATGGCTATCGAACGTATGTACGATCCAGCCGGGCCCCGTCGGCAAACCCCGCCGGCTTGGCGCATGCTCGGCGTCCCCGTGGGGAGGCACGTTTTTGTTAGTGCTTGCCGCTGAGGTGGGCTACTCTCGTGCGATCACAATTCGAGGAGACATGAAGCTGAACGGCCATTTCAAGAAATATCTTTCCAACATCGAGCCCGGTCCCAAGAACATACAGGACGCGTCGGAGCAGCACACGGTTTTGCGGAGAAATCTCGAAGCCGACAAACAATTCGGTCCCGATGTCCTAGATACGTTTTTGGTAGGATCATACGCACGCGACACAGCCGTAAAACCGATCAAGGACGTCGACATAATTGTGGTCGTTACTGAGAGCGCCTACGCCGACAGTTCGCCCGCTGTGGCATTTAAGAACCTTAAAGACGCCCTTAATCGGTGTGGATATCGGTTCCAGACCGAAGATCAACGCCGTTCAATTCGAATCGAACTAAATAATATTGATCTAGACGTCGTTATTGCGCGTGCTCCTAACGGCCTCGATCAATGGTTGCTGATCCCCGACAGAAAGCTCGGCGACTGGATTGAAACGAACCCAAAGGGACATACCCAATGGGCCGAGGATTTCAATGCTCGTACGAAAGGCTCGGACGGTCAAGGTAGATTCAAGCCCTTGGTCAAGATGCTCAAGGCTTGGAAGGGTTTCAATTTACCAAATAACAAGCGACCGAAGGGCTTCACTCTTGAATGCATCGCTGGCGCAAACTTTGGTGGCGCGTACGATGATTGGGCCGATGTGTTCGCTAGCACCTTGCGTAGGATCGGTGTTAGTTATTCTGCATACTTGACAAGCGAAACGCTGCCGCCGATACCCGATCCGGGGCGCCCCGGGCATCCCCTGCAAACCGGTCTTACGTTTCCTCAATTTCGTGACTTCATGAGCAGCGTTAAAGGGAGTATTCAAATTGCCGAAGAGGCGATTGCCTCGGGAAAACGGACCGAATCGGTCACGTTGTGGCGAAAACTCTTGGGCCCCGACTTCCCTATCGACGATGAAGACGGAGCTGAGAAAGAAAAAGCTCTAGCATTCACTGCTCCCACGCTAAGTCACGTTAGCAATGTCCGGGAGTCTCCGCCATTTGCCTAATGTCGAGCAGCTGATAACGCAGCAGCGCGACAGATTTGCGTCTGCGCTCGAACAAGATGAAGGGTTCTTTATCTCCAGAAACCCGACGAGCGTGGCTGCGGACGGAACCGTTCACTTCGTCTGCCGCGACGGCGCTGAGCGAACCGAGGACATACATGTGGAGCTCGGTGAAAGCTTCCCCTTCGAGAAGCCAGTTGTTCGCCTAAGAAACGTCGCTCAAGGCGCCCCTGCCTTGCATATGATGGCGGACGGCTCGCTCTGCCTTTATGACGACTTCTCCGGCTGGTCTGCAGGTACCACTCCGAAAGAGCTGGTCGAACGAATAGCTGAAGCGTTAAGACGCGGCGCGGACAATGACTGGCGCGATATTGACCTACAACCGGATTTTCATCGGTATTTTCCGCGCACTGGGATAATGGTTTTCGGTGAGACATGGTCGCCACCAGCAAATGCAAAAGCCGGTCGCTTCAGCGCCTGTCGCAGTAGTGACGGTACAAGTTTCGCGACGCAGGCTACGCATAAACTCGACCCAGGTGGATCGAGACGCGCGGTCGAGGACCGAGTGTTCGGCTTACTAAATCTGGATGACCTTCGACCAGGACCAGCTGTGTGGTTTAGTCTGCAGCTCGCGCCAGGGCCAAAGCTCAATGCTCGGGACTTCTTGGTCGAAGTTGATCGCTGCGTTGGTGAACCCACTGGATTCTCGTCAAGGATTCTGCGTGCCGTCTATGGTGACAAGGCGACACCAGGCGCCGTTGTTGTCGCTCTCGGTTTCCCCGAAAACGTATCCACTGGTCAGGAATGGTATTTCTTTGCCTTCACAAGCGACGACAGGCGTGTCCATTGGAATAATAGCGACGCGCTATCCGGCATATCCGTCACTGCTTTCGAATCCGCACCAGCTGACCGAGCTTCCTTACTGCGTCGCTCGAAACCGGACGCCGCCATCTCTTCCGCAAGAGTCTGTATATATGGAATAGGCGCTATCGGTTCAACGATTTCGCTCCAATTAGCCAAAGTTGGCATCCAGTCGCTCTTGCTCGTTGACCGAGACGTGATGCGCCCAACAAACGCCGTTCGGCACGCAGTTAGCATCCGAGCTACGGGCGTTCCGAAACAAATTGCGCTTGCAGCCCTAGCCAATTCGCACAATCCTTACTGCGATGTGGAAACGGCAGATGATATAACATATGATCTAACAACCCTTCGCCAGCAAATCATGAGCGCTCAACTCGTTATTGATTCGACTGCAAATCGCTCATTTTCACTGCTGCTTTGTGGTATCGCGTGCGAACTCAACATACCGTATATTGAGGTCGCCTCGTATCGCAACGGCGCGATAGGGAGGATTCGAGTGACACGGCCACACATCGACGCCTGCCAACTTTGCTATCAGGCCGGCTACCTAGAGAAGGGCACTTATCCAGCTATAAAGGGCGACGTCGATCAATTTCGCGAGGTCGGTTGCGCCTCACCGGTTGCGATGTCATTGACTTGTGATTTGGACGTTGTAGCAAATATCTGCGTTCAGGTTTCGTTGGAAGTGCTTAGGGGTCGGCCACAAAGTGAAAATCACATAGTGATTGTGAACGAACCGGACGATGGCCTTCCCCAATTTGGCCGAGGCTTGCATTATCAGCGTTGGGCACCAATTCCCGGGTGCGCGCTATGCGGCTCCTGACCTCTTACATTTCGGCACCGCGCGCCGTGATATCGAGTCGGGCCCGAAATAGCATTATTAACTACGCAACGCGATGGGACCCAAAAGAAACGGGAGGGCTTCTGATCGGCATCGTGGCGGCGAGGGAATGGAGGGTGCAAATTGCGAGCGACGCCGGCCCGAACGCCCGCCACGAAAACAGTCGATTTACCAGAGATGGTGAGTACGCACAGAGTTGTCTCGAAGCAGCGATACGGGAGAATCGCGATTGGGCTTACCTTGGCGAATGGCATTCCCATCCAATCGACGTCGGACCAAGTCCCACAGATACTCTAAGCATGGCATGGGTCGCCGAGCAGGATGCATATGCTCAGCCGAAGCCCCTATTGATCGTAGCATGTAAGACATCCGCCAACAAATGGCTGCTACGAGCTTATGCCCGGTGGAGTAAGCGTGGGCTTCGAAAGATACCAATCATCGATGAAGATCGAAGAGGTGTTTAATGGACGAACCAGTGGTACACCCGGAGGTGAGTGTTCGCAACGTCTTCGAAGGGCTGCAGCAAGAAATGTACGCGAGCCTACGAGCTAATCGCGAAAGCGTTCCTCATGCGCCGGAAATGGGTGGCGCAACAGAACTGCATTGGCGGGAATGGCTTGAAGAATACCTACCTCGTCGATATCGTGTAATTAAGGGTTTTGTAATTGACAGCGACGATCGAATGAGTGAGCAAATCGACGCGATCATCATCGATCGGCATTACTCCCCTTTCTTGTACGCTCGAAACGAGGTCTACTACGTTCCTGCGGAAAGCGTCTACGCGGTGCTCGAAGTGAAGCAGGAGCTGGATAAGCACAATATTACATACGCTGGAGACAAGATCGCGAGCGTGCGAGGGCTTCACCGGACTGCAGCCTCGGTCATGACAATCGACGGTCCTAGGACCGGCCAGCCACGGAAAATCCTTGGCGGGATTGCAACTTTAGGGTCATCGTGGAGACCCCCGTTTGGAGAACCTTTTAAGAGAGCGCTGGCCGAACTGGGGGCACAGCAAAAGATAGATATTGGCTGCGCTTTAGAACACGGTGCGTTCGAACTCAAGGATGATGGTCTACACGTGTGCCGACTCTCGAGCGATGCCCTGATCTACTTTTTCATGCGCCTATTTGCTAAGCTTCAGGAATTGGGCACAGTACCTCCCATGGATGTCGAGCGCTACTCACGTCAAATAGAGACTGACTGCCTTTAGGCACAAAAAACTCGCGAATGACTGCCGTGAAAAAATGAGCTCGAGTGAAACGCCCCAGATGGAATGAGAGGACATTCCGTGCTGGGACCGGACGTCAGAGCCGCCTTGTATAGTATCCCGGCGTAAATTCTACGGGTATCTACACAAGCGCGTGAAACGTCCGGTCCCTCGCCGGGGCGGTACCGATCGCGCCGGCCCGTCCCCTGCGCCCGTCGCCCCGTCGCCTGCCCCGCTCGCCCTGCGCCGAGCTCCGGTCACCGTGAGCGGGTCGCCTGCGCATTGCCCTGGCGATCGTTCGCTCGCTCCTCAGCGAATGAGGGACTGGCCTAAGGTAATCGACCGGGGTCGTAAACCAAGAAATCTTGTCGCCTTCAAACGTTACGGCGAACGAAAACGGCGGTGCGGTGTCGTACGTCCGTTCTAATCCGAGGCACCACCCTTTTAAGAGACCGTGCTAACCGCCCATGCACGCTGACTTAATCTGGATATTATAGAAGTTTAACTTTTCGTCAAGATTGTGCAAAATCGACTCAACTTCAAGGTAGCACAAAATGCCTGCTACTGGATCGGCGCCATACACAGCTCCGCACGCCAAGTGAGAGATTGCCGTATTTGCCGCAAAGATCGCCGCAGCCTTTAGCGCCCCATACTTTACCATAGCATCAAAGCAATACGGCGAAGGATTCGGGTAGGGGAAAAATGGTGTGAATTGCTGCCACGGGTTACCGAGGCATCTGTCCTGACCACACGGGAGATAAATCGGCAATAGGGATCGGCTGCCGCCAAACGTACGAGTATGGCTTAACGTGTCGCCCGATATGCTCATCGCCCCCTGGAGCCAAGTCATGCCGTCATCAATACGGTAAGTCCCTTGGCTGACGGACACATTCACTACGATGCTTCCGTCTAAGACAAAGCTTCCTTCGTTTGGTATTGAAGAGAAGGGGAGCGATACGTTGATTGTGTATCCGTCACTGGTGGTAATCGACCAGGAATCAGTTGCAGAGTCACCACTGGCTATTGCTTGAAGTTGCAAATTGCCCGCCGCATCCCAAACCTCTGTATAATTCAGGTCGTTCCAAACGAATCCGAGGTAATTCCCAGAAGACACAGAGTCGTCAGGTTGCGGTCCCCCGTATACGTCTGGAGAGCATCCGTCTGGAGTGCAAATGGGTAAGATTACAGTTTCCTTGTTCCTACCCTTAGGTTTGTAGGACTTCCAGTGATGTGCCGGCAGTGAGCCGTCCGGACGCTTTAGCGGAAAGCGCGCCCCTTCAGATGTCGACTTTTGGGATTGCACTTTACGACGAACGGCCATGTTTGGTCGCGGCGCAGAAATAGAAACCGTCTCGGGACCGCAGCTAGCGACCAGCAAAGAACCCACGGTCAGCTTTAATGCTGTTAATCTTTTCATGCTCCACCTTTCGTCTCAGGAGTTGCCTGTAGTGCAAAATCGCGATGTTACGAGTAACTTCGGTCGAACTGAAACCTGTAAGGGGACAGTGGTTGTTTGAGCGCTCGCTGGAGGAGACTGCGGAAAAGACGTTCGTCACAGTTCTTAGGAAAACGGGAAAGAACCACAAAGTGAACTGTGTCGAGGAATCTCCATTGGAGACTTCTCCTGACGGGTGCGTGATCCTTGACACCCAAGGTGCACGAAGAATCGCCACAGGTCCGCGAGCGGCTGCGGCATGCTCAAGATGGTTAACGTCCTGTTAGCAGTCGGGCAGTAGCCAAGCGCGCCTCCTATCCACGCTTAGAGGTTGCCTCCTATTAGGAATCTGTGTCAGGAGCACCCAGCCTTACTCTCAGCCAGGTCACAAAGTCGCAACCTTTCAAATAAGACGAGGTCGCATTAGCCCGAGGGGGAGTGCAATCATGGGCCGAACCCTTTACCCGTCTCGTGGGGCACTATTGACTCACACGAATCGGCCGGGTTTGTATCTTTGTGATGGAATCTTTCTAAAAGCGTGGCTTGTTCAATTCTTCCTGAAAAAGGAAAGAATTTGAAGGCCCGTGCCCAGCCGATTTCAGAGTATATTCCCGACATGAGGTAATCGCGAACACCCCAACGCCAGATGAAGCTACCTCAACTGCCAAACTCACAGCGCAAGAATGGCATCCGCTTGAATTCAGTTCCTCTAATTGCTCCGGTGATTAGAGCAATTAAAGCTTGGGCCGACATGACTTTCTATGCGATCCCTCCACAGGTTCTGTTAGCTGAGATCTTGATCGCAGCCATACTAGTGGGATTATGTGTTGCTCTGTCGCGATGATGAAACTTCCATCACTAGTTACGCCACTTAATGTATAACAAAGTCTACAAGCCGTTCTGCTTTAGTCCGCTTTCCCGTTTTTCGGGGAGCGTCGTTCTGCTCGCGTTAACCCTTGCGCGCCCCACCCCGGTCGCTGCGGGCGATTCAGCGGGCGTCGCATACGATGAGGCAACAACTATACAGACCGAAATCGTCAGCGATCTTTCTACTCTGTCTCCTAGAATCGAGAGGCTTCAACATTTCTACCTGACCCCTACGAAAACGAGAATCGACGACTCAATGACTAGTAGGACCACAATTGTCGACTGCGACGCGGCTTCGCTAACTACAATCGATACGAGAAACAATTCTGGTACAAGATCGACGCTCAATGAGTTACATGGAAACTTAGGAGTACCGCGCGATCATTCAGGACCTCCAAACGTTGGCAAAAGCGGCTATTCCTTGCGATCATTCAGTACGCGATTGGAGACACGGAGAATTGGCGACGTCGATGCTACTGGCTACCATACTGACATCACGGCCCTGGAAGCGGGCGACTCAGGACAAGTCGTTGTCGCGAGTCTAACATTGGTGCGTTATTTCGCGCCCCTGGCTTTGCCGCGCGTCACTTGTGGCGACAACTTGACCGGTCAGGTCGTAGCCCTGCCCTTGTACGCGCAACTGAATCCCGCGCTGAGACCATTCTATCAGGGACTCTCAAACGGAAGTGTTTCAATGGAAACGTCGGGCGTAGTAGTTCCGGTAGATCGCCTCAGGCTATATGAGAGTACTTCAACAGCGTATCACATTGCCGATAGCTCAGTCTCAGTCTCAATTGTGACCGAAACAGTGGTCTCGAACGTACGCCCGATTACGGCCGCGGACGAAGCGTTTCGTCTTGGCGATTGAACGTTCTCGCTTACGAACAAGGCCTCCTCCGCGCGCGGCAGACGCGAACGTTGCTAACTGCGAGCTAGGCTATTTCATAAGAGAAGTGCTTTGAATGAATTCTCTTCCCAGGGAGTTTAAGGTTGGTGACACGCCTGTGCTTTGCTGACTCCAAGTTGCGCCGCCATCCGACGACAGCACTTATTTTCTCCCAATCTAACGACCATACCCAATGCCAGTCAACGTGAGGCATCATGAAGCCGTTTCCGCCGCGCCTGCTGCTGAGCGGCCCTTCTTACTCTGCGCTCTTCCCTCGTAAGGTTCATCGCATTTTTCCGATTGTTCTCGGCGCATTTGGCCCCGCGCTTCTTTGCCGCCGCGCCTCCGTGCCCCGGGTTCAACCCCGCTGCGCGCATTTCAGCAAGTTTCGCCTGCGCAAGCTTGAGCGGTTGTCGCACCTCAACCGAATGCCGTAGGTAACAAACCCGCCCGCAGAACTTGAGTCCCGCCTTCGGAACCGGCTGTTTGCAATACTCGCACGGATTGCGAACATCGCCCTTTGGCGCTTCACGTTTCTTTGCCACCCGATGATCGATCAGCCGATACGGAATCGTAACACGGCGCAGTTGTCCCGCGAACTCCGCCGCCACCGTTCGTACGGGACCCCGAAGCGCCGGCATGACCGCATGGGCATAATCGCGTGCCGTATCGGGATCCAGTCGCACGATCCCATCCCGGAGCTCGATGAACATCCAGGGGCGCAACCCTTTGCGTCTGGCCCATTCGAGCGTTAGCCGGTCGACGCGCACGCGCAGAGATTCGAGCAAATCGAATACAAACGATTCGCGCAACCTCGCGTCGACGTGCAAATACCCAAAATCCGTATCGAGCGATTCCAGCATACAGGCAACGCGCGTCTCGACTTCCAATAGCGTGTAGCCGTAATTGAGGAGCGCATTAAATGGGTCGCGCGCGTCGCGCACATGATTACGCCCTCCGCTGTCGCGGATCGAGATCATGCGCCAGTGCGCTGGGACCCGTTTCTGCGCGACTTGCGTCCAAGGGAGTTCGGTTCCAACGAAGCTGTCCCAGTAAACCCTGCTCCCGTACGCTTCATGCGTGAGCAGTTCGGTCAACGACCCGTCTTTTTCGACCCATCCAATGGCGCGGTCGAGCTCCTCGATCGAACGCTTGTCGGTTGCGACGATCGCGGAGCGTTGCGATTCTAACTTCCTACGCAGGAGCCAGCGAGCGAGCCGAAGTCCGTCGTCCGTGGTGCCGCTCACCGCCTGCGCGCGACGCAGCGGTCCGTCGTGAGGGCCATCGGGGACAAGGCAATTGACCAGTCGACTGTCCGAGCCGATGAACGCCACGGTAATTCCCAAGCGGATGCACCAGTCCAGCGCTGCGATCGAGACGGTTCCGGCCGAGGCGCGAACGATGATTCGGTCGACCTTGCATCGCCCGCGCGGAAAGTGAATCTCGCGAAGCTCGCCATCCGAGAGAAAGCCGTCCTTGACGATCAGGTGACCGCGTTCGACGTTCATCGATACGCCGAAGCCGTCGACGACAAGGACGTTTCTGGCTTCGATCGTAGGTCGGAGGCGGCGCTGAGCCCTCGAAGATAGCTGCTCGGTTTCTCTAAGGCTTGCGAGC
>Ga0209422_1000106_pt1 | contig 19429 bp, 19 predicted proteins | sample BlaSpr_A8_OM2_M3_FD_187983 | JGI IMG/M metagenome (GOLD analysis project Ga0209422, IMG submission 187983) | Forest soil microbial communities from Thunder Bay, Ontario, Canada - Black Spruce, Ontario site 2_A8_OM2_M3 (SPAdes) (version 2) | ecosystem: Environmental > Terrestrial > Soil > Boreal... | reverse complement strand
CGAGGCAGCCACAGCTTTTTCTCCAGCTTCAGTTGGTGGATGAGATGGATTCATTGCTCATTTGATCTTACCGCAAGCAATCAGCTCCGCGAACACCGAGCCCAGCGCGAAAATCCTTTCATGTAGGGGCGGACGCTCTCGTCCGCCCAGGCAGCGGCGCGGCTCTAGATAGGAATACCTCACGTTCCCCGGACGAATGCGTCCGGGGCTTCACGTAATTGGCTACGATGCGCCACTACCCGCCCATCGTCAGCACGACCCGAAACCTTGCTCGTCCGCTGATCATCTGATCGTAGGCCTCAGCGACTTTCTCGATGGGAAAACGCTCGATCATCGGACGAACGCCGCTGAGAGAACTGAACTGCAGCGTGTCCTCGGAGTCTCTAGCGGTGCCGGAAGGCTAGCCCTGGATGGTCTTGCGGCCGCCAATCAACTGGAGCGGCGTCACGGTGAGAGATTCGAAGCCCGCTCCTACGATCAGGAGCTTTCCATTTCCCGCCAGACCGTCCACCAGAGCTGAAATCGATTTCGAATCCGGAGCGGTGGCCAGAATCAACTTCGCTCCTCCAAGTTTCTGCAGCGCTTCGGCAGGAGCCCCGGCATTTGTGTCGACGTATTCGTGGGCGCCCAGCTTCCGGGCCAGCGGCTGTTTGTCTTTGCCGCGACCGATGGCGACAGTGCGGAAGCCCATCTGGCGGGCGTACTGAATGCCCAGGTGGCCTAGGCCACCGATTCCCTGCACAGCAACCAGGTCGCCGGCCTGCGCTCCCGCATGGCGCAGGGAGTTGTAGACGGTGATTCCGGCGCAGAGCAGCGGCGCCGCTTCGGCCGCGAGCAGATCATCCGGCATCAAAGCCACTGCTTCGGCCGGGACCACCACATACTCGGCATAGCCACCGTCAAAGCTGATGGCGGTGACCTTTTCGAACTGACACAGAATGAAGTCGCCGCGGCGGCAAGGGTCGCACTGGAAGCAGTGTCCGCCATGCCAACCAACTCCCACGCGCTGGCCGGGCTTCCACAAGGTGACGTCAGCGCCAATGGCATCGATGCGCCCGGCAATCTCGTGGCCCGGCACTCGCGGGTACTGAACTCCCGGCCACAGCCCTTCTTTCACGAGCGCGTCGCTGTGACAGATGCCGCAGGCTTCCACCTTGATGCGCACCTGCCCGCGTCCGGGCTGCGGAGTTGGGCGCTCGACGATTTCGAAACTACCTCCAGGCTTGCTGACTTGGACGGCCTTCATGCGAATCCCTTTCTGTGTGACGTGAACATTCTGGTGAGCTGCTATGAAAACTTTCTCGCAGGCGGAATCGAACACTTCGTTTGATTTTGATATAGATAAGAAACAGAGCAGCGGGGATGCAACAAAACTGACAACAGATCTCCCGCTCGGGAGCTATGCGATCTTCTGCAGAGCTTGGTCAATGCGGGCCAGCGTGGTTTCCGTGCCCAAAACCTCCAACGTCTCAAACAAAGGCGGCGCGTTCTTCCGTCCGCAGACAGCGACACGAATCGGCTGGAACATTTGCCCTGCCTTGACGCCGAGTTCCTGGGCGGCAGCGCGGAGAGCCTGATCCAGCGGATCGTGTTTGAATTCCACGTTTGCCAGCACTTCGCGGGCTTTCTCCAGGACCTTGCGCGCCATGGCAGCGTCACCCTTTTGCGGGATGAGTTCAGCCGGATCGTACGGCGGCAACTGGTCGACCAGGAAAAAGTCGGCGGCAGTGAGGACGTCGCGCAGCAGCTTGATGCGCTCACGGATCAACGGTGTGATTCGCAGCATTTTTTCCGGCGTCACGTTAAAGCCGGCAGTGCGCACTACCGCAAGCAGGCGGCCGCTTAAATCTTCGATTGATAGAGCGCGAATGTGCTCGGCGTTGAGCCACAGAGCTTTGGGGTCGAATGTATCCTCGGGGGCAGCAACACCAAGGTCCCTCGCTGCGCTCGGGATGACAACAGTAGAGGTCGCAGATCCTACGGCGACGGCTGATTCTTTGAAGTTCACCACTGCGTTCGAACGGTTAATTCCTCCGAGCGAGAAAGCTTCCATCAACTCTTGCACCGACATGTTCTCGCGGTCGTTCTTAGGAGACCAGCCCAGCAGACAGAGAAAATTAATGAAGGCCTCGGAAAGAAATCCCGCGTCCCGATAAGTCGTGACGCTGACTACGGGACCGTGGCGGCGCTTGGAAAGCTTGGTACCATCGGGCGCCACCAGCAGTGGCAGATGGGCGAACTGCGGCGGCTTGAATCCTGCAGCCTCGAAGATCAGCACATGCTTGAAAGTATTGGAAAGATGATCCTGCCCGCGGATGATGTGGGATATCCGCAGGTCGGCATCGTCGGCGCAAGATGCTAGATGATAGGTGGGCATGCCATCCGAGCGCAGTAGCGCAAAGTCTTCAATATCGGCCGCCAACTTGACCTGTTCGCCATAGACTGCATCGGCAAATCGCACAGACTGTCCGCCTTCTCGCGGCACGCGGAAACGCAACGCGAATGGCTCCCCGGCCGCCGCTCGGCGGTCACTTTCCGCGCTTGAAAGTTCACGCGCACCGGGATTGAAAAGCCAAGTCCCCAGCGCACCCGATTTTTCCGCATCACCAGTGTGTGCTGGCGTGAAATCGCGATAGGCGAGGCCCGTTTCAAAGATCTTCCACGCCGTCTTTCGGTGCAGCTCGATTCGTTCAGATTGTTTGTATTCTTCATCCCAGCCCAAGTTGAGCCACTTCAATCCCTCGAAAATGGAGTCAACCGACGCTTGGGTATTTCGTTCGACGTCTGTATCGTCGAGCCGAAGGATCATAGTGCCCTGGTTATGGCGGGCATACAGCCAGTTGAAGATGAAAGTGCGGGCGCTTCCCACATGAAGAAAGCCGGTGGGCGAGGGCGCAAAGCGGACGCGTGGTTGGCTGGATGAAGTGAACTCGGACATAAGTGGCTGAGTTCTGATGGTATGGGCGCAAGAAAAGTATCGTCAAGTACGGTAAAGAACCCTAGTCTCAGGGCCAGATATTTAGTCCACAGCAGCCGTCTGCGACCGGGTCACTGTCCTTAAATCCTATTGTGCTACCACCCCTGGCTGTGAAAACATTCATTGAGTTGCCTCCTAGGGCGCAGAATCATATCTGCGCGAGAAGGGTTCTCCACGCCTCATGAACAGTGTGGTTATCAGTTTGGTAGTAATACCGGGAGTGGTCTCGCTGTTGCTGTTCCTGGTGTTCACTTACCTGTTCGAGCAGAGCCACCAGGCATATTTTCGCGCCTGGCAATTGGCCTGGGCCGCCTACTCCCTGCATTACGTTCTCGATGCTTTCTCTTTTTACCGGGCGCCTTCGCCCGTAGCCTTTTTCGCCAGCTCTTTATTTCTGGTGGCGATGGCTATGTGCATCTTTGTGTCGACCCGCCTAATGCGGGGACCGTCGCGCTTTCTCTGGTACGACGCAGCGCTTGCCGCAGCTGGCATTGCGCTTGCTTGGATTAACGTAAAGGCCCATCTGGTCTCTGGATCCTTCCAGGCAGCCGCCCAACCGGCCATCGCCCTCGATCTCGGAATTGCCGCGCTGCTGTTGTATTGTTCCGCGGTTTACTACCTCAATGGCCATCGTCGGGGCTCGCTTGCCTTTAAGGTGCTCGCTTTCGCCCTGGCATTGTGGGCCGTGCTAATGGGAGCCGGGCAATTTCGCAATCCGTGGGGAGCGCGGTTCGGCAGCGCCGCCAATTATCTGGGCCCGGTGCCTCAAATGCTATTGGGCATCGCGATGGTGATGGTCCTGTTTGAGAACGAGCGCAATGCCGTGCAGGAGAACACTCTCGCTCTTTCTACGCTGGGGGTCGATCCACGGCGTTTGCTTTCGGCGGACGATCTGCTGCCCAGCATGCAATCGGCTCTGCTCCGGTTGTCGGGCGCGCTATCCGCGCGCCGCTCCGCGATCTATATCTCCGAGCGCTGGCGCGGCTTGTTACCCTCAGTCCAGCAAGGGTTTTCTTCAGAATTCCTGGAGACTTTAACCAAGTCCAGAGCGGGAGAGTACATCTGCGAACTAGCTTACCGCCAAGGTGGCCTGTTCACGGTACACGATCTCGCCCATATGACCGAGCCACTTCCCTCGGGCTCAATCGGCACCTTCGCCGATCTCAAAAAGGTGCTCACCGAGGCAGAGATCCGCAATCTCACCGCCGTCAGCCTGCAAACTCGGGAACACGCTTTCGGGGTAATTTTATTTCCTCATGCCGAGCGCAAGGCCTTCGGCACTTCAGGTCCGCGCCTGATGGTGGGGCTGGCGCTGCAGCTCGGACTCACCCTTGATAACTATTTGATTACGCATGACGCTCACCGCCGCACACAAGAGTATGAATTGCTCACCGAGATCGGCCAGGCAATCAGTTCCCGGCTGGATCAGGATGAAGTCCTGCGCACCATCCACACGGAACTAGGACAGATTTTCAATACATCGAGTTTCTACATCGCCTTTCAGGAAGGGGACCAGATTCACTTTGAACTGGAAGTGGAGGGCGGCCGCATTCTGCCCAAACGGTCACGGAAACTGGAGAACGCATTTACCGAGTATGTGATTCGAACCGGCCAGCCTCTCCTGATCCGGTCCGACCTGGAGAATACTCGCGCGCGATTAGGCATTGCCTACATGCCTGAATATCCCGCCAAGTGCCTGTGCGCAGCGCCGATTCTGCTGCGGAAGAAGCCGGCCGGTGTCATGGTGGCCATGAGCACCGAGCGCGAATTTGTCTTCGAACAACGCGACCTCGATGTTCTGGTGACGGCTGCAGGACAGGTATCAGTCGCGGTGGAGAATGCGCGTCTGTTTGCCGATGAACAACGCCGCTCCCGGCAACTCGGGTTTCTCAACAACATCTCGCGTACCGCAATTTCTAGCGACGATCCCGTCCACATGCTGGGCCAGATTGTCGGAGAAATCCAAAAGAATTTCAGCTTCGACCACATCGGCATCGGCCTGCTCGATTACGGAACCAAAGAAATCGAGATCAAGGCTGAGGCCGGAGCCACGGCGCACGCTATGGGCAAGCGGGTTCCTTTAGGAATAGGAATTCTGGGGCGGGTCGCGCGCACCGGCGAAAGGGCGCTGGTGCAGAATGGCCTGGAAGGCCAGATGGGCGCGATTCTTCCGGATTCGCGTTCGGTGCTGTGCATTCCGATCACCTACGGAGAAACGCTGCTGGGCGCCCTGAATATCGAAAGCCGCAATGAAAGCGCCTTTTCACCTCAAGATGTTCTTATTCTTAATACTCTGGCAGACTTGCTGGCCACCGCTCTGCATAACGCTTTCGTGTTCCAGAAGTTGCAGCAGCAATCCATTACCGACGGTCTGACAGGAATCAAGACGCGGCGCTTCTTCTGGGAGGCCCTGTCGGCCGAGTGGAAGCGCGCTTCGCGCTCTGGACGGCCATTCTCGGTAGTCCTGATCGATCTCGACAAATTTAAAGAAGTGAATGACACCATGGGCCATTTTGAAGGCGACCTGGTGCTGGCCCGAGTTGGCAGATTGCTGGAGCAAAAGTCCCGGCAGTCGAACGTGGTGGCGCGCTATGGGGGCGACGAGTTCATCATTCTCATGCCCGAAACCGGGGCGGAGCAAGCGCAAGTGCTGGCCGAACGTTTGCGGCTGTGGATCACCGCAGACCCAATGCTCAGCGAACACCACATCACCGGTAGCTTCGGTGTAGCCAGCTTTCCCACGCATGGCTTCTCTATCGAAGACATCATTCGCGTGGCCGATGCGGGCATGTATGTCTCAAAACGTTCCGGTGGCAATCGAGTTTCCGCGGCTGAGGAGTTTTCTGCCGGCGAGGAGTTTGCGGCGCAACGCCAACAGATCTCCAGCTACATTGAGGGCTTCCTGCAGCGTGAGCACAACGGGCCCGAGCATCTGGAAGAGCTGGCTTCCATGCTGGTGAAGTTTTGCGGCGGCGAAGAAGATTGCAATGTGGCCTTACTCAAAGAATCGATTGAAGTTCTAAGCCGCGCCGCCGAATCCCGCGAGCTACACACGTCCGGGCACGGCGACATGGTGGCTCGCTACACAGAAATTCTAGCCCGCGCGCTCCATCTGCCGCCCGAGGAGACGGCCGATCTGGTCTACGCGGCGCGCATCCATGACGTTGGCAAAATCTTCGTGCCGGAACGCATTTTGAACAAGCCGGGGCCGCTCAATGACGACGAATTTTTCCTGGTAAGGATGCACGCGCGCGTCGGCGCGGAGATCGCTGCCATCCTGCCGAACAGCGCCATGATGCGGCTGGCCATCGAGCATCATCATCAGCGCTTCGATGGAACGGGCTATCCTGACGGTGCCAAGGGCGAGCAGATTCCTCTATGGGCGCGCATCATTGCCCTCGCTGACGCCTACGCAAACATGCTCACCGAACAATCGATTGCGGCTGCACGCACCCCGGAACAGGCGCTCGATGAACTGTCCAAGATGAGCGGCACCGGCTTCGACGGCATGCTGGTACGGCTGCTGCTGCGCGAATTGAAATCGGAGCGGGCAGGTTCCTCGAAAGAAAGTGTCTAGTTTCTGGTTCCTGGTTGTTCCACTTGCAACTGGGAACAGGAAACTAGAAACTAGTCCTCATGTCCATTCCTCTCTCTCTCTCTGGCCGAGTTGCTCTAATCACTGGCGGTTCGCGCGGTATCGGCGCTGCCACCGTGCGCCTGTTTACTTCAGCAGGCGCGAAAGTTGTGTTCACTTATAACAAAGCGCGATCGCAAGCGGAGGCGCTGGCGAAAGAATGCGGCGAACCGAACTGCCGGCCTCTGGCAGCGAACCTCACCAGCGCGGGCTCGGCTCAATCCGCGGTGGCGGATGCCGCCAAGATTTTTGGGCGCCTCGATATTCTGGTCGCCAACCACGGCGTTTGGCCCGTTGAGGACGTGCCCATCGAAAAAATGTCCGACGAGCAGTGGCGTTCCACACTCTCAATTAACCTCGATGCGGTTTTTGGTCTGGTCAAACATACCGTAGCGCAAATGAAATCGCAGCCGCGTAGCGGTTCTGCCGCCGGCCACATCGTCCTTATCAGCTCAACTAGCGGGCAGCGCGGCGAGGCCTATCATTGCGATTATTCCGCCACTAAGGGTGCACTGATCAGCATGGTGAAGGGCCTGTCCACGGAATTAGCCTCGGCGGGAATCTACGTGAACTCAGTCGCCCCCGGCTGGGTAGACACGGACATGTCGCGAGTCGCGATCGACGACCCCAAAAGCGGCGAGGAAATTCGGCGCACCATTCCTCTCGGACGCGTGGGCAAGGCGGAGGAGATTGCAGGCCCTGTGCTTTTTCTATGCACTCCGTATGCCAGCTTCATCACCGGAGAAGTTTTTAACGTGAATGGCGGAGCCGTTCTAGCCGGATAGCCCGCAGCAGCTACAATTTCCTGTAATGTGCATCTCACTGACCTGCGCAACGCGACCGGCTGAATGAAATATCTAATTCTCATCGTCATACTGGCATCTTTTTTCACGGCTTCTGGCGCCAGCAAAGTTGGGGCTGCAGATCAGGAGGGTGCCCAGGCGCCCTCCCAGTCCACTCCCGCCCCCGGTCCTGGCATTCCCAGCGATCAAGAGAATGCTCGCAAGGCGAGAGCTTTGCTGGATCAGGCAATCCAGGCACTGGGTGGTGAAGCTTACCTGAAAATCCACGACGCAGAGCAGGAGGGTCGCACTTACAGTTTTCATCATGGCCAGCCGACCAGCAATGGAGTGCTCTTCTGGCGGTTCGTCGAGTATCCCGATAAGGAGCGCATCGAGGTCACCAAGGAAAGAGATGTGGCCTATCTCTACGTGGGCAATAAGGGTTATGAACTGACCTATAAGGGACCGCACCAGGTCGAACAAAAGGACATGGACGACTACCTTCGCCGCCGCCGCTTGTCGCTGGAGACAATTCTTCGTGAATGGACCAAAGACCCCGGCGTGGCCTTTTTCTATGAAGGCAATGCCCTGGCCGGCAACCTGCCAGCGCAGCAAATCACGCTGATCAACTCAAAAAATGAGGCGGTCAGCCTTTACTTCGATCTTGAAACGCACCTCCCCATCAAGAAGAGCTACAGCTGGCGCGATCCCATCGACAAAGAACGCAACGTCGAAGAGGAAATCTTCGACAATTACCGGCCAATTCAAGGTGTAATGACGAATTACGGCTTTACTCGCTATTTCAATGGCGACATGCAAACCCAGCGCTTCATCAGTGCGGCCCATTACAATCAGGGGCTCGACGAGTCCATGTTCGACCCCAATTCCCACTACAATCCCAACAAACCCGGAAAGCGCTGACAAGGCGGCTTTTAGCTGATAAGCAGCTTCTCAATTAGAGTAACTCGCTGGCTTGCACTCGCCCCAGCCGATTACCCTAAATATTAACTTTCGTCACGGAAGTGTGGCTTTTTTGCCACAGTCGCGATTCCTTGCGACACTGTAATCTACTCATTCATCGGAACATATTCATATCACTTTGACTCAAGAGCAGACATGTCGCTCAAGCGTTGAATGCAGCGGGGTCGGGCTCCACAGCGGCGCACCGGTCTCTATGCGGATTCTTCCGGCTCCGCCGGGAACTGGAATTGTCTTTCGCCGCACCGATCTCGACGACTTCGAGATCGAGGCCATCAGCCGCAACGTGGCCCGCGTCAGCTACGCCACCAGCCTCATGAAAAAAGGTGTGCTGATTTCAACCACTGAACATCTGCTCTCGGCCTTTATCGGCTTAGGCATCGACAATGCCGTGGTCGAGCTGGACAACCTCGAACTTCCCATCCTGGATGGCAGCGCCCTGCCTTTTGTCGAGTTGATCCAAAAGGCCGGAATCCGCAAGCAGCGCCGCCCGCGCAAGTATCTCAAGATCCTTCGAGAAGTCGAAATGCGCGAGGGCAACAAATTTATCTCAGTGCAGCCCGCGGACGTTTATTCGGTTTCTTACTCGATCAATTTCCCCCACCCCCTGATCGGGAAAGAGACTTTTCAGGTGGAGCTTTCGAACGGAAGCTACCTGCGGAAGATCGCGGCGGCGCGCACCTTCGGGTCGCGCGAGGACGAGAAGGCGATGCGAAACATGGGACTGATCCGGGGAGCGTCCAAAGACAACTGCATTGTGCTGACTCGCGACGGAATCGAGAACGGTCCCTTGCGTTTTCCCGACGAGTTCGTAAGGCACAAAGTGCTGGACTTGGTCGGCGACCTGGCGTTATTAGGCAAGCCAATCCTAGGCAAAATCGTTGCAGATCGTGCCGGCCACGCCATGCATACCGCTCTGGTCTCGCGCATCCTGCGCGACAAGACCCTCTGGGAAGAAGTCACGGTATCCGACGACGCGCACACTGCGAGCGCTTACAGTGCTCAAGCTATGGCGGGGAGCTTTCGCTAAAAGTTCCGTCGTCCGGAAAGGTTGGGTTCCCGCAGGACTACCCTCGACTCAAATTCCAAGCGGGCTCCATGACGCGAAGCTTCGGTCTTCTTCTTCTTTTGCTTCTGCGATCTAGCGCCTGGAGCATGGCCGCGGCTTCCTTGTTTCCCTCACGGACGTGAGTTTTCAGGAGCTGCCGGGCCTCATCTTCAGTTAGTGGTTTGATTTGTGGAGGAATGTATGGCTTTCTTTTACCCTCGGAGTCTAACCCCATTAGTTCTGTCCCCTTGTTCCCCTTGTCCGGAGTCAGAATTTTGGCAGACGATCTACTACATGGGATAGGCGAAGGCAGATTTTTTACGAAATCGGGACAATCGACCGCTGCTGGGGGATGGAACACGCATCGTATCGGACAAAGATCGCTCTGGGCTCTACAGTGAATCCCGTAGTTGCGGGAGTGCTGTCGTGATTCGTTTTTTACGAAATCCGAACAATCAGTCCGCAGGTTCGCAGGGAACTTCGTCCGCCCCAGGGCCGGGCTTGGGCTGTTCCTGCAACAGGCGGTTTAGTTCGGCGCGAGTCTGGCTGATGAGCGCAGCGGCGAACTGGCGGGCGGAATGCTGCCTTTCCGCCGATAAGTCCTTCACCCTCATGTTCAGCATCGGGATGTCTTCTTCAAACCTGCGCAGCGTTTTCTCGACTTGCTTGATGCGGTAAGTGCTGGGGATCATGATGGCTCTCCGGTTGATCTCACCAGATTGCCATGCGCTCGTTCTCGCACAAGTTACAAAGTGAATACCTGCAGTCGGGAGCATGTTGCGGGGACAATTATTGGACGGCTTCAGAACCTGCGCCAGCCGCGTCCTTTGCATCAGGAATCTTTTTCTGCATCTGCTGGTTCAGCCATTTTTCCAGATGCTCCTGCGAACCGGGGGCCACATTGCGAAAACGCAATCCGACGCGGCCTTTCAAGTCGGCCCAGGCTACTTCTGCTTCCAGGTCCAGTGAAAGGCTGGTTTCAGGCAGGGTGAAGTGCACTCGAGGGGTGGCATTCTTGGGAATCGCCTGATGCAGTTGCAGCGCCATTCCTCCCTCGCTGAGATCGGTGCTGCTGCCTTTTATTTCTTTTTCTCCCGCGACTATCTTGACCAGCATCTTTACCGGATGGCGATAATAGCGGCGCCGTTCGCGCACCATAAAGTTAAGGGCCGCATGGAAACAACGGGCCGCATTCACCGGGGTGATGGGCTTTTGCAAAACGAAATTCACTCCCATGGCGAAGGCTTCCTGCGTGGTGGTTTTTTTGCCATTCAGAACGGCAAAGGTGACTGAGCTCTTATTGCTGGGAGTGGCCCGCAGACCCTGCAGAACTTCCAGGCCACCGCGCAAGTCATCGCAGTCAATGATGACGGCATCGAACTTTTCGGCAATGAGAATCTCGGCAGCTTTCTTCGCTTCCTGGCAGATCTCCACATCAATCGAAAGCTTTTCCAGCGTCGGGCGCAAAACGCGCACAACTTCGGCATCCCGGCTCAGAAGGAGAGACTCCAGCGTCATCGAATGATTCTAGAGCCTCGCGCCGCATGTAAAAAGTGACGAAGGTGTGGGGGTATTTCCCGAGCCTTTAATACCGTCAAAGCTGACAACATCGACTGTTTCACTGGAAAGCCGCCGCCGAAAGCCTCACACTATTCATTGCACATGGTTACGACCGCCTACCTTTCACTCGGATCAAATGTTGGGGCTCGCGAGTCGCAATTGCGGGAAGCGCAACACCGGCTCGGTAAGATCGGCCGCGTGACTGCGGTTTCATCAGTCTATGAAACGGAGCCAGTAGAATTCACCGAGCAGCCGTGGTTTTTAAACTGTGTTGTGGCGCTCGAAACCGACAGATCCCCGCAAGAACTGATGGACGCGATTCTCCGCATCGAAGAAGAAATGGGACGCAAGCGCGTCCAAAAAAAGGGTCCGCGCTCCATCGACATTGACATCTTGCTCTTCGGCCACATGATCGTGAAATCCGAGCAACTGACGATTCCTCATCCCGCCATGCAGCACCGCCGCTTCGTGCTGGAACCTCTCGGAGAAATCGCACCCCAGACGCTTCATCCAGTTTTGAATAAGACAATTCGAGACCTGCTTAAGCGGCTGCCGCCAGGACAGGCGGTGAAAAAAAAAACCGAGCCTAGGATTTCACGGATTGGCACGGATCAGAGCAATACCGCGAAGCATTAGCCCGGTTTGCAGATTTATCCGTAAAAATCCGTGGCCAGGTTTTTGCCTAAGGCACGATAAGCCGGCTGCCAACTTCTGCCGGGGCAATCACGGCTGACTGTTTCTCCGGAAATTGCGCGAAGAGAAAATCGATGAAGGCCCGCGACTTCGGCCTGCCTGACGTGCGCCCATGCGCCAACCGCACCAGAAACACTAGAGACTTCAGCACGTCCGAATCACGCAGGGTCGAGTATCCCAACTGCTTATGCTCGAGATCGCGGAACTCCTTCAACATTGCTTCTACTTGCGCCGCGATGGCATGCTGAGCCGTACTGGTCAAAGGCTGGTCATAATGCAAGCCGGAGTTCACTAGCCGCTCATACCTCGTGCACATTGCCGTGAGCGCTGCGATCAGATCGCGATCCTTCAGACTGCGGTCGCCGTGGGCTGCCTGCGCCAAGGCGTAGCTCAGTCCCATGAGCAGGTGCTCCCGTTCGAAAGTGAATTGCTCGGAAATCTCAACCTGCAGGAACAAAGAAGCGGAGTCGAACTCTTCCGCGGATCGCGGCTTTTCGTGTTCGCGCGCTTGCCGCAAGTATGGACAGTCGCTGGGGCAGTCGAGTGTCACCTCGCGCTGCTCGCCGCAGCATTGCGGACAGATGCGGCCATGCACTGCCGGACAGAACCGCTTTTCCTTACGAATTTCGCAAATCTCACAACTCAAGCCGATATTCTCCCTGTTGCTATTATGGCACCCGATGAGGAGAAGCTGGAGAAGCTCGGAGCAGAGTGCCGATTGCTATCTGCCGATTGCTAGTTGCTGAGACACCCGCCCTCCGATTCCCACCACGACGTAACTCTTCTGGTGCCCGTATTTGGGCCATTTTGGAACCCTTCATAGCGAATAACCGTGTAAAAATGCTATTGTTTGTTCGCTATATGTGCGGGACCCGCGTAAAATAAGGTGATTTCCACAGGGTACTGATATAAGATCAGGCCCGCTGGAATTAAATTCCAATACATTTCCCAGGAGGAAACATGGCATCAGGTTTGACCAAGACCCAGCTCGTCCGGTATCTGGCCGAGAAAACTGAACTTCCCAACAAAACTGTCACAGGCTTTCTTGAACAGTTGGCGGATGTCGCTGTAAAAGAGACCAAGAAGAACGGCGTGTTCGTCGTTCCCGGCTTGGGCCGCTTGGTGAAGGCGCACCGCAAAGCTCGCGTGGGCCGCAATCCGCAGACCGGCGAACCCATCCAGATCAAGGCCAAGACCGTGGTAAAGTTCCGCGTAGCCAAGGCCGCCAAAGACGCAATCGCTCCCAAGAAATAGTTCGTATACGATTCGTTACGAAGGCCGGCTTTAGGCCGGCCTTTGATTTTCTGCTGGCTTGCCTCGTCTCTTATGCTGAACTGGATCGTCATCGGAATCGGCGATATTGCTATCCGCCGCGTCATTCCCGCGATTCAGGCCGAACCCCGCAGCCGTCTCTACGGATTGGTCACCCGCAATCCGCAAAAGGCAGCGTCCTACCGAGCGAAGCTTTGGCCTTCCCTCGACCAGGCTCTCTCCGATCCTGCGGTCGATGCAGTTTACGTAGCGACTCCCGTCTTCCTGCATGCTCCCCAGACGATTCAATCTCTTCGTGCCGGCAAGCATGTGCTGTGCGAGAAGCCAATGGCCATGAACGAGCCCGAAGCGCGATCTATGGTGCAAGCCGCGGAAAAAAGTGGACGCATTTTCGGAGCGGCTTTCTATCGCCGCGCTTATCCCAAAGTTTTGCGTGCGAAACAACTGCTGGACGCGGGCGCGATCAGCCAACCCGTGCTCGCCGAACTCACCTGCCACGGGTGGCTGGATGGAAAAGAAAGCGATCGCAATTGGCTGATCGATCCCGCCAAGGCAGGCGGAGGCCCGCTGTACGACATCGCCTCGCATCGCATCGATGTCCTGAACTTCCTCTTCGGTCAGCCACTGCGCGTGAGTGCGCATTTATCCAACGCCGTGCATCGCTACGCCGTGGAGGACAATGCGACTGTGATGATTGAATACGCAGATGGCGTACGCGGCATTGTCGACGTGCGCTGGCATTCGAAGGTCAAGCGCGACGAATGCCGCATCCGCGGAACCGGCGGCGAGATGCAGCTGAGTCCGCTGAATGGTCCTGAGTTGACTTATCCCGGAGGTAAAGAAAATCTGCCTCTGCATGACAACCCGCTCTATCCGCTGATCGAAAACTTTGTCGACACGGTGCAGGGCAAGGCTGCGCTGCTGGCCAGCGGAGCGTCATCGTACTGGACTGATTGGGTCATTGAGCAGGCACGCAGAAGCAACGCTAACGCTGAAGGCTCTGGTTCTTGAAATAGGGTCGCGAAGCGGAAGATTCTTAACGTCGCCGTGCATCCAAGCCCCATACCTTCCCCGCATCCGCAGCGTAGAAAATAATAAACAACAACAGCAGCGGGAAATGATCAAGTTCTGCGCCGAAGTAGCGCCAGACCGGCACACCGTGTCCGGGTCCCCACCAGGTTGCAAGAATCAGGTTCAGCATGTAGAGAGCGCCCAGCACGGAAGCCAGCCGCACCCACAAACCCAGAAGCAGACATATCCCGATAAACGATTCGACCGCCCCCACCAGGTAGCCAAAACCCACAGCGTGCGGCAATACCAAACCTGAAAGCACCGGGCGATAGAAACCCACCGCGCCGTTGGCGATGAAATCCTGAAGATATCCCTGGAATCCGCCGTGCGCAAAGCCTGTGCCAGCCAGCTTGTATTCACCAAACAGAAGAAAGAAAATCGACGTAGCAATGCGCACGCCGGCGATCGTTCTTGCTGCAGCGGAAGAAGTGGTTGTCATTCATTCAGGCGAGCGAGCGGCACTTTAGCCGCCCGGCCCGTCATTCGAGACATACTGCTCAAGCGATTCCAGTTCGCGGCTCAGGTCTTCGACGCGCCACTCCAGCAGGTTCCGGATCGAAAGAATTCCCAGCAGCTTGCCGTTGTTGTCAGCTACCGGCAAGTGACGGAAGTGGCGTTCGAGCATGATGTGAAGCGCTTCTCCCGGGCCGGTGCGCCGCGTGGCCATCTCCACAGGTGTGGTCATCAATTCGCGGACTGGGGTCGTCTGCGGGTCGGTACCGCTCAGCGCCATCTTGCGGAGCACATCGCGTTCGGTAAAAATTCCAGCCACGCGGTATTCGGAATCCACCACAGCAACGGCTCCGACGTGATGATCGAGCATCTTATTAATGGCATCGGCGACGCTGGCTTCCAAGCCAACCGCCGCAATCTCCCGGTCACAAAGTTCCAGCACACTCATAAAGACCTCCTCCGGCCATCCGCCAAACCACACTGAGCCGGTTCGCCATCAAATACAAATCTTGGTGAATTATGCTCGCGTCAAGGCCGATGTCAAGTGAATTGAAACGATATGGCAAATCTTTCTCTTGCATGCCCCAAAAGCGTAGAAATCGTGCACCTCTCCTGAAGGCCCTCCTCAATTCTGCGAGTTCTTGAAGACTTTCCCCTCTTTCATCACGAACTGCACATTTTCCAGTGCCTTTACGTTGTGCAAGGGATCGCCGCTGACCGCAATAATGTCCGCGAACGCTCCGGGCGCGACCACGCCGATCTTTCCTTCCATATCGAGCATCACAGCTGCCCTCGAGGTTGCACTCTGAATGGCATCCATCGGTGGCATGCCAAAATCCACCATGCGCGAGAACTCCTGGGCGATCGGTTCTGTCCACGGGATTCCGCCCATGTCAGTTCCGAAGACAATCTTTACCTGAGCCTCCAGAGCTTTCTTGAACGATGGCTCGTGCACTGACGCCCGCAGGCGATCGCGCTGTCCGCCGGGGGTATCAGCCGGTCCCCAGTCGTTGTAATAGGCGCTGATCGTGGGAACGTACCAAGTACCTTGCTTCAGCATCTGCGCAATCGCGGCGTCGTCAAGATCGAGTCCGTGCTCGATCGAGTCACAACCCCCGTCCAATGCCCGGTGCAGCCCAGTGCCGCCGTAAGCGTGGCAGGCAACTTTCTTGCCCCAGCCGTGAGTTTCGTCCACAATTGCGCGCAACTCTTCCACCGTGAGCGTTGGCTGCGAGACGAGTTCGCCATTTTTGCCCACCCACGACCGGTGCGTCATGTAGACCTTGATCCAATCGGCGCCATGATCGAGTTGCTCTCGTGCGGCCTTCCGCGCCTCAACTGGGCCGTCGACAATCTGCGCGCCCTTGGGCATGTCGAGTTCGGGCGCGTAACCTTCCAGCGGATAACCGCCGGTCGTCGAGATAGCGCGGGTTGAAACAAACAGCCGCGGCCCCGGAATATAACCCAGATCGATCGCTTGCTTAATGCCCACATCGCCGTACCCTGCCCCCTCAGTTTCCACGTCGCGCAGCGTGGTGAAGCCCTGCTCCAGCGCCCGCCTGGCGGCCACTGTAGCCCGTGCGGCGCGCAAGGCCAGCGGCGCGTTTAGAATGTTCACATCGTATCCGCCCTGTGCGGGATCTTCGCCCTGCAAAAAAATATGGGTGTGCGAATCGATAAGACCCGGCAACACCGTCGCCTTCGACAAATCAATGACCTGCGCGCCGGCCGGAATCTTCGTAGCCGTCGCATCGCCAACACTCTCGATGCGATTCCCACGAATGATCACTACTTGATCGCGTCGAGGTTTCTCCGACTTGCCATCGATGAGCGAACCGGCGCGAATCACCGTCGTCGATTCCGATATTTGACTATTCCCCTGTTGAGATTGCCCCGTCGCCACCATCGCGATCGCAAGAAACAAAATCCATCCGTGATTTCTCACTCGTCTCTCCGCTCCTGGTAATTTCATATTGCTGAATTGCAGAACGCTGGAATCTTACTCCCACTTCGCGAGAACTGCCCGTCGGAATACATTCGGCTCTGTATTCGTTCTCCGGAAGCACAGTATTAGCAGCCGAGTCGAGTGTGTGCCAACAAATGCCGTTTACAACCCCGGATAGTGCCCTCCACTTCTAATCATTTGAGAACGTGATTGGTCCGATACACAAAAGTCACTTGCTTTTGTATCGGAAGTAAGTTAACTAGTTAGCAACGAACGTTGAAAGCCGCGAAACCCGAGGCTTTCGGGGAGACAAGAACAATGATTCCGGAATCTCATCCGTTACGGAAACTTTTCCAGGAATTGGTTGGCCGTCACTATGCAGAGGAAATCGGTATCCGCGATCCTGAAGTGGTGGCCTACGTATCGCATCTGTTGACAGAATTTTGCGAATCCGATCAATTGTTCAAAATTCAAGATCCTACGGGCCGCCCATTGGCAGACGTCGGCGAAATGCTGCTCGAATCCGACCCCGTCTACGGCCCCGCTCCCTCGTTCGATCGCGAACGCCAGGTTCGCAAGCACATTGGCGACTACGCTTTGTTCTTCGCCGGAATGTTTCCCGAGAGCATCAATCATTTTCGCCTGCGCCACCAGCGGCTGGAGAACTTCGTGGAATGGATGAAGGCGGGTAAAGAGAGCTACTACATCGTTTCGAAGTTCGAGCACTTCGAATATGCCAAAGTCGCTCCGCTGTTTGCTCACCTGTCGCGGGAGTTCGAGGGCTGCGTTTACGGCCTCAACATGGTGAAAAACGATTTGCAGGAAATGCAGCATCCCATTGTTCGCCGCGGCAACGAACGCCGCAGCAACGAGCTGCTCATGTGAAGGCGGCGGTCTTAGCCGCCGCTTCGTAATTGATTGAGATCGGCAAGACCGCCAATACGATAAAAGCTCAGTACCGAGCTCCCCTGTGCCAGTTTTCTAACTCTTCGCAGCGATCCAAATTCGTCGCCGGGATCGAACTTCTTCTCGTGCTCCGCAATCACCAATGACATAGCCCATACCAGCGACGACTCGGCCAGGGCGCTAAGCGTTACCTCGTAAGCCTGCTGCAATTGGTAAGGCGGATCAAGAAACACGACATCAGCGGCAAAGTGTTCCCGCTGCAAACGCCAGATCACGCCAGAAAGATCGTCTCGCAGAATTTTGTATCCTTCTGTAATCCCCAGGCTCTGCAGGTTGTGCTCAATCAACTTCCCTGCCGGAGGCGAGCTCTCCACAAAATATGCCTGCTTGGCTCCGCGGCTCAATGCTTCAATTCCCACCGCGCCGGTTCCTGCGAAAAGATCCAACCATACAGTTCCCGCAAGAGCTTCAGGATTGCCCGCAGTCAATACGTTGAACAAAGTCTCGCGCAATCGATCGGACGTGGGGCGGATGTCCGCTCCCCGCAGGGACCGCAACGGACGACCGCGATATTTACCGGCAATCACCCGCATGGCTCTGTACCTTTGAGTCTCGGAGGCAATATATCGGACCATGTAAAATAACAGCAGTGGCCGGAATCTCATGAGAAGTTTTTCCCTCCAGGTCGGGCGGCTGTTCGGAGTCGAGGTCCGGCTTCATCTGACGTTTCTGATTCTGCCCCTGTTCGTTTTCTGGACAGAATCGACCGTGCGCTCCGCGAACGGGCCGCGGGATCTGGCCCTGGTCGGAATCGTACTGGCCTGCGTGGGCGCTCACGAAGTCGGCCACATGCTGGTGGCCCGGCGCTACGGAATGATCCCCAAGGCCGTCATTCTCCTTCCCCTCTGCGGAGTCACGGTTTTCGACGAATCCCACGTGGAAACGCCATCCTCTGCTGTATCCGCTTGGAAGCGTGACGTTCGTATCGCCCTCACGGGACCGCTGGCGAATCTTCTGCTGGCGATCATCGCCGCCGGAATCATTATTCCTGCCGTCCCAGGCGCGAACCTCTGGAAGTGGCCTTTTTTGCAGGCCAGCAACTTGCCGCGCAGCCTGGTGTGGGCGAACCTTTATCTTGCCGGACTGAATCTTCTCCCGGCCTATCCTCTGGATGGCGGTCGCATTCTGCGCGCATTTTTCGCGCGCACCATCGACTCGGCTGCGGCCACCCGGCGCGCCGTTTCCATCAGCCACGCGCTGGCCATGCTCCTGATGGTCGCGGGCCTGTTCAGCGATACCTGGCTCACCATGGTGGGCGTCATCATATTTTCAGCGGCGCAACTTGAGGAACGTGCGGTCATCTTCCAGTCCGTTCTAGACAACGTGCGGCTGGAAGAAGTAATGCTCACCGATTTCGCAACCCTCTCTCCTGCCGACACGCTCGAAGACGCGCTGGATAAGGCCGTTCACACCCTGCAGGATGACTTCCCCGTAGTCCGCGGCAGCGACATGGTGGGGGTAATTTCCAAGCAGCGCATTCTGGAAGCGCTGCGCATCGAAGGCAACGGCTATGTGCAGGCTGTGATGAACAAGCTTTTTGAAGTCTCGATGCGGCAGGACTCGCTCTCTTCCGCCTTCCGCAAACTCACCGCGCGAAATCTCAGCATCATTCCAGTGGTCGAAGATGAGCGACTGGTGGGCATTGTGACGCTACAGAATCTGATGCACTCGATGGCGCTCCTGGCCGAGAGCAGGAAACTGCGGAGGGACAGCGCGGAGTCGTAAGTTCCTATTCGCAAGTTAATCTACGAACTCAGAACAGCCGCACCGCCTTCGCCTGTCGCACTGCCGGAATCCCTTCAAGCTTTTTCAGCACTTCGTCGGGAACGGCACCGTCCACGTGAACCACGGCAATTGCTTCACGGGTCTCGGCGGACGCTTCAACGCTGCGGCGTCCCAGCGAGAAGTCAGCAATATTGATCTGACCTTCGCCCAGAATCGTTCCCACTTTTCCAATCACGCCCGGAACATCGCGGTTCCGCAAGTAAATCAGGTCGCGCTCCAATGGTGCTTCCACGTCAATCTCATCAATGTGCAAAAGCCGTGGCGC
>Ga0209422_1000105_pt1 | contig 19497 bp, 20 predicted proteins | sample BlaSpr_A8_OM2_M3_FD_187983 | JGI IMG/M metagenome (GOLD analysis project Ga0209422, IMG submission 187983) | Forest soil microbial communities from Thunder Bay, Ontario, Canada - Black Spruce, Ontario site 2_A8_OM2_M3 (SPAdes) (version 2) | ecosystem: Environmental > Terrestrial > Soil > Boreal... | reverse complement strand
CCGCCAGAGCAGCGAGCCAGCGCCGGCCCGCATCGTCGTGCAGGCTCGCCGCTGCCGCGGCCGCAAACCCTTCCGCCGCGAACCCGAAAGCCTCGATCACTTCCCCGCTCTCGGCCCGCCAGAGCCAGGTGCGCCGGGCGACGAGCGGGTGCGGCACGGCAAGCGTCAGGGCGCCCCCCGCGAGCGGCAAGCCATCGGCGACCAGACGCGCGCCGACCTCGGCCAGCAGCCGATCGGCGCCCGGCGCCTCGCCGGCCGCATCGACGAGCCAGGAGAGGGTCGAAGAGAGCTGCATCGACCGATCATGGCGTCGATGCAGCTCGTTTGTCACGAGTCATTGTCGCGGGGATCCGTTCGCACGCCGCCATCCGCGTAGCCGCCAAAGGGGTGTCGCGCTACGTGTCGCGCTTCCCTGGGCCAGGATCGGCGCCGGGATTTCGGCCCGCAGCCGCTACCCCCAGCCTGCCAAGGTAATGCGCCCAGCCCCTGGCGTGGTTGGCGCACTGCGCCGCGTTGGGAAGATCGCTATGGGTCATGCACAGCAAAGTGCCGCCGTCCCGGTCGATCAGATCAATCTCGATCAGACTCGATTCCGGCGGCACCTCCTCATCGCCGTCCCAGCCGAAGCTGTAGGCGAGCCGGTGCACCGGCACGACTTCGCGGAATGTGCCGCGCGCCGTGCGGTGCTTGTTGACACCTTTGAGGAGATAGAGCCCGCCCGGACGCATCTCGGTCTTCGCCTCGATGCCCATCCAGCTGATGATCTTTTCGGGATCGGTCAAGAAGGCGAAGACGGTCGCGGGCGGAGCCGCGATCTGGGTCTCTTGCCGGACCATGAGTTGTTCAGTCATCGAAGTCTCCTTGATCAGGGTTGCGATGGCAGCGCGCGGCGGTGCGCGAATTTACGGTAATGCGGATGCGTCTTCCAGCATCCGGCCGGGATCACGCCGGCACTGGCGCAGCGCGCGCTTTTGGAAACGGACGAAAGCTCATGGCCATCAGGAACGCACCGAGGCCCATACCCCACGCGCCGATATAGAGCCACGCGTAGCTGGCGAAGGTGTCGTAGATCAGGCCGCCGGCGATCGGTCCCGTGGCCATGCCGAGACTACCCGCCATCGCGGTGCCGCCGATCACGGTGCCCATGATCTTCAGCGGGAAATTTTCTCGCGCCAGCACCGAATAAAGCGGCATGACGCCGGCATAGATGAAGCCGAACAACGCAGCGACAGCGTAGAAGGCGGCGAGTTCGCGCACGAAGACGTAGGCCAGCGCACCGAACGCCTGGACCAGCAGCCCCACGACGAGAACGCGCTTGGCGCCAAAACGGTCGCCGAGCAGCCCGAAGGCGATGCGGCCGCCCAATCCCGCCAGCCCCTCCAGGCTGTAGATCGACACCGCGGCGACCAATGGGATGCCGCAACTGATGGCGTAGCTCACGGTGTGGATGATCGGGCCGGAATGCGTGGCGCAGCAGAAGAAATTCGTCGCCAGAAGGATGATGAACTGCGGCGAGCGTACCGCCTGCGAGATCGACATCTCCGATTGCGGCGCGGCTTCGCCGGATGCACGGGCAGCGGCTGCGAGCGCCGGCGGGCGCCGCACCAGCAGCGCGACCGGAATCATGATGGCCGCGACCACGACAGCAAGGATCTGCATCGTGGTTCGCCAGTCATGGCTGGAGACGAGCCAGGCCACCAGCGGCGACATGGTCAAAGGCGCCATCCCCATGCCGGCCGACACCAGCGACACCGCAAGGCTGCGATGGGTGTCGAACCATCCGGTGACGGTCGCCATCATCGGCGCGAAGATCGCAGCCGTCGCTGCTCCGACCATGAGGCCGAACAGGAGCTGAAACTCGATCAATGAAGTCGCACGGCTCGCCAGCGCCAGGCTTGCCGCGATGACGATTGAGCCGGTCAGCACCACCGGGCGCGGCCCGATCCGATCCGACAAGGTCCCCCAGATCATGCTGGCGGAGGCCATTGCAAGGAAGCCGATGGTCATGGCGCTGGAAACGCCGGCGACCGACCAGCCGGTATCCCGTACGATCGGCTGCAGCAAAACCGGCAGCGAAAACATGCCGCCGATGGCAACACAGCCCAACAGGCCGCCGGCCGCCACAATGACCCAGCGATAGCGAGGATTGTTCATTCCAAATCTCCGTTTCGGCTTCTCTGGACACAGGACGAATCAGGGGCCGCGAAGGCGACACGCCGGCCTTGCATGCCGCCTCACTTCTTTGTGAGCGCCCCTGCACCCCGGAAGCAAGGAAGTCGGTCGCGCCGTCTCGAACCCGAGAGCGGCCATACCGTCCCGCTATTTCGTCCGGATCGGATTGTCCTTCAATCCGTTGCTGTCGTAAGCCTTGCGCAGCACGCCGTTGGTGATGGCGTCCGTCATGAACTTGCTGACGAAGGCCAGCGCCAGCGGGTGGTTGAGCGGGACCGCGACCGCGGTCACGGTCTGCTTGAAGGTCTCGTCCAGCACCCGCGTGCCCGGGATCTTCAGCGTCATCTTGTTGAGCTGGTCGCGCGACAGCGCGAAGGCGTCGATTTCGCCGTTCTTGAGCAGGTTGAAGATTTCGTCATAGGTCTGATAGCCCGTCACCCTGGCGTTCTTCAGATGCGCGATCGCGCCGCGCATGGTGGTGGTGTTATTGACGGCGGCGACCTTGACGCCGGGCTGGTCCAGGGTCTGGAAGTTGGTCGCGGTTGAACCCGCCTTGACGATATAGGTCGCTTCCGCAACCTCATAGATCGGCCCGAACGACATCCTGGTCTCGCGCTCCGGGTCCTTCGGCAGGAAAGTGACGTCCCAGGTGCCCTTCGAGGCGGCGTCGGTGATCTGCCCGGAATTCTGGTGCGCAACATATTCGACCGGCACGCCGAGCTGCGCCGCCATTTCCTTGCCGAGGTCGACGGGTACACCGGCATAGCCTCCGGCTTCGTTCTTCGTGCACCAGAACGCGCCGCCAGCCGGGCTGATCGCGATCGCCACCCGCAGCTTTCCGGTCGGCGCGATTTGGTCCTTCAAGGGATCCGCGCTCGCCGGCCCAGCCATCATGACGGAGACACCCAGAATGGAGCCGGCAATGCGCGGCAAAAATCGGTTGAACATTGGAATTCACCCTCCCATCGGGCCCGTTATGATCGGGCCTTGTCGAAAGTTAGCAAGCGAAGCGTTGTAAGTTGTCACGGCATCGGCAAACCGGCCAAGCCTGAAACAGACCAATCCTAGTGCGCCGTCAGGATCGGCGCAAACCCGTCACGGTTGGTGCGCCGGGCACGCTGATATTCCGGCCTACTGGCGGGCCCGGAAAAGCGTCTCGGAAGGCAGCTCGCCAAAGGCTTCGCGGTATTCCTTGGCGAAACGGCCGGGGCTGGCAAAATTGCTCCTGAAGGCCGCGGCGGTCACGCTCACGGCGGGATCGCCCGACGTCAAAATTTGTCGCGCGTGCCTGAGGCGGACCGCCTTGGCAAAAGCCATCGGCGAATAGCCCCTGGCGCGCTCGAATGCCCTGAAGATGGCGCGCGTGCTGACGCCGGCCTCGGCGGCCAGCCGGTCGATCGTGATGGCTTCTTGCCAGTGGGCTTCGATGTACTCCTCGATCCGCCGCACCACCCAGGACGCCGGCAGGCGTTCCTCACTTTCCAGGAGATGGCTGAACGGGTGGCGGCTGGCGTGGAGAAACGCGATCTGCACGGCCTGCTCGAGCTCGCGGCAAACCGCCGCGGGCAATCTGGCCGCCGTCGCGTCCAGTTGCTGCGACAGGAAATAAATAAGGTGAAACAGGCTTTGGGCGTGAGGCTGCTCCGCGGCGACCGCGGCCTCGAATGTGATTTCGCCCTTTGGCTTGGCGCCCAGCAGCGCGGTCAATCTTTGCAACAGGGCTTCACTGCTGAGGCGGAGCGTCAGCCGTTCATGTCCTGCGTCGCAAACTGTCCGCGAACGAACATCGGCGGGGGTGATCGCAAACTGGCGCTCGTTGAGGTCGGTCGTGATGCCTGCCACGGACGTCGTCCCGCTCGCCTTGAGCGCGATCTGAAACCGGATGAAGTCGGCGGCGCGATGATCCATCGCCAGGTCGCAACTGGTTGCACCAAAGGCCAGACCAATCTCCTGAAGTTGGACGAGATTTATCCGCGCCTCGAAGCTGTCCACGTTTTTCAGATCGATGTGGGCCGCCCCGAACAATGTCGATGCTATTTCCCGCAGTTCCTCGGCATCGGAAGTCCGAAAGACCGGAAAGCGGTGCAACAGGTCGACTGCGACATCAGGCATGGCTGCTCGGCTGTGAGTTGACGGACGACTCAGCGTCACCTTTGATGGGAACGGTTGATCCTCTCGGCACGAAAGATTCGACGGCGAGTAAATTTGTGCCTTGATTCAAGTCAAGTGTAAACACTACCGCGTAAAAGCCCAAGGGATGTGCATGCTCCGTGCCCGGAAAACGGCTCCGTAAAATTGCGGTTCTCAGCGCACGGAGAATTCCAGGCCGCCCTCGAACGGCAGTGTCATGGTCCGAAACCCGCATGCGTCGAGAAACGCGAAGTAGTCGGCGTAGTCCCTGCGATATCGCGCGGTGTTGTCGCAAATCACGATCGCGCCCGGTTTGAGATGCGGCGTGACCAGTTGCAGCGCCGGCCGCGCCATCGCGATCCAGATGTCCACCAGCACGAAATCCAGCGCGCCGTCGATCCGCTTCAGCGTTTCGCGCAGATCGCCTTCGCGCAAATCGATGAAGCCGCTCAAGCCGGCCTGCGCGAAATTCGCCCGCGCGGCGGCGGCCTTGGCCGGCTCGTACTCGGTGCCGATCACGTTGCCATCGCCGCCGGCGGCGCGAACAGTGTTGCGCACCGCGGCCGCCAGATAGAGCGTGGATACGCCGAACGAGGTGCCGATCTCGACGATCCGGCGTGCGTGGCTCGCGCAGCAAAGCTGATGGCAGAATTCCGCCTTGTCGCGGTCCAGCGCGACCAGCTTGTCGCGGCGGAACGCCCTGACCTCTTCCTCGGTCGGCGGATCGCCCACCCGCCGGGCCTCGAACGCCCGCAGCGCCGCGGCCTGCGCATCGCTTCGCGCATGCAGGCCCTCCAGCAGGGTCTCCAGCTCCGGATCGGCGAGGACGCTCAAGGGTTGGCGCCCGCCGCCGGCACCTTGATTTCGGTCGGCAGGATGATCGCCGCGGCGATCACCAAAAGGCAGAGTCCTGCGAACGCGTGCAGCATGGTGACAAAACCGCCCTGCTGATACAGCCACGCCACCAAGCCGACCGAGGCGCCCGCCGCCGTAAAGCCGACGAAATAGCGCACCGCATAGGCGCGCGAGCGCCATTCCTCGCTGGTGTATTTGCCGACCATGGCGTCGTTGACCGTGACCTGGCCGAACGCGCCCATCACGATGCCGATCGAAACGATGATCAGCGGCAGGTTCGACAGCGTCGCCGCCAGATACAGAAACGGCGCCAGCACGAACGACAGCGGCAAGGACACCGCTTTCAGCGAATGGCGGTCGATCAGCTTGCCGATGGTGTATTGCGTCATCGCGCCGAACACATAGACGCAGGCCGCGATCACGCCGAGCAGCGCCGGACTCCTTGTCAGATCAGCCAATCGCTCGGCGAACAGCTTTGGCAACGCTACTGTCACCGCGTTGAAGGTAGTGGACGCGGAAAGTACTACGATCAAGAGCGCCAGGATCACCCGCCACATGTCCTCTCTCGCTACGCGCACTTGCGCCGCAGCCTGCCTGGTACCGGTGCGGTCCTCATGCACCACCGTCAGCGCAAAGGCCACACCGACTAGCACCGTGGCGATGCCGGGAATGATGAAGGCAAAACGCCAGCCCAGATACTGGCCAACCACACCGGTGACCAGCGCCGACGAGGCCACGCCGAGATTGCCCCAGACGCCGTTCAGGCCGATCTCGCGGCCGAGCCGATCGGCATAGGACACGATCATGGCGGTGCCGACCGGATGATAGATCGAGGCGAACAGGCCGATCGACAGCAACGCCGCGCCAAGCTGCAGCGGGCTCTCGACCAGCCCGACCGCGATCATCGAGGCGCCGATGCCGATGAAGAAAATCACCATCATGTGGCGGCGGCTCCAGCGATCCCCGAGCCAGCCGGTCAGCAGCGAGCCCGCGCCGAAGGCGACGAAGCCGGGCGTGGCGTAGGGCAACAGCTCGGAATAGGCCATGCCGAGCGCCGGCCCCATCACGATCACGGCGGCGGCAAAGATCAGCATCGAATAATGATCGATGAAATGGGCGGCGTTGACGAAGCCGATCACCCTGACGGGGCTGTTCATGTGCAAAATCCTTTGGGTCGAATCCTCAGGCCTTTTGCGCTAGGTTATACGGCCTTGTCCTGACGGGATGCCGCCAATGAGTATCGCCGAGACGCCAATCGCCGCCATCCTGAGGGGCCAGCGCGCCACTGGCGATGGCGTGCATCTGGTGGCGCGGCATTACCGCAAGGGCGTCCGGCTCGACACCCATATGCATCGCGAGTCGCAACTGGTCTATGCGGCGCGCGGCACCATGCAGGTGACCACACCCAAGGGCCGCTGGCTGGTGCCGCCGGACCGCGCGGTCTGGGTGCCCGCTTTGCTCGAACATTCGATCGACGTGCTCGCCGATATCCAGATGCGGACGTTGTATTTCGATCTGGCCTGGCTCGGCCGCGAGGCGCGCGCCCATGACCTCGACGCCGAGTTCGTGGTACGGGTCTCGCCGCTGTTGCATCAGGCGATTCTGGCGCTGTTCGATGCCGGCAACGCGGCGGAACGAACCCGGCTGCTCCTGAAGCTGGTGATGCTGGAACTCGACCGCGCCGAGGATTCCGCCACCTTCATCCCGCTGCCGCATGAGCCGCGCTGCCGGCGCGCGGCCGACATCGTGCTCGGCGATCCCACCGCGGCGCACGAGATCGAGACGCTGGCGCGCGCGGTCGGAACCTCGGCGCGGACGCTGTCGCGGCTGTTCTCATCAGAGACGCAGTTGAGCTTCAAGAGCTGGTGCCAGCGCGCGCGCATTGCGGCCGCTATCGAACGGCTGGCGGTGGAGGCCAACGTTTCGGTCAAGCAGCTCGCCGCCGATCTCGGCTATGCCAGCGTGCCGGCATTCTCGCACGCCTTCCGCCAGGTCACCGGCAAGACGCCGACGGAGTTTTCCGAGGCGAAATAATCACTTGTCATACGCGGGCTTCCGCCTTCGCTAGGGCTTCGGCGGACCAATACCGAAGACCCGGCGAAGCTTTAGCGCAGACGGGTGACCCGCGTATCCATCCTTCTTTCATTAGGAGCGTCTTTCGAAGGAGATGGATGGCCGGGTCAAGCCCGGCCATGACGATTCCTGCGCTGCATGATGATTTTTTGCGCTGTCCGCCCGCTTGATTGTGATCCGCGCCGCCTTAAATCCATGTAAGATTTGACCGGACCTGGATTCGAGCCGCCCGACATGAGCAGCAACGCCTTTTTCTCGGACCTTCTCGCCTCCATTTCCGAACGCGGCCGCACCCTGCTTCGCCGCGTCGGGTCGTCCGACGAGCGCGAGGACGCCTCCGACCTGATCGAATTATGCGAGGCGCTGCTGTCGGGCCGCGGCGAGGCTTCCGGCACCGCGATGGCGCGCGAGGTGCTCGATCGCTATCATCATCTCGACGCGGCGGGCCGGCTCGAATTCTTCGCGGCCCTGACCCGCGACTTCGGTCCGGACCGCGAGAGACTGGCGCAGGCGATCGACAACTGGCGCGCGCAGCCATCCGACGAAGACGCCAGCGACGTGCATTTTGCTTCCGAACCGCGGCGGCAGGAACTGATCCGCCGGCTCAACCGCGCGCCGCGCGGCACCTGCGAACTGGTGTCGATGCGCGCCGATCTGCTTTCCGCCATGAACGGCCACAAGGACCTCGCCGCGCTCGACCGCGACGTCGCGCACCTGCTGTCGTCCTGGTTCAACAGGGGGTTTCTCGTGCTGCGAAGGATCGATTGGTCGACACCGGCGAACATCCTGGAACAGATCATCCGCTACGAGGCGGTGCACGAAATCCGCGACTGGGACGACCTGCGCCGCCGCATCGATCCGGTCGACCGGCGCTGCTACGCGTTTTTCCATCCCGCGCTGGTCGACGAGCCGCTGATCTTCGTCGAGGTGGCGCTGACCGAGACCATCCCTGCCGCGATCACGCCATTGCTTGCCAAGGACCGCCAGCCGGTCGCGATCGAGCGCGCCCGCACCGCGGTGTTCTATTCGATCTCCAACACCCAACGCGGCCTCGGCGGCATTTCCTTCGGCAGTTTTCTGATCAAGCAGGTGGTCGAGGAGTTGCGGCGCGAACTGCCGAAGCTGGAAAATTTCGTCACGCTGTCGCCGGTGCCGGGTTTCATGCAGTGGCTCAAGGAGGCGGGCGACGTTCCCGTGACCGACGAGGACCGGGCGCTGCTGGAAAACCTCGAAAAGCCCGACTGGTTCGAGAATACGGAACTGGCGGCGCAACTGCGCGCGGTGCTGGAGCCGCTCGCGGCGCATTATTTCCTCAAGGCACGCACCCCAAAGGGCCGGCTGATCGATTCGGTGGCGCGCTTCCACCTCGGCAACGGCGCACGGCTGGAGCGGGTCGACTGGATGGGCGATCTCTCTGCGAAGGGTCTGCGCGAATCCGCCGGCATCATGGTGAACTATCTCTACCGGCTCGAGGACATCGAGAAGAACCACGAGGCCTATGCCAATGACGGCGAGGTCGTAGCCTCAAGCGCGGTGAAGAAGCTGCTGAGGAATGAGGGCCGGCGGCTGTTGGATATGCGGCTGTCGTGAGGCCCCCGTCATTCCGGGGCGCGCGCAGCGCGAACCCGGAATCTCGATATGGCTGAAACCTCGCAAGACAATCTCGAGATTCCGGGTTCGATGCTTCGCATCGCCCCGGAATGACAGCGGGCTACGTCGCCAGCGCCTTCATCTCCGCATAAAGATCCGACTTCCCCTCGAAGCCGATGCCCGGCAGATCCGGCATGGTGATGTGACCGCCCTCGACGCGAACGCCGTCGGGGAAGCCGCCATAGGGCTGGAACAGGTCGGGATAGCTCTCATTGCCGCCAAGCCCGAGGCCGGCGGCGATATTCAGCGACATCTGGTGGCCGCCATGCGGGATGCAGCGGCTCGGCGACCAGCCCACAATCTTCAGCACCTCCAGCGTGCGCTGGTATTCACAGAGCCCGTAGGAGAGCGCGCAATCGAATTGCAGCCAGTCGCGGTCGGGCCGCATCCCGCCGTAGCGCAACAGGTTGCGCGCGTCCTGATGGCTGAACAGGTTTTCGCCGGTCGCCATCGGCCCCGGGTAAAATTCCGCCAGCGCCGCCTGCAATTGAAAATCGAGCGGATCGCCGGCCTCCTCGTACCAGAACAGCGGATAGTCGCGCAGCATCTTGGCGTAGGCGATCGCCGTCTCCAGATCGAAGCGGCCGTTGGCGTCGACGGCAAGCCGCGCGTCGCTGCCGATCTCCTCGAGCACGGCCTCGATCCGCATGCGGTCTTCCTCAATCGGCGCGCCGCCGATCTTCATCTTGACGACGTTGTAGCCGCGGTCGAGATAACCGCGCATCTCGCCGCGCAGCATCGCGAGATCCTTGCCCGGATAATAATAGCCGCCGGCGGCATAGACGAACACGCGCGGATTGGCGCTTCGCCCGTGACGCTCGGCGAGCAACCGGAACAGCGCCTTGCCGGCGATTTTCGCGACCGCATCCCACACCGCCATGTCGATGGTGCCGACCGCAACCGAGCGCTCACCATGGCCGCCGGGCTTTTCGTTCGACATCAGCGTCGCCCACACCTTGTCGGGATCGAGATTGCCGCCGGCCTCGTCGAGCAGCGATTTTGGATCGGCTTCCTTCAGCCGCGGCGCAAAACGCTCGCGGATCAACCCGCCCTGCCCGTAACGGCCGTTGGAGTTGAAGCCGTAGCCGACCACCGGCTTGCCGCCGCGCACGGCATCGGTGACGACGGCGACCAGGCTCGTCGTCATCTTGGTGAAGTCGATATAGGCGTTGCGGATCGGAGACGAGATCGGTTTTGTGACCTCGCGGACGTCGACGATACGGACGGACATGGTTTTGGGCTTTCTTTCTTCGTCATGCCCGGGCTTGCCCCGGGCATCCACGTCTTAAAGGTGTCGCGGCGAGAAAGACGTGGATGGCCGGGTCAAGCTCGGCCATGACGACTTTTCGATTGGCGGCATTTCGAATCTGGCCCTCAGGACGCTGCCTTGTTCCTAAAATACGGCTCCACCGTGCCGTGAACCTTGAGGGTCAGCGGGTTGCCGTAGCGGTCCTTGGCGTTGCCGGCGGTGACGCGCACCCAGCCCTCGCTGACGCAATATTCCTCGACATTGGTTTTTTCGACGCCCTTGAAGCGAATGCCGACATCGCGCGCCAGCACGGCCTCGTTGTAGTAAGGGCTTTTCGGATCGGTCGACAGACGGTCGGGCAATTGGTCCGTCGAAGGGTCGGTCGATTGGCCGTTCCTGGCGTCGTTGTTCTCGTTCACAGCAGGGCCTCGATTTCCTTTTTCAGTCCTTCCGGGGTTGTGGTCGGCGCATGCCGCGCCACCACCTTGCCGGATCGGTCGACCAGGAATTTGGTGAAATTCCATTTGATCGACGAACCCAGCAGTCCGGATTTTTCGCTTTTCAGGTATTGGTACAGCGGATGCACGCGGAAGCCATTGACGTCGATCTTGGCAAACATCGGAAAGGTGACGGCGTAATTGCTGGCGCAGAACTCCTCGATCGCCTTGGCGTCGCCGGGCTCCTGGCTGCCGAACTGGTTGCAGGGAAATCCGAGCACCGAAAAGCCGCGCGGGCCGAGTTCCTTCTGCAGCGCCTCGAGGCCACGATATTGCGGCGTGAATCCGCAGGCGCTGGCGGTATTGACGATCAGCAGCACCTGACCCTCGTACCGCCTCAAGGGTACCTCCTCGCCGGCCAGCGATGTTGCCGTGAAATCGTAGATGCCGGCCATCGTGTTCTCTCAATTTCTGACGGGGTCGACGGGCGCCGCCGGCGTTCCGCCGGCCTCGATCGCCTCGCCCGCCAGCAAACAAAGATCTTCGCGGAAGCGGCCGGAGACCACCTGAACCCCGACGGGAACGCGGCCCACCAATCCCGTGGAGACCGTTAGCCCAGGCAGCCCCATGAAGGGAATGGCAATCTGCGCCAATTGCGCCCGCCAAACCCGCGCGAACGAGGCCTCGTCGCGCCTATCGAGGCCGTCGGGGAACGGCAGTTCCCCCGATACCGGCATCAGCAGCACCGAATAGGTCTCGAAGAACTGCAGCCATTGCCGCGACAGCGTCGCCCGCCGGGTCAAGGTCTGGGAAAAGGCGGCAGCGTCGAATGGAAAAACTTTTGTCTTGTTGCCGCGCAGGCAGGCCAGCGCGCCGGGATCGCCTTCGCGCTCGGCGGCGGCGAGCTGCGCTTCATAGCTGTCGCCGAGCCAGAGTTTGGTCTGCTGCTCGGCGGGCTCGCGGAGCGGCGGCGTGTCGGCGATCTCCTCGACCGTCCATCCGGCGCGTTCGAGCCGCTTGCCGGCGTCCGCGACCGCGGCCTTGACTTCGGCCACCGTCTCCAGGCCGTCCGGCTGCAGGCACAGCGCGGCCCGCTTCGGCATCGGCGGCCCTTCGAGCGGGGCCGGCACCCACCAGGGATCGCGCACGTCCTTGCCGGACATCGCGTTAAGCGCGATCCGGAGATCGCCGATGCTGCGCGCCAGCGGACCGGATACCGCGGAGCTTTGCGGGCCGATGGTGCGCTCCGGCAGCGACGCATTGAAGGCCGCGACGCGGCCCACCGTCGGCCGCAGGCCATGCACGCCGCAGGCGTAAGCCGGATAGCGGATCGAGCCCGCGATGTCGGTGCCGTGGGCGATATGCCCGATGCCGGCCGCGACCGCCGCCCCTGCCCCGCCCGACGAGCCGCCCGGCGTGATGCCGGGGTCGCGCGGATTTTTGGTGTCGCCGTGGATCAGGTTGGTGGTGAACCAGCGATAGGAAAACGCCGGGCAGTTGGTGCGTCCGAGAATCACCGCGCCGGCCTTGCGCAGATTGTCGATCACCGGACTGTTGGTCGTGGCGATGACGTCGCGCTGCAGTTTCAGCCCGTTGGTGGTGGCGAATCCCTGCTGGTCGATATTGACCTTGACGGTGACCGGCACGCCCGCCAGCACACCCGGGTCTTCGTTGCGCGCGATTAACGCATCGACCGCCTCGGCCTGCGCCAGCACGTCGGCGGGCCGATGATCGACCACCGCGTTGATGGCGGGATTGACCGCGTCGAGCCGCGCCAGCGCGGCGGAGGCGGCTTCCTTCGCCGAAATCTTTTTCGATCTGATCAGCGCAGCGAGGTCGGCGGCCGACAGACGCCAGAGGTCTTGCATGGAGTACTCCGTATCAACCGCCCGACTTGTAGCGCCGTGCAGGCGACATGGCCAGCGGTGCGACCCAGCCGAGAGTTGATATGATGGGGTCAGTTTAAATTGGAGCAGCGATAGCCTACTTCTCCCTCTCCCCGCTCTTCGCGGGGAGAGGGCATAGGCGGCCTTCCGCCGCCGTTCTTGATAGAAGAACGCCGATGCGAAGCATCGGCTATGGCGAGGGGCTCTCTCGACAGGCTCGACTCGCGGAGAGTCCCCCTCACCCGGCGCTGCGCGCCGACCTCTCCCCGCAAGCGGGGCGAGGTGAGTAGCTCGCGCACGCCGATTCAACTCACGCCATCAGCGCAGGCGGGCGAGATAGTAGGCGAGATCGGCGATCTGCTCCGGTGTCACCGGCTGCAGCGCCTCCGCCATGGTGGCATCATAGCCGTGGCGGCTGTTGTCCTTGTATTCCCGCAAGGTCTTGTTGAGATAGTCCTCGCGCTGGTCGGCGATGCGCGGGACGTTTTCCTTGCCAGAGAAATCGGTGTTGTGGCAGGCGTTGCAATGAAATTGCTGCGCCAGGGAATGCCCCCGCTCCATCCGCGCCGGGTCGCCGGCGTCGGCCGGCGGCGCGGGCTTCGGCAGCTTGCCGATGAAGTCGGAGAAGGTGCGAAGATCATCGTCGCTGAGCCCCTTCGCCATGTCGTTCATCGGCTCGAAGGTGCGCAGCTTTTCGCGGAACATGAAGAGCTGGATCAGCACGTAAGGCGGCTGCTGGCCGCCGAGCGAGGGCGTATTCTCGGTCTCGGATTGTCCGTGTTCGCCATGGCAGGCAAAACAGGTTACGGTACGCTCTTCGATCGTTTCCGCGTTCGCCGAAGAAGCGATGAGGGCAAACCCCAAGGCCACAATCATTTTACGCATTAACCGGCCTCGACGTTTTCGTCATCGCGAGGAGCCAACGGGTCCGGCCTTCGGCCGGCCCGATGATAAACTCCAGACTCCGTCATTCCGGGATGGTGCGTAGCACCATACCTCAGATGCGCAATTGCGCATCGGGGAATCTCGAGATTCCGGGTTCGATGCTTCGCATCGCCCCGGAATGACGAATTGGTTAGCTTACTGCGAAGCCACCTTCGGCTTGCCGTAGCTGATGCGATAGACGGCGCCGTTCCAGTCGTCGGAGACCAGGAGCGAGCCATCCTTCATCTGCATCACATCGACCGGCCGGCCGATGTAATTGTTGTTGTCGAGAAAGCCGGTGATGAACGGCTCCGTGGACTTCACCGTGCCGTCCTTGTTCAGCTTGACGACGACGACATCCCCGCCAAATTTCTTGGACCTGTTCCACGAGCCGTGGCGCGCCATGATGATGGCGTTCTTGTAGCTCTTCGGAAACATGTTGCCGGTATAGAACCGCATGCCGAGCGTGCCCGCATGCGGGCCCATCAAGCCGACCGGCGGGGTGAATTCGCTGCAGGAACGTCCCCAGCCGAATTCGGGATCCGGAATGTTGCCCTGGTAGCAATAGGGCGCGCCGAAATCCTCGCCGACCTTGGTGACGCGGTTGAGTTCGTCCTGCGGCACGTCTTCCGACATCCAGTCGCGGCCGTTGTCGGTGAAGTACATCTGCTTGTTTTCCGGGTTCCAGTCAAAGCCGACGCTATGGCGCACGCCGAACGCATAGACCTCGGCACCCGTGCCATCCAGATTCATCCGGCGGATCTGGCCGTGCGCGTCGTCATGCAGGACGTTATTGCCGGGCTGTCCGACCTCAACATACAGCTTGTTGTCGGGGCCGATGGCGATGAACTTCCAGCCATGGGCTTCGTCCTTGGGCAGGTTGTCGTAAATCATCGTCGGCTTCGGCGGATTGTCGATGACGTCCTCGACCTTGTCGATCTTGGAAACCTTCGAGAGCTCTGCGATGTAGAGCGTGCCGTTCCTGAACGCGACGCCGTTCGGCCGGTACAAGCCTGATGCAATGACCTTGACCGTTCGTTTGCCGTCCTTGTCGACGATGGCGGAGACCTTGTCGAGCAGGCGGGTGCCGACGAATACCGTCCCCTTGTCGCCCAGCGCCAGCGAACGGGCGTTGGCGATGCCGCCGGCATAAACCTCGATGTTGAAGCCGGCCGGCACCTTGAGTTTGGCGACCGGCAATTTGTCCAACGCGGCCGGAAGCGGCGGCGGCGCCACCGGCGCGAGCTTTGCCGCGGCTTCGTTGTCGGGCCGTCCGATCATGGGCGAGCCGGGCGGAAGCGGCGCGGCCGCGGCGGGCGCAGCGGCAGCGGGCGGATTGGCCGGCTGCTGCGCGGAAGCGGCGCAACCGAGTGCGCCGAAAAATGCGCCGGCGAGCAACAGGCTGCGCGGCGACGAACAGATCATCATGGCGTTCTCCCGTTTGGCGGAAGCCTTTTTCCTGGCGTCTGCAAGCAAAATGCCGGCGCCGGTGGCCTTCCTGAGGGGCAGTCTCCGATATTTCCAAGCCGGTGTGCAATCGGAAACATGGCGTAGAAGCCGGTCGGACCTGCGGAATGCAGGCGGCCCGGCGGTGTTGCATCCGGTCATTCCGCGGCGCGCCAAAGGCGCGAACCCGGAATCCCGAAGTTGGCTTGCTTGCCCGACACATCGAGATTCCGGGTTCGCGCTTTCGCGCGCCCCGGAATGACGGCCATTGAGATCGGTCGCCTAAAGCGTGTACGCAATCAGTGCTTGGTGGCTGGAATATCGGAGAAGACGAGCAGCGCTTCGGTAAACGGAAACTCCAGCACGATCTCGCCCTGCTCGTCGGTCACCTCGATAATCGCTTTCAGGAGGCCGCGCTCGGCGCCTTCGGTCTTCAGCAATTCCCGGATCATGGCGCGTGCGATCTCCCATGCGCGATCGGCGTCGCGCAGCTCCTCGCCTTCGGGATCTGAGACCAGCTCATCGCCGATCCGTGTGTTGAAGAAATATCGCGGCATCGGCCAAATCCACTTGGGGTTGAGGGCTCCAATTGCGGAACCCGCGGCTTCTCACAAGTTCTTTATCGGATCATTCGTCCGTTGGCGCCGACCGGGATCGTCGCGCGGTTGGTTTAAGAGGACTCTGAACCTGTTGATCCGTCTTTGATTTGACAGCCGGGCGCAAAATAACGTGAACCGATTTTGCGATGCAGCATAAAAGCGCTTCGGTTTATGACAAAAGATTTCACTGGCGAACTTTTCATTCCCGATTAGTTTATCGGCGATGGGCGAGTTCGTCCGGTTTGCAAGGAGAGCCAAAATGGCCTGGAAGACCCCGAAGATTGTCGAAGTGCCGGTCGGCATGGAGATCAACATGTATGCGTGCGCCGCCCGCAAGTAAGCGGCAGGCGATAGCTTCACGGTTTAAGGTGGACCTTCGGGCGTGACACGTTCCTGATCTCGGGATCGTGGCCGGGCTCGTGTCCACCTTCAAAGTTTTTTGAGTACCCGAGCCTTCGAATTTCCAGGAGACGGATCATGCTTCGCGTCGTCGTCCTGGGCGCCGCGGCCGGCGGCGGCGTTCCGCAGTGGAATTGCGGATGTCCGGTTTGCCTGACGGCGCGAACCGCTCCCGAACTCAGGAGCACCCAGGCTTCGATCGCGGTCAGCGCCGACGGCGAGCACTGGTATCTCGTCAATGCCTCGCCCGATCTGCGCCAGCAACTGATCGCGACACCGCAGCTTCATCCCAAAGCCGGAAAGCTTCGGCATAGCCCGATTGCCGGCGTGATCCTGACCAATGGCGAGATCGATGCGGTCGCAGGGCTATTGTCGATGCGCGAAGGCTCGCCGTTCACGATCTACGCCCACGCCAGGGTGCTTTCGATCCTGAAGGCCAACAGCATCTTCGATGTGCTGAGCGAGAAGAACGTGCGGCGCGAGGCAATCGAGGTGGATCGGGCGTTCGAGCCGATGCTGCCCGACGGCGCGCCGTCCGGCATCGAAATCCTGCCGTTTGCGGTGGCCGGCAAGAGCGCGTGGTACCTGGAAGGCAAGGCCCATCCGGGCGGAGATCATGGCGCGGGCGACACCCTCGGGCTTCGGATTGGCGACAAGGCGACAGGCAAGCATTTTTATTTTCTCGCCGCCTGCGCCGGCGTCACCGACGATCTCAAGGCGCGGCTTGCCGGTGCGCCCCTGATCTTCTTCGACGGCACGGTGTGGCGCGACGACGAATTGATCGCGGCGGGGCTTTCCAGCAAGACCGGGCAAGGCATGGGACATATTGCGATGTCGGGCGCCGGCGGCGCGATCGAGAGCCTCGCCGGCCTCGATATTGGCCGCAAGATGTTTCTGCATATCAACAATTCCAATCCGGCGCTGCTGCGGGACTCCGCGGAGCGCAAACTGGCCGAACGCGCGGGCTGGCAAATCCCCGCCGATGGTACGGAGATCACGCTGTGAACGTCATGACCCCCGACGGGATGACCGCCTTCTCGCGCGGCAGAGCCGCGCCCTTGAACAGCGCCGCTGAGCTGGAAGCAGCGCTTCGCCACATCGGCGCCGTGCGCTATCACAATCTGCATCCGTTTCACCGGCTCTTGCACGGCGGCAAGCTGAACAAGGGCCAGGTGCAGGCCTGGGCCTTGAACCGCTATTTCTACCAGAGCACGATTCCGCTGAAAGACGCGGTGGTGATCTCGCGCTTCCGCGACCGCAACATCCGGATGGAATGGCGGCACCGCATTGAGGACCATGACGGCGATGTCGGCAGCGAGGGCGGCATCGAGCGCTGGCTGAAGCTGACCGAGGGGCTCGGGCTCGACAGCGCCTATGTGGAATCCACCGAAGGCATCCTCCCCGCGACGCGCTTCGCGGTGGAGGCCTATGTGCATTTCTGCCGCGACAGGACCCCGCTCGAGGCCATCGCCTCCTCGCTGACGGAGCTGTTCGCGCCCAACCTGCATGAGGAACGCATCTCGGGAATGCTGGCGCATTACGATTTCGTCAATCCCGACATCATGAGCTATTTCAGCCGGCGCCTGACCCAGGCGCCGCGCGACGCCGGATTTGCGCTCGACTACGTCAAGGCCCATGCGAAGACCCCGGCGGAGCGCGAGGCGGTCTGCAACGCGCTCTTGTTCAAGACCAATGTGCTATGGGTTCAGCTGGACGCGCTGTATCATGCCTATGTCGAAGGCCACATTCCGCCGGGCGCGTTTGTTCCCAGGGAAAAGTAGCGACCAATCGAGAGACGAAGCGATGACGGGCCGCAGCCGCAACATCAATGTCAGCGAGGCAAGCCGGCCGGTTTTGCCGCGGCACGCCCGGCTGAAATTCGATGAGACCCGGCAGGTCTGGGTGATCCTGGCGCCGGAGCGGGTGCTGGCGCCGGACGAGATCGCGGTGGAAGTGCTGAAACTTTGCGACGGCGTCCGCAGCGTCGGCCAGATGGTCGACGAACTCGCCGCCAAATACCTGGCCGAGCGTGGCGCCATCGCGACCGACGTCATTGCCATGCTGCAGGACCTTGCCGACAAGGGATTTTTGACCGAAGCGCGCGAGAAGACGTCATGACCCCGACGCTGACCGATGCCGGCGTGGCCGCCAGCGATCCCTCCGACGGGCTCGCGGTGCTGGAGAACCGCGGCTCGACGGCCGAGGCGTTTGGGATTCCTCTGGCGGTGCTTGCCGAACTGACCCATCGCTGCCCGCTGCAGTGCCCCTACTGCTCCAATCCGGTCGAGCTCGACCGCGGCGGCAGCGAGCTTTCGACCGAAGAGTGGAACAAGGTGCTCTCGGAGCTCGCCGAAATCGGCGTGCTGCAGATTCATTTCTCGGGCGGCGAGCCCACCGCGCGCAGGGACCTGGTCGAGCTTGTAAAACACGCCAGCGATGTCGGGCTGTACTCCAATCTCATCACTTCCGCGGTGCTGCTGACGCGCGAAAAACTTTCCGCGCTGGCGGAAGCCGGCCTGTGTCACGTCCAGATCAGTTTCCAGGGCAACGAGCCCGTGGTCGCCGACCGCGTCGCCGGCTTCAGGCACGCCCATGCCAGGAAGATCGAAGCCGCGAAATGGACGCGCGAACTCGATCTGCCGCTGACGGTGAACGCCGTCATGCACCGCCAGAACCTGTTCCAGCTGTCCGATATCATCCAGATGGCGGTCGATCTCGACGCCGACCGGCTCGAAGTCGCCAATGTGCAGTATTACGGCTGGGCCTTGAAAAATCGCGCGGCGCTGATGCCGACCGTTGCCCAGATCGAGGAGACCAGCCGCATCGTCGAGGAAGCGCAGGCGCGGCTGAAGGGTGTGCTTGCGATCGACTATGTGGTGCCCGACTATTACGCGTTGCGGCCGAAGAAATGCATGGGCGGCTGGGGCCGGCAGTTCTTCAACATTTCCCCCGCCGGCAAAATCCTGCCCTGCCACGCCGCCGAAAGCATCACCGGGCTCGAGTTTCTGTCGGTGCGATCCAACCATTCGATCGCCTGGATCTGGCGGAATTCCGAAGCTTTCAACCGCTATCGCGGCACCGGCTGGATGAAGGAGCCGTGCAAGAGCTGCGAGTTCAGGGAAGTCGATTTCGGCGGCTGCCGCTGCCAGGCCTTTGCCCTCACCGGCGATGCCGGCAACACCGATCCGGCCTGCACGTTGTCGCCAATGCACGAGCGGATTTTCAAGCTGGCGGAACAGGAAGCCGCCGCCGCCGACAACCGTTTCCTCTATCGCAATTTCGCCGGCGGTACGCTGGAGACGGGCGGCGATCATGGCGCCTGACGCCGACGCGGGCAAAGCAACCGGCAAGCGTTCCGATCCGTTCGCGCCGCTGACGTCGCAGCACATCACCGTCGGCGACAACCACGAGATCTATGTCGAAAGCGTCGGCCGCGCCGACGGCATCCCCGCGGTCTATCTGCATGGCGGCCCCGGCAGCGGCTGCCAGCCCGATCACCGCCGGCTGTTCGATCCCGAACGCTTCCACGCGGTATTGTTCGACCAGCGCGGCGCCGGCCGCAGCCGGCCCAAAGGCCGCCGCGAGGACAACACGCTCCCCGCGCTGATCGCGGATATGGAGCTGATCCGCGAGAAATTCGGCTTTGAACGCTGGATGGTGATCGGCGGCTCCTGGGG
>Ga0209422_1000104_pt1 | contig 19532 bp, 18 predicted proteins | sample BlaSpr_A8_OM2_M3_FD_187983 | JGI IMG/M metagenome (GOLD analysis project Ga0209422, IMG submission 187983) | Forest soil microbial communities from Thunder Bay, Ontario, Canada - Black Spruce, Ontario site 2_A8_OM2_M3 (SPAdes) (version 2) | ecosystem: Environmental > Terrestrial > Soil > Boreal... | reverse complement strand
GGTCGTAGCCGACGATCCGGCCGATCTCCTCGATCAGATCCTCGCGGATCTTCACGTCGCCCCGCCACGGCGGTGGCGTCGCCAGGAACGCTTCGCCGTCGCGCGCGACCTGGAACCCAAGGCCTTCGAGCGCCCATTTGATCTCTTCGTCCGTCACGAGCATCCCGAGCAACGCCCGAACCTGGGCGGCCGTGACGCGAACCGCCGCGGGCGTCTTGAGTTTCGCGCCGACCGCGACCGGCCGGTATGGTTTCGCGCCCTCCGCTTGCAGCAGATGCGCCGCACGCGCTGCACCGAGTTCGCCGAGCGCGGGCGGCAGCGACTTTTCATGGCGGCTCGAGGCGTCGGTGCGCAGGCCGTGGGCGATGCTCATCCGGCGAATCCGCGCCCCGCTAAAGCTCGCCGCTTCCAGCAACAGTTCGTGCGTCGACTCGGTGACCTCGCTTGCACGGGCGCCGCGCAAGCCGGCGAGGCACTGCGCCTGCTCTTCGTCGGCGATCACCAAGTCGACCGGCCCGATCTTGCGCACCTCGCCGTCGAGCGTCGTGATCGTCTCGTTCGGGAGGCCGTTCCGGACGATGAGACGCCGGCCGGCGAGCTTTTCGTAATCGTAGAGGTGCAGCGGCTGACCGACCTCGAGCATCACGAAGTTCGAGATGTCGACAAGGTTGTTGATCGGTCGTTGCCCGGCGAGCGCGAGTCGAACGCGCATCCAGAAGGGCGACGTCCTCACCGTGACGTTCGAGAAGCGCTGCGCGACGAAGCGGCGGCAATCCAGGCTCTCGAGTTCGACGAGAGCGCCGCCCGTTTGGTCGCCGTCGTGCGGATAGTCGTACGACATGTCGATCCCACACACGGGTTTACCGAGTGCGGCGCCGAGTTCGCGGGCGAGCCCGATCACCGACATGGCGTCGACGCGGTTCGAGGTCACTTCGACGTCGAGAATGTCGTCTTCGAGGCGGTACAGCGCCACGACGTCGGTGCCCGGCGCGACGTCCGAATCGAGTTGAAGAATTCCGTCCTCGAACCACCCCTCTTCTAAGCCGATCTCGTTGGCGGAGACCAGCATCCCTTGGGACTCGATTCCACGCATGGTCCGCGGTGCGATGTCGAGGCCAACCAACTTCGCGCCGATCGTCCCGACCGGAACGATCTGACCGGCGGCGACATTGGTCGCCGCGGTGGCGATCGTCAGCGTGTCGCGCGCGCCGACGTCGACGACGCACACCAAGAGCCGGTCGGCATTGGGATGCTTCTCGACGCGCACCAGCCGGCCGGCGACGATGCCGGAGAGTTTCGGGCGGCGCTCGATGTCTTCAACCGGGAAGCCCAGCAGGGCGAACCGTTGCGCGAGCTCGTCGCTCCTCGATTCCAGCTCGATGTAGTCGCGTAGCCACGCGATCGGCAATCTCACGCGAGTCGCTCCAACACGCGTGGATCGTTTTCGAAGAGCACTCGAATGTCGTCTATGTCATGCCGGACCATCGCGATGCGCTCGATGCCGACGCCGAAGGCCCAACCCGAGACGAATTCGGGATCGTAGCCGCTCTCGCGCAATACGTCGGGATGCACCATCCCCGAACCGCCGATTTCGATCCAGCCGGCACCGCCGCACGTCTTGCAGCCGCCGCCGGCGAGCGTACCCGAGCCCGCGCAGCCTGGACAGGTCGTGTCGACTTCGGCGCTCGGTTCGGTGAACGGGAAAAACGACGGGCGGAAGCGGACGGCTTGATTCGGGCCAAAGACCTCACGGCACATCCCGGTCAGCATCCCTTTGAGATGTCCCATGCTGATGCCGGGCGCGACCATCAAGCCTTCGATTTGGTTGAACATCGGCGAGTGGCGCGGATCCATCGAGTCTCGCCGGTAGGATTTGCCCGGCACGACGATCGCGATGGGCGGTGGATGCGCTTGCATCGTGCGAATCTGCATCGGCGAGGTGTGCGTCCGCAACAGAAGGCCGTTGGCGAAGTAGAACGAGTCGAGCCCTTCGCGCGCCGGATGGTCCGGCGGGATGTTCAGCGCATCGAAATTGTAATATTCGGTTTCCATCTCGTCGCCGAGGACGACCGCGAAACCGCGCCGCTCGAAATACGCGCAGGCATCTTCCATCGCGCGCCGCAGCGGATGGAGCGAACCCGCGCGAGGAGGGGGTGCCGGAAACGTCACGTCGATCGCCGCGTCCAGCTGCACGTCGAGCGCGCGCCGCTGCAACTCGGCGTCCTTCGCCGCCAGCAGCCGCTCCCAGACGGTGACGGCTTCGTTGACGACCTTTCCGGCCTCCGGACGCTCGGCCGGCGGCAACGTTCCGACCCCGCGCCGAAGCGCGGTCACCTCCCCGCTTCGACCGAGAAATCGAACCCGGACGCTCTCGAGTGCGGCCGCATCGTGGGCCTCGGCGAGGGCCGCCTCGAGACGTCCTCCGAGGGCCTTGAGCTGATCGGCGAGCTGACTGATGATTGATCTCCAGCTGGGGAGCTTGCTTCCCCATATAAAATCGAACGCCCGACCGTTCGGCCAGGCGTTCGTCAAACTTTCTTCGGTTGGGTTTTGCTAGCTACTTGCTGCCGGCTGGTTGATCTGTCGGTACATGAGGTAGGCGTAGATGGAGCCCGTGCTCGTGAACAGTTTCCAGAAGCGGTCGCTAGTACGCATCAGTCAGCGGTACCCTTCTTTTTTATTTGCGACATGGCCGTCGCCGCGAGAGACAACCCGGATTGTAGCACGGCCCGGAGGGGCCGCCAAGACTTGACAAATCGAGCTTTTTCGAGTCTTAGAGAACCCGCTCTCAGGGATTGTCCAAGTGGTGCATCAGGGCGTACATAACGACACCGCCGGCCACCGACGCGCTGAGGCTTTCGCCCTCGCCCCGTTGAGGAATCGAGACCTCGGCGTCCCAGGCGGGCAGCCAACCGGCGACGCCTCGCCGCTCGTTTCCGATCGCGACGATCGAACGCCGTTCGAAAGCAAAGCGATCAAGCGGCGCTCCGTCACGGGTGGTGGCCACGAGCAAATACCGAGCCTTTCGGGCAGCCTCGACGACGTCTCCGGGGCCGGCTTCCGCGACCGGTAGCCGGAAGATCGCACCCATCGACGCCCGGACGACCTTGGGGTTGTGCGGCTCAACGCCTCCGTCGCCGAAAATGACGCCCCCGAGGCCGAAGATCTCCGCCGTCCGCAGGAGCGTCCCGGCGTTGCCCGGGTCGTTGGTCGCCGCCAACAGCAGCACCGGCTCCCCGCGCGCCAGGATGGCATCGAGGCGCGCCGTTTCGATCGGCGCGACGGCGAGGATGCCGGGCGGGGTCTCGAGGTCGGAGAGGCGCGCCATCGCCTTCTCGGGGACGAGATAGACGGGGGCGTTGATCTGGGCGGCGGCGAGCGGGCCCAGGTTCTCGTAACCGGCCTCGGTCACGTAGAGCGCCTCGAGGGTGACACCGCTTCGCAGCGCTTCCTCGACCATAGTCGGGCCCTCGACCGCGAAGCGGCGCTGCTCGCGGCGTCCGCCCTTGGTCTTGAGCGCGCGCACCGCCTCGAGCTTCGAAGAGTGGAGTCCGAGGCTGGTGAGCGGCATGTGGTGCGTCGTTCGCCCGCCGGTAGGGAAACGCTGTCGCCGCGCCCGAGAGGCTTAGCATGTCGGGTCGGGCGGTGGAGGCCGCGTCCATCGTCGTCATCGCGCTCGCCGTCCTCGTCGGTGGGCGGAACGTCCTGATCGAGATCGCGCAATTCCCGGTGGTCGCGCTGTTCGTTTTGACGGCCCTGGGCTTTCTCGAAATCCTCGTGTTGCGACGCGACGTCGACCTCGGCGGCGGATCTGCGCGCTTCCGCATCACGCGCGACGCCGCGTTCATCGCAGCAACGATCGCGGCGATCGCGTTCGTGTACGCGCCGGCGCGCTGGTCGATCGGCGCAGCGATTGCCGGCCTCGAGTTCGCGCTCGTCTTGGAATTGCTGGTACGACTCGTGCCGAATTCCCGGCCTGCCGCGCCGAACGAGAACCCCAAGTGAGCGCGCCGATGCTGACGAAACGCTTCGACGACGCGCTCGACCACGCAGTTGAACTGCACCGCGGCGACGTTCGCAAGCGTACGAAGATCCCGTACGTTGCTCATTTGCTCGGCGTTTGCGCGATCGTTCTCGAGCACGGCGGCGACGAGGACGAGGCGATCGCGGCGCTCTTGCACGACGCCGCCGAAGACCACGGCGGTGAACCGCAGCTCGCCGAGATCGAACGGCGCTTCGGCCCGAAGGTCGCGCAGATCGTGCGCGACTGTAGCGACGCGCTCGTGGAAGAGGGTGCGTCGAAGGGCCCGTGGTTGCCGCGCAAGCAACGTTACGTCGCGCACCTCGCCGAGATCGCGGCGCACCGGCCACCCTCGGCGCTCGTCAGTGCCGCCGACAAACTCTACAACCTGCGATCGATCGACGCGGACCTCCAGCGTCCCGACGTCGGTGAGAACGTCTACGCACGCTTCAGCGGGAAACGCTGGGGAACGCTCTGGTACTACTGCGCCCTCGCCGACGTGTTCGGCCGGGTGCGCGGACGGCACGACGGGATCGCGCGTGAGCTGCGCGCGTTGACCGACCGCTTGTGTGACAAACACGACACGGCGACGCTGCTCGAGCGCTGCGAGTGGGAGTTGGATCCAAAGCACGGCAAAGCGTCGTGAACGTCCATTCCTCGCGGCGCATCTATGAAGGACGCGTTCTCAACCTGCGCGTCGACGAGATCGACGCTTATCACGGCGACCGTACGCGCAAGGTCGAGGTGGTCGAACATGCCGGCGGCGTGGCGATCATCGCGCAACCGGCACCGGAGACGATCGTACTGGTCAAACAGCACCGGCACGCGGTCGCCGGCGACCTGTGGGAAGTTCCGGCGGGTATGATCGAACGCGGCGAGCCGCCGCTCGAAACGGCAAAGCGCGAACTGATCGAGGAAACCGGCTATCGAGCCAAGCGTTGGCGCGCGCTCTGGAGCATCTACACGACGCCCGGGTTTTGCGAAGAGCGCATTTATTTTTTCGTCGCCGGGGGCTTAAGCGAAGGCGAGCCGGCGCCCGAGGATGACGAGAGTTTCGAGTTACGCGTCTGGGACCTCGAAGAGGCGTGGCGACTCGTCGAGCGAGACGAACTGCGCGATTCGAAGACGCAGATCGCGCTCGCCTGGGCGCGCTCGCAACTCGGCCTGCTCCGGCCGCCGGACTTCAGGCCTTTCGTCGAGTAGGTCGGTTAGGTCGAAAAACCGCTGCGCTGGCCTGGCGACACTTGGAGTCGCCGGATCATCTCGCGCGTCGGGATGCGCACGTTCCGCGCCAAACGGATCCAGCCCAGAACGCGAATCATCCAAAACGTCGGATCGATTTCGAACCAGCGCAGACCGTGGCGTGCCGAAAACGGGAAGGCATGATGGTTGTTGTGCCAACCCTCACCGAACGCGATGATGGCGACGAACCAATTGTTCGTCGAGCGGTCGCCGGTGCGGAACGTCTGATAGCCGACGGCGTGCGAGGCGCTATTGACGAGCCACGTGCAGTGATAGGTGAACACCAGCCGAGCGAAGATGCCCCAAATGACCCACGACCAGCCGCCGATCGCGAGCAAGATCAGTCCGAGCACCAGCTGTGCCAAGACGTGGTTGCGATCGAGGAAAACGTAGAACGGATCTTTCAGGAGATCCGGCACCCAGCGCGGCCGCTCGTCGTGGGGAACCCGATACTTGTTGCTGCGATAGAGCCACTCGACGTGGGCCCACGGCATTCCGCGATGTGAATCGTGCGGATCGCCCTCCGCGTCGGAGTGGGCGTGGTGTGCACGGTGCGTCGCGACCCACTCGATGGGCGCCCCTTGCAGGGCTAGCGTGCCGATGAGGGCGACGGCATACTCTGCGGGTTTCCAGAGCGCGAGGCTGCGATGGGTCAGCAGCCGGTGGTACCCAAGCGTGATTCCAAAACCGGTGATCACGTAGAGCGCGACGGCGACGCAGACGGCTTGCCACGAAAAAAACGCCGGGATAAAAACCCCCAACGCTCCAAGATGAATCACCGCGAGGCTCGCGCCAACGGCGTAATCGCGTCTCGCTTTAGGCTGGGCCGTGGGCGCTTTCGTCATATGAGTTCCTTCTATGTATACCCCTTCGGACGGAAGAAGTTGCCTCTTGAGGGCTTTACGAGGCGGCTCGAGTTGACGTCTCGAGTTGAGCCTTTGCAACCGCCAAGAGTGACTCGAACGCCTTTTGGTCACGGACGGCCAAGTCGGCGAGCGCTTTCCTGTTTAACGTTACGCCGCTCTTCTTTAAACCATCGATTAGGCGCGAGTACGAAAGGCCCTCGCGCCGCGCGGCGGCGTTGATGCGCGCGATCCAGAGCGCGCGGAAGTCGCGCTTGCGGACGCGCCGGTCGCGGTAAGCGTAGTGCAGCGAGTGCAGGAGCGCTTCGTTGGCCACCCGGTAATTGCGACGCCGAGCCGCGCGGAAGCCCTTGACGAGCTTCATCACTTTGCGGCGGTGCTTGATCTTGTTGAGTCCGCGTTTGATGCGTGCCATGTTCGAACGCTCCTATAGCAGGTACGGAATTTGCGCGGCGAAGCGCCTGAGATCGCCGGCGAACACCGGCTGGTCTTTGCGAAACTTCCGCTTTCGCTTTTGCGACTTCTTGCTGAGGATGTGGCCGCAGCCGCTGAATTGATGGCGGTGCGTGACCTTTCCGTTGGCGCTGACTTTGACGCGTTTAGCGGTTCCGCGGTGCGTCCGAATCTTAGGCACTTGTGGCGACTCCTTGGGTGGCCGCAGCCTTCTCGGGATGCAGCATAGAGGTGAATTTCGGAGGTCCGGTCGGTACCGGGCGGGGGGCGAGGATCATGAACATGTTCTTGCCTTCGAGTTTAGCTTCGCGCTCGACGACCGCGATCGGCGTCATGTCGGCCGCCATTCGGTCCAGCAGCCTCTTGCCGAAACTGGTGTACGTGATTTCCCGTCCGCGGAACATGATCGTGACTTTGACTTTTCCTCCGTCGAGCAGCAGGCGTTCGGCCATCCTGGCCTTGGTTTCGTAGTCGTGCTGCTCGATTTTCGGGCGCAGTTTGACTTCTTTGAGTTCCCAGTTCTTTTGTTTCTTGCGCGCGTCGCGGTCTTTCTTCTGTTGCTCGTACTTGAGCCGCCCGTAGTCGCTGACCCGGCACACCGGTGGCACCGCGGTCGGCGACACTTCGATCAGATCGAGGCCTTTCTGTCGCGCGAGCGCTAGAGCGTTTTCTGTGGGCATGACCCCGAGTTGATTGCCCTCATCGTCGATGACGCGAACTTGACGAATCCGAATCTGGTCGTTTATGCGCAGCGGTCGTGCTATCGGAAAGCTCCCGTATGAAACAAAAAAGTGGTGATGCTGAAGCATCCCACACGAACGAAACCTACCGAGGGTTCTAGTGAGACCGGATCGCCCGAGAGCATCCGGTGAGAGCCTCTCGGCTCTGCTTCGGCTCACCGAGGATACCAGGAACCCCCGTAGGCGTCAAGGTTGCCGCACGGCTCTCGGAAAAGGCGCGAAACTGTGGCGGAAGATCCGAAAGCGAAGCATCCGCGCCGCCGCGCGACCAGGCCGGCCGCGCCGGGTTCCCGCGAAACTGCGGTAGGAGCAGCGCACAACCCCGTTTTCCGCTTTCTTCGGATCTTGGGCCCCGGAATCACGGTCGGCGCGTCAGACGACGATCCCTCGGGGATCGGCACCTATGCCGTCGCCGGCGCGACGCTCGGGTTTGCGACGCTCTGGACGACGCTCGTCACGATTCCGTTGATGGCGGCGACGCAATACGTCTCGGCGAAAATCGGTTTGGCGACCGGCGAAGACCTCGCGGTCGTCCTGCGCAAGCACTATCCGCGTTGGCTGGTGTACACGGTCGCCGGCGGGCTCGTCGCCGCCAACACGGTCAACGCCGGCGCCGACATCGGCGCGATCGGTGCGTCGATCAACCTGCTCGCGCCGAAAATTCCGATCACCGCGCTCGTTATACCGGTCGGCGTCGTGCTGCTGGCGCTTCAGGTTTGGGGCTCGTATCGATTGATCGCGGGCATCTTCAAATGGTTGACATTAGCGCTCTTCGCTTACGTCGCAGCTTCATTTTTTACGCATCCGAATTGGAACGAAGCGTTGCGCGACACGTTCATCCCGAAGATTTCACTGAACGCCGAGTTTCTCACGACGCTGGTCGCATTGTTGGGCACGACGATCTCCCCCTACATGCTCTTTTGGCAAGCGCGTCAGGAGGTCGAAGAAGAGATCGCGATTGGCCAAACCCGCCTTTGGCAGCGGCGCGGCACGACGCGGCGCGAGAAGCGGTATTGCTTGATCGATATCCTCGTCGGCATGATCTTCTCGAACGTCGTCGCTTACTTCATCATCCTGACGACCGCCTCGACGCTTTTCGTCTCGGGCCATCGACAGATCGCCACTGCGGCGGATGCGGCGCAGGCCCTCGTACCGATGGCGGGGCGCGGCGCAGAATGGTTGTTAGCGGCCGGCATGATCGGGGCCGGCGCGCTCGCCATACCCGTCTTGACGGCCTCGTCAGCATTTGCACTGTCCGGCGCGTTCGACTGGAGATTTGGGCTCAACGAACGCCCGGGCCGCGCGCCGCAGTTCTACGGCATCATCGCCGCTGCGACGCTGGTCGGCATGGAGATCAACTTCCTCGGCATCAGCCCCGTCGCCGCGCTCTTTTGGAGCGCCGTCCTCAATGGCTTCTTGGCGCCGCTCGTGTTGACGGTGCTCATGTTGATCGGAAGTAACCGCAAGATCATGAAGGATTCGGTGAACGGGCCCGTGGTCAACATTCTCGGCTGGGGTACGACCGCGGTGATGACCTTAGCCGCCGTCGCGCTCGTCGTTTACTGGGGTCACTGAGTCGTTGCGAGTTCCGTCGGGATTCCCAAGTACGGACGCGGGTCGAAGCGCGGCTTGCCGTTGTAGGACGCGATCGCCTGAGCGATCAACTCGAGCGCCTTTTCCATCTGCGGATCGACGCCGGCCTTGACGTCCTGCGGCGCGATGTCGATGTCGTAGTCGGGATCGGTGCCGTAGTTCTCGACGTGCCAGCCGACGTCGACGAACCAGAATGAGAACTCCGGCTGCGTCGTGATCGTGCCGTCGACGAGGCGGTGATACGGATTGATCCCGACGACGCCGCCCCACGTGCGCTTTCCGACGAGTGGCCCGAGTTTATAGAGCTTGAAACAATGACTGAAGATGTCGCCGTCCGAGCCTGCGAACTGATTGGTGAGCGCGACCATCGGTCCGGCGACGGATTCCGGCGGATACGGCTGCGGCGGGCCCCAGCGTGTGACGTCGTAGCCGACGCGCTTGCGCGCGAGCTTCTCGAGCAGGAGCGGCGAGACGTGACCGCCGCGATTATAGCGAACGTCGACGACCAACCCGTCGCGATTGAATTCCGACAAGAAGCCACGATGAAACTCCGCGAAGCCCCACGGTCCCATGTCGGGGATATGCACGTAGCCGACGCGACCGCCGGTTCGCTCGTGAACGAAGCGCCGGTTCTCGTCGACCCACGCGCGATAGCGCAGCATCCGCTCGTCTTTGAGCGCATGCACGATCACGCGTCGCCGTTTCTTCCCCGAAGCGATCGTCAGTTGCACGTCGCGGTCCGCCGCGTTCACCAATAACTCGTCGAGCGGCGCTTCGCGCGTGGCCGTCCGTCCGCCGACCGCGACGATCGCGTCGCCCTCCCGGATGTCGAGACCCGGTTCGGCCAGCGGCGAGTCGCTGTCGCGATTCCACGAATCGCCGCGATAGATCTTGAGGATGCGGTGGCCTTCGGACTCCGGATCCCAGGCGAGATCCGCGCCGAGAAAGCCGCGCCGATATTCCGGGGGCCGCCGATGATCGCCGCCGATCTCGTAGGCGTGCGAAGTCCCAAGTTCGCCGAACATCTCCCACATCAAGTCCGAGAGGTCGCCACGCGTGCGCACGAGCGGCAACAACTTCGCGTAGCGATCGCGCACGAGGTTCCAATCGATGCCGGTCATCGATTCGTCCCAGAACTGCTCGGTTTGCATGCGCCACGCTTCGTGGTACATCTGCGCCCACTCGTCGCGCGGTTCGACCAGCACGCTCGCTCGGCGCAAGTCGAGCCAGCCGCTGCGCCGCCCGGGCTGATCGTCCTGCGGCCGCTCGACCTCGTCCGGCCCGTCGGGCAGATCCATCAGTGCGTCGAGCGCGCGCATCCGATCGCGCGAACGATAGACGAGCGTCCGACGATCGCCGCTGAGGCGAATCTCGGCGACGTCTTTTTGCACCGGCGCTTGGCGCAACTGCTCGAAATCGTAAGCGAGCAGCGTCCCGAGCTCCTCTTCGTCGTCCCAGTTGTGACCGACCGGCTTGATCCCTTTGAGCGGGAAAAGCGCGAACAGGACACGGCCGCGCGTCGCGACGATCTGGCTGTAGTTGCCTTCCTCGACGGGAAATCCAAGAATGCGGCCCTGGATCCCGTCGAAGTCGATCTCGACGCGCACGGGTTTGCCGTTGTCTTTCTTTCGCTCGTCGTCGCCTTGATGTCTGTCTTTATGCAACGGTGCCGGTTTCGGCACGAACGGCGAGGGGACGTCGGCGCGTAGGGTCACGACGAAGGGTCGCGACGCCTGCGGAAAACTCAAGTCGAATTGGAGCGCGTCGTAGACCGGATTGAAGTCACGCGTCGAGATGAAGTAGAGGTACTTGCCTTCCGGGTCCCACGCGGGCGACTCGTCGCCGCGCAAGAGCGGCGTGACGTCGTGCACCGCGCCCGACTTGACCTTCGCGACCCGGATGATCGCCGTTTCCGCGGTCGAGACGGGGTCGGTCTGAATCGCGGCGCAATAGGCGAGCCACCGCCCGTCGGCGGAAAACGCCAGGTCGTGGATGCGCGCGGCCGGACTCTTGTCGATCACGCGCACGCGACGATCTTCGAGATCGACGAGCAGCAATTCGTTGCGATGGTTCGCGACGGCGACGACGTCGGCGGTCGGCGAGGCGGCGAGTTCGGTAACGCGCCCGATGTCTTCGTTCGTCGCCACGACCGGGTAACTCTCGCCGCGCGCGTCGCGAATCTCGAGCCGTTCGCCGCCGCCTTCGTCGCTGACGCACACGAGGCGCCGGCTGTCGTGCAGCCATTCGAACTCGCGGTAGCGGACGCGGCTACCGGCGCCGTGTTCGACGACGGCTTCTTCCCAGAGCGGCATCGTAAACGGGCGGCCCCGCGAAACAAGCGCCAGTTCGGTGCCGTCGGGGCTCGGCGCGAAATGCTCGAGTCCTTCCGCGACATCGACGAAGCGGCGCACCGTCTGCGGCGCAGGTGACGGCGTATCGACCGCGACGCGCGTCACGTCGTCGCTTTCCGGATCGACGTGATAGATCTGCGCGCCGGCGGTATAAACGATCGTCTTTCCGTCGCTCGATGGGAAGCGGACGAAGTATTCGGTTTCGTGCGTGTGCCGGCGGAGTTCGCTGCCGTCGGCGTTCACGGAATAAATGTTTCCGACGCCTTCATGATCGGACAAGAAGTAGACGCGCTCACCGATCCACATCGGCCAACACAGGTTTCCCTTGAGCGAGACGAGGCGCGAGAAGCGCGCGGTGTTATCGGCGTCGACCCAAATATCGCCGGCGGTGCCGCCGCGATAACGCTTCCAGCGCGCGGGATCGTCGTTGTTCCGCCCGATCGCGAGGCGGCCGTCGTAGTGCAGCGACAGCGAGCGCATGTGTCCGAGATCGAGCGCGCGCGCTTGGCCGCCGTCTTTCGAAACGCGAAAACCTTGCGTCTCGCGCAGAAACGCCGCGCCGCTATCGGAGACAAAGAGGATGTCTTTGCCGTCGGGCGTCCATCCGCTGATCACGCAGAACTCGCCGCCCAAGAATGTCAGGCGCTTCGCGTTTCCGCCGCCGGCCGGCATGACGTAGACTTCGGGATGCCCTTCGTCGCGGCCGACGAAGGCGAGCAGCGATCCGTCCGGCGAGAGACGCGGCGTCGAGATTTCGCCGGCGCCGGCCGTCAGACGCCGCGCGACGCCGCCGACCAGCGGCACGGACCAGAGATCGTCTTCGCAAACGAACGCGAGCGCGTCGCCGGCCACCGTCGCGAACCGATAATATCCGCTTTCATTCATCAGGAACCTCATACGCGAAGGGGCCGTCGTTTCCGCTCGGGCGGCGACCAGCCGTAGGCCGTCGAAGCGTTCGGCCGATCTGCAGCATGCGTGAACACCTCGTCGAGAAGTATTTTCGTTACCGCCGGCGCTACGTCGATCACATTTTGATGGAAGCGCCGCAGCGCGCGTTGCTCGCCGTGCTCGCCGAAATCGCCCGGCTCGCGTTCGTCTCGGCCGGTTCGGCCCTGTGCGCGCTGATTCTGTGGTTCTTGACGGTGGGGGCGCTCACGCGGCCGGGCGGCCCGAGCGGCTGGTCGATTCTCTTCACGGCGCTTGCCGTATTTGCGACGCTGGGCAGCATCGGTGCCCTCGGCGGCATCCTGACGGCCGTCCGCGATCGACCTCGCGTCGCCACGCAAGTCGCGGGCTTGAGATGAACGAGCGCGACCGCGAGATTCTGACGTTGTTCGAAGCGGGCAACCCGCGCGGACTCGCGCGCGCGATCAGTCGCGCCGAAGCCGGAGGGGCTGCGGAGTTGATGCATGCGCTCTTTCCGCGCAGCGGTCGCGCCATCACGATCGGCGTCACCGGACCGCCGGGCGTCGGCAAGTCGACGCTGTCGTCGGCGCTCGTGAAGACCGCGCGCACCGCCGGCAAATCCGTCGGCGTCGTTTCGGTCGATCCAAGTTCTCCCTTTTCGCATGGTGCGATCCTCGGGGATCGCATCCGCTTGATCGAACACTTCACCGATCGCGACGTCTTCATTCGCTCGATGGCCAGCCGCGGACATCTCGGAGGCTTAGCGGGTGCGACCGGCGACGCGGCGACGTTTATGGACGCCTTCGGGCTGAACGTCGTCTTGATCGAGACCGTCGGCGTCGGGCAGTCGGAGATCGAGATCGCGGAACTCGCGGACACGACGGTGGTCGTCATGCAGCCCGGCAGCGGCGATTCCGTGCAACTCTTGAAGGCGGGGATTCTCGAGATCGCCGACGTCTTCGTCGTCAATAAGGCCGACCACCCGATGGCGTTGCAGCTCAAGCGCGAGATTCGTGGGATGATGGAGATGCTGACTTTTGCGAGTTGGGTGCCGCGCTTGGTTATGACCAAAGCGCACGAAGGCGCCGGCGTCGACGAATTGTGGACCGCGATTCTCGCGCACGAAGAATATCTGCGCACCAGCGGCGATCTCGCCGAGCGGCGCCGCGCCGCATTTGCACATCGCGTTCGCGCCCTCGTGATGGGCGCGCTGGAAGGCCGCGTCGATCGGCGGATCGACGAGCTGATTTTCAAAGCCGGCACTTCGGCAGAAGATCCTTATCGTGTCGCCGCCGCATTGCTCGCGCCGCTTGAGGCCGTCTTGCCGCCCGCCGACGGTGACCGCTCCGCGCGCACCCCCCGACCCCGCGCCTCGGTCAAAGGGCTGGAGTAAGCAGGGCTCGGGAACCGTGCCAGGACCGTCGAAAAGGGTCCCGTGGCTAAGATGATCGACCGCGCGAGCGGACTAGGTGCGCAACCGTCGGCGGAATTCGAAGAACAGCGAACGCGCTGGGAACAACGCTGGGCGTCGCGCGCGGCGCGCCGGCACGAGCCCGGCTCGGGCGCGACCGACCGGACCATCTCGGATCTGCCGCTCAAGGCGGTCTACGGTCCCGAAGACGTGGCGCATCTGGACCTGGCACGCGACCTCGCGTTCCCCGGCGAGTTTCCTTATACGCGCGGCATCCATTCCGGGATGTATCGAGATCGGCTCTGGACGATGCGCCAGTTTTCCGGTTTCGGAAATGCCAAGCAGACCAACGAGCGCTATCACTTCTTGCTTTCACAGGGCCAAACGGGGCTCTCGGTCGCCTTCGACATGCCGACGCTCATGGGCTACGACTCTGACGCACCCCAAGCGCGCGGCGAGGTCGGAAGGTGTGGCGTCGCGATCGACTCGATGCGCGACATGCAAGTGCTCTTCGACGGGATCGACCTCGGTCAGATTACGACGTCGATGACGATTAACGGGCCGGCCGCGATCGCCCTCGCCGAATACGTCGCGACGGCGGAGAGTAAGGGCATTCCGCGTGCGAAGCTGGGCGGCACGCTGCAGGCCGACATCCTCAAGGAATACATCGCCCAGAAAGAATGGATCTTCCCGCCGCGTCCGCACGTGCGCATCATCGTCGACATGATGAAGTTCTGCACGGCAGAGATGCCGCGCTGGAACACGATCTCGATTTCCGGCTATCACATCCGCGAAGCCGGTTCGACGGCGGTCCAAGAACTCGCGTTCACGCTGGCCGACGGTTTCGCTTACGTCGAGGCCGCGATGAAAGCCGGGCTGGACGTCGACTCGTTTGCGCCACGTCTCTCGTTCTTTTTCAACTCGCACATCGATTTCTTCGAAGAGATTTGCAAGTTCCGCGCCGCGCGACGCATCTACGCGCGGCGCATGCGCGACAAGTACGGTGCGAAGAACCCGCAGTCGTGGACGCTGCGTTTTCACACGCAGACGGCCGGCTGCAGCGCGACGGCGCAGCAACCGGAGAACAATATCGTTCGCGTGGCGTACGAAGCGATGGCCGGCGTCCTCGGCGGGACACAGTCGTTGCACACCAACTCGATGGACGAGGTTCTCGCGTTGCCGACCGAAAAAAACGTCGAAATCGCGCTGCGCACCCAACAGGTGCTGGCCTACGAAACGAACGTTACCAACGTCATCGACCCGCTCGGAGGTTCGTACTTCGTCGAAGCGCTCACCGATGAGATGGAGAAGCAGGCCGAAGACTATTTCAAAAGGATCGAGGAGTACGGCGGCGTGATCGAAGCGATCGAAGCCGGCTTCTTCCAGCACGAGATCGCCGACGCGTCGTATCGTTACCAGCGCTCGCTCGAGAGCAAGGATCGGATCATCGTCGGCGTCAACGCCTTTGAAAAGGAAGAAGAGCGGCAGCAGATCGATCTGCTCAAGATCGGCGAGGAGATCGAGCGCGGTCAGGCGCGGGCCGTCCAAGAAGTCCGCGGCAGCCGCGACTCGGCGAAGGTCGAAACGGCGCTGGCCGTGCTCAAGCGCGCCTGCGCGGACGAAACCAGGAACGTCATGCCGCCGCTCATCGATGCCGTCAATGCGCTCGCCACCGAGGGCGAAATCGTCGAGGCGATGGTGGGAGTGTTCGGCCGCTATCGGGAGACCGCCATCTTTTAGCTGCGGTACAGGTGGGGTGAATCCGGCGCTCGGGGAGAAGCTTAGAGCTCATGCCCTCTGCTCGACCGCTGCGCGTGATCGTCGCGAAAGCCGGTCTCGACGGTCACGACCGCGGCGCAAAAGTCATCGCGCGCGCGCTGCGCGACGCCGGGATGGAAGTCATCTATACCGGACTTTTTCAAGCGCCCGAGCAGATCGTTCAGACCGCGATTCAAGAAGACGCCGACGGCGTCGGCCTCTCGATCCTTTCGGGCGCGCACATGACGCTGTTTCCGGACGTGCTCGAGCAACTCAAAGCGCAGGGCGCCGAGGACATCGTCTTTTTCGGCGGCGGGACGATTCCGGCCGACGACGCGGCTGAGCTCAAGCGGTTGGGCGTCCGAGAAATCTTTACGCCGGGCGCGCCGCTGTCGCAGATCATCGAGTTCGTCCAACGAGAATGCGGCAAGCGCCGCGAACTAGTTGGGTAACTCCATCATAGCTCTTTTCGCCGAGGTCGAGGAGCGATGAGCGATGTGTGCTTCGAAACGCACATGAGCGAAGAGCGACGAAGAGATCGGCGAAAAGGGCTATGACGGTTCGCACGAGGATCGCGCCGTCGCCGACTGGCGACCCACACGTCGGCACGGCCTTCGTGGCGCTGATCAACTACTGTTATGCCAAACAACACGGCGGCCAGTTTCTGCTGCGCATCGAAGACACCGATCGCGTCCGCAGTTCGCCGGAGGCGGAGCGCGCGATCCTCGACGCATTGCACTGGCTCGGCCTGCATTGGGATGAAGGGCCGGACGTCGGCGGGCCGCATGGGCCGTACCGGCAAGGCGAACGGCTCGCCTTCTACACGCGCTACGCCAACGAATTACTCGCCGCCGGTCACGCGTTCAGATGCTTCTGCACGCCCGAGCGGCTCGACGCGGTTCGCTTGGAACAGCGGCAGATGGGGAAGCCACCGGGCTACGACGGCCATTGCCTGAATCTTAGTGAGAAAGAAATTGCCGCGAGCGACGCGGCCGGTATTCCGTCGGTGGTGCGCATGAAGGTGCCTCGCGAAGGCTCGGTCACCATCGACGATCTCTTGCGCGGTCCGATCGTCTTCGAGTGGCGCACGGTCGACATGCAGGTCCTGGTCAAGTCCGACGGCTGGCCGACCTATCATCTCGCCAACGTCGTCGACGATCATCTTATGCAGATCACGCACGTGATGCGCGGCGAAGAGTGGATCTCTTCGGCGCCCAAGCACGCGCTGCTGTACGACTACTTCGGCTGGAAGATGCCGCAGTTGGCGCACCTTCCGCTCCTGCGCAACGCCGACAAGAGCAAACTCTCGAAGCGCAAGAATCCGACCGGCATCCTCTTCTATCAACGCATGGGATATCTGCCGGAGGCGCTCGTCAATTTTCTGGGCCTGCTCGCCGTGCCGCCGCTCGAAGGTGAAGAGATCATGGATCTCCCGACGATGATCGGGCGCTTCAACCTCGAGCACGTCTCGGTCGGGGGCCCGGTCTTCGACGTCGCTAAGCTCGATTGGCTCAACGGACGGTACTTGCGCGAAAAACTCGACGTGCGCGGCTTCGAAGAACGCGTCCGCGCGTGGGCGCTGAACGAAGGCTACCTCGGCCGCATCGCACCGCTCGCGCAGTCGCGCATCGAGCGGCTCTCCGACCTCGGGCCGCTCACGTCGTTTTTCTTCGCCGGCAGGCTCGACGTCAGCGCGGCGCAGCTGCGGGAGGGCAAGCTCGACGAACTCGCCCTGCGTCAAGCATTCGTCATGGCCGCCGCGATGCTCGACGCGCTCGACCCGTGGGACGTGCCCCACATCGAGGAAGTGATTCGTGCGATCGCAGACGTGCTTGAGAAAAAACTGCGCGACGTCGTTCGCCCGTTCTACGTCGCCATAACCGGCAACGCGCAATCGGTCCCGCTGTTCGACTCGATGGCGATTCTCGGGCGCGATCTGGTTCGCGAACGGCTACGCGTGGCACTCGAGCGTTTGGGTGGTGCGACTGCCGCCGAGCGAGAAGCGTGGAAAAAGATGCTCGAGCGCGGCAAGCCGGCCGGCGAGACCCAAGCGTGAGCCGCATTCGCGCCGTCGTTCTGGCCGCCGGCAAGGGGACGCGCATGAAGAGCGCGCGGCCGAAGGTGCTCCACGAATTGTGCGGGCGACCGATGGTTTGGTACGTGGTACGCGCGCTGCGGGACGCCGGCGTCGCCGAGGTGCTGATCGTGGCGAATCCCGAGGTCGCCGAACGCGTCCCCACGGTTGCAGGCGACGCCGGACACGACGCCGTCGACGTCGTCATCCAAGAACCGCAACTGGGAACCGGCCACGCGGTACAGATCGCACTCGCCAAGCTCGCGCCGCGATCCGGCACGCTGCTGATTCTCAACGCCGATCTTCCCCTGATCGAAGCGGCGCTGATCAAGCGCGCCATCGAGGCTCGCAGCGGCGCGCTGGCGCTCGTCACCGCAACCGCGCCGCTCCCGTCGTCGCTCGGGCGAATCGTGCGCCGCGGCGAGCGGGTCGCCAAGATCGTCGAAGCACGCGATGCGAGCGCCGCCGAACTCGCGCTCGACGAAGTGAACGCCGGCCTCTACGTTTACGACGAGGCGAAGCTGCGCAGCGCAATCGCGGAGTTGGGCAACGACAACGCGCAAGGCGAATACTACCTTACCGACACGGTCGACCTACTCGTCCGCGACGGCGAACGCGTCGTCCCGGTGCTCGCCGACAGTTTTCTCTCGGTTTTGGGCATCAACGACCGGAGCGAGTTGGCGACCGCGGCGGCGTTGCTCAACCGGCGCATCTGCGAGCATCACATGTGCAACGGGGTGACGATCGCCGACCCGTCGACGACCTACCTCGAACCCGATCTCGAGATCGCCGCCGACGTGACGATCTTGCCGAACACGACGATCGGGCGCCGCTCGAAGATCGGCGCGCATAGCGAGATCGGTCCGAATAGCCGCCTCGTGGCCGCCGAGATCGGCGAGCACGTCGTCGTGAGGGACAGCATCGTCTCCGACAGCACGCTCGGCGATTTCGTTCACGTCGGGCCGTGGACGCACGTCCGCGGCGGCAGCATCCTCGACACCGGCGTTCATCTCGGCGATTACGTCGAAGTCAAGTCGTCGCACCTCGGCGCGGGGGTCAACGCTCGCCATTTCGCGTATCTCGGCGACGCGACGATCGGCGAACGCACCAACATCGGGGCCGGGACGATCACGTGCAATTACGACGGCAAAGAAAAGCACCGCACCAAGATCGGTAAGGATGCGTTCATCGGAACGAATTCGTCGCTCGTCGCGCCGCTCGAGATCGGCGACGGCGCCCTGACCGGCGCGGGCAGCGTCGTGATCCACGACGTACCGCCTGGCGGCCGGGTCGCCGGGAATCCGGCGAAACCCTTACCTAAGAAAGAATCCTAAGGCTGCGCCCTTAGACCTCGACGCACGTGCTCAGCCGGCGGAGGGCCCCGCAGCAAACTCAGGCGAATGGTCCCGCGTGGCGCTGAAGGTAGTTCTTCTTTCCTATTCGCCGGAGCCCGAGCGCGCGGTGGCGACGGCGGCGCGCAATTGTTACAGTCCTCGAGACATCGAGGCGATCGACGACAATTGGTCCGACGACGAAATCGAAAAGATGGTCTCGCGCGTGCGCGACGCGGGTCATCTCTCGACGTTCGAGCACACCATGTTCACGTTCGGGGTCTCAGGCGTTTCGCGCGCGCTGACGCATCAACTCGTCCGCCACCGCCACATGTCGTTCGAACAGAAGAGTCAGCGCTACATCAAATACAAAGGCCGCTTCCCCTACGTGGCGCCGCCGTCGATCGCCAGTCGACCCGAGATCGCTGCGAAATTCGACGCCTTGATGAATCAGGTCGCCGATTTCTACCGCGAGGCGACCGACGCGGGGACGCCGCCGGAAGACGCGCGTTTCGCGCTTCCCAACGCTGCCGAGACGCAGATCGTGATCACCGCCAACGCGCGCGCACTGCTCGATTTCTTCACCTTGCGGACCTGCAACAACGCGCAGTGGGAGATTCGCGAGCTCGCCTTCGCGATGTTGCGGCTCGTGAAAAAAGTCGCCCCCGCGCTCTTCGTGCGCGCCGGCGCGACCTGCGTGCGTGGCTATTGCAACGAGCCCAACGGGCCCGACTGCCCCCGCTACATCGCGATCACGAATCCCGTGGCGACGCGGCGCCGCACCGCGGC
>Ga0209422_1000103_pt1 | contig 19642 bp, 20 predicted proteins | sample BlaSpr_A8_OM2_M3_FD_187983 | JGI IMG/M metagenome (GOLD analysis project Ga0209422, IMG submission 187983) | Forest soil microbial communities from Thunder Bay, Ontario, Canada - Black Spruce, Ontario site 2_A8_OM2_M3 (SPAdes) (version 2) | ecosystem: Environmental > Terrestrial > Soil > Boreal... | reverse complement strand
GAAAAATTGAAAGACGACGAGAATAATTTTCCGAAATCAATCGCAACCGAACAGGCCCACGAAGCTTGGACGATCAGAAACGTCGCTTGGCGGAATACCCATTCTATGTCGTCGCAGCATCGCTGCGTTTTTACACGGCCAAGACCCACTTCGGACATCGGCTATGAGGCGGACCGACCCAACTCGATACGCTGCACCTGTCGCTATCATGCGAGCCGAAAAAGCCGAAATATGTTGCCCGATTGCCTAGTGATAACCGGTCAAGGATTGAGCTGTGCGCTTGGCGTAGAACGTGAAATTTTAAGCTCTCCCTCATTCATGTCTGCGGATACATCAGCGAATAGAGGCGTGCTCAAATAGCGCTCGCCGGTGTCCGGAAGCATGCAGAGAATGTTTGCTCCTTTCTCCGCCTCGGCTGCAATCCTAAGGGCGCCAGCAAAGGTCCCGCCCGAAGTAATGCCGACAAAGATCCCCTCCTGGGTAGCGAGGTCCTTGCTGCAGCGAATGGCATCGGGGCCGGAGATCGGTAGGATGCGATCGATGACCTTCATTGCGACGGCATCGTCGGTAAGTTTGGGGACGAAATCCGGCGTCCAGCCCTGCATCGGATGCGGCTTGAACGTCGGATGCGGTGCTGCTGGAGTGCCGTCCAAGTTTCGCGATTGCGTGATTCCGCTGTTCAACAGCTGTGCATCCTCCGGCTCGCAAACGATAATCTTTGTTTCGGGGCGCTCCTTGGCAAGCACCCGCGCCACGCCTTTTAATGTTCCGCCAGTGCCATAGCCTGTAACCCAATAATCCAGCCGCTCCCCGGCGAAATCATTCAGTATCTCACGCGCCGTCGTGCGCGAATGAAAATCGGGATTGGCTTCATTCTCAAACTGCCTGGTCATGAACCAGCCATGCGCCTTGGCAAGCTCGATGGCCTTGGTGACCATACCCATACCGCGCTCGGCGGCGGGAGTTACGATGACCTTCGCCCCAAGGAAGCGCATCAGCTTGCGCCGCTCAACGCTAAATGGCTCTGCCATGGTCACCACAAGCGAATACCCCTTGGCTGCGCAAACCATGGCAAGACCAATTCCCGTATTTCCACTTGTCGCTTCTATGACCGTCTGGCCAGGCTTAAGCTCTCCTGACTTTTCGGCCGCCTCGATTACCCCGAGAGCCAGTCGGTCCTTCACTGAACCGAGAGGGTTGAAGGCTTCAATTTTTACGAAAAGGTTCACGCCTTGTGGCGCCAAACGATTGATCCGCACCACCGGCGTATTTCCAATCGTTTCGAGGATACTTTGGTATTTCCGCCCCATGCTGACCTCCAACATTACGTTGTTTGCGACGAGAATATCGCGCGTCCAGTCGCCGCGGATCGTATCCGGCGGCGAATGGTCCATTCTCGGATATTGTACCTGGCGGAGCCAGCGCCTATGCTTTGATAGGCCAAATAAATTTTACTGATCCGGAGGGCCTTTTGCCCGGCGAGCGCGTCGAACGGCGACTGGCGGCTGTGTTGGCGGCGGATGTCGCTGGCTACAGCCGTTTGATGGGCCGCGACGAAGAACGCACGCTCGCTAATCTAAAGTCGTTCCGAAAGGCGCTTGTCGATCCCGCAATCGCCGCGCATCGCGGCCGTATCGTCAAGACCACTGGCGACGGCATGCTGGTGGAGTTCGCCAGCGCCGTCGACGCTGCACGATGCGCAGTCGAAGTCCAGCGCGGCATGGCCAGGCAAAACGCCGACGTCCGGCAGGATCTCAGGATCGAATTTCGCATCGGCATCCACGTCGGCGACATCATCATCGATGACAACGATATCTTCGGTGATGGTGTCAACATCGCAGCGCGCCTTGAGGGCATCGCCGAGCCAGGCGGCGTCTGCATATCCGATGATGCGCACAGGCAAATTCGCGGCAAGATCGATATCACCTTCGATGACATCGGGGAGCAGACTTTAAAGAATATTACCGAGCCAATGCGCGCATGGCACATACGGCTTGCCGGCGAGGCCGCTCCGGCAATCCGATCAAGTTCGTCTCCGATACAAGTTCAAGATCTAGCGCTACCCGACAAGCCGTCCATCGTCGTCCTGCCGTTCGACAACATGTCCGCTGAGCCGGGTCAGGACTACCTCGCTGATGGAATCGTCGAGGCAATCACCGCAGCGCTTTCGTGCATCCGCTCTTTTTTCGTCATCGCGCGTAGTTCAGCATTCACCTATAAGGGCCGCGCGACAAATGCGCGCGACATCGGCAAACAGTTGGGCGTTGCCTATTTGCTCGAGGGTAGCGTGCAGAAAGCCGGCAATCGCCTCCGCATTATCGTTCAGCTAATCGAGACCGAGGGAGGTGCACACGTCTGGAGTTCGCGCTTTGATGGCGCAATTGACGAATTCTTTGATCTTGAGGATCGAATTACCGAACAGGTGGCAGGTGCTCTACAACCTTCCATCCGTATCGCCGAGATTGAGCGATCAGGACGCAAACGGCCGCAAGACCTGGGCAGCTACGACTATACCATGAGGGCAATGCCTCATGTCTGGGCGCTGGAGAAGGAAGAAAGCGCTAAGGCGCTCGAGCTTCTCGAAAAAGCACTCGCGATTGATCCCAAGTACCCCCTTGCCTTGTCGCTTGCTGGTTGGTGCCACGCCCAGCGCTCAGTCTACACTTGGGCGGATGACATCGCGGAGAGTCAGGCATTGGCGCGATCGCTCGCCGAGCGGGCAGCAGAGATGAGCGGCGACGATCCTGTTATTCTAGCGGTACTCGGCGCGGTGCATACCTTTGTACGCAACCATGGCACCGCGCGCGTGCTGCTTGAGCGCGCCGTCGCACTCGATCCCAATGCCGCATGGGCTTGGACTCGGCTCGGATGGCTCGAGAACTATGCTGATCAGCCTCAAAAGGCGATCGGAAATTTCGAGCGCGCTCTACGCCTGAGCCCGATCGATCCAATGAATTTCAACAACTATGTAGGTATCGGCTCGGCGCATGAAGTAGCGCAGGAATACGATAAGGCCGCGGCCTTTTACCGACGCGCCCTCGAGGAACGACCAAACGCCAACTGGATCTATCGCAATCTAGCGGTGGTTCTGTCGGGAGCCGGTCGGGTCGAAGAGGCTAAACAAGTCTTTGCGGAGTTGATGCGTTACTACCCCGATCTGACGATTTCAAAGTTCAAACAAGCAATGGTATTTTCTCCTGCCGTTCTGGACCGTATGGCAAAAAATCTCCGAAAGCTCGGGTTGCCTGACTAAATAGGGCAATCCAGCGTTAGACGTAGTCGTTTCGCTTTACGGCGACGTCCTTCATACGACCTCCCAGGCCTGCAGCGTTGAAGCCAGATTCTGCGCTTCTTTGCATGTTGGAGCGCAACACTACATCAATATCGGGTTTGGCGCAGTCAAGATCGGGGCTGGCACAGTCAGGAAGCGTGAGCGAGCCGCGCGTCCCTGCCTACTTCGAGTATCGGACGCTTTGCGCGAACGCCACCATCGACTATGGTCCCGCTCAGCAGCCTCGCGCGCCTCGAGCCGGAATTTCCCATGACCCAGCCCATCGCAAAACGCTTTCCGACCCCCGCCATCGACAACCTGCCGGATGACATCCGCACCCGCCTGCTCGCGGTGCAGGAGAAATCCGGCTTCGTTCCGAACGTGTTCCTGACGCTGGCCTACAGGCCCGACGAATTCCGCGCGTTCTTCGCCTATCATGATGCCTTGATGGAAAGAGACGGCGGCCTGACCAAAGCCGAGCGCGAGATGATCGTGGTTGCGACCTCAAGCGCCAACCAATGCCATTACTGCGTGATCGCGCATGGCGCGATCCTGCGGATCCGGGCCAGGAACCCGCAGATCGCCGACCAGATCGCCGTCAATTACCGCAAGGCCGACATCACCCCGCGCCAGCGCGCCATGCTCGACTTCGCGATGAAGGTGAGCACCGAAGCGCAAACGATTTCCGAAGCCGATTTCACCGCCATCGCGAGCCACGGCTTCAGCGACGACGACATCTGGGATATCGCCGCGATCTCGGCGTTCTTTGCGCTGTCGAACCGGATGGCGAACGTCACCGCCATGCGCCCGAACGACGAGTTCTACATGATGGGAAGGCTGCCGAAGTAAGCATGGGATTTGGCGAGTAGCGAATGGCGAATGGTAAGGAAGTTCCGCGCCACGGCCCTCAACTTTTCCATTCGCCATTCGCTACTCGCCATTCCCCGCTTACTAATCGTCCGACGCTGGCCCGCACCAGCCGGGCAAATAGACCGCATCCTTGCTTTTCGCGAAAGCCAGCGATTTTTCCATGGCTTTCGCGAAGTTGGCGTCCACGTTCGCGCGCGATATCTTGCGGCGCAGGTAGTCCGCCCACAGGAATTCGCTGAACGGCGTTGTGTCCTTCGAAAAACCGCCGGCGCGTCGCAGTTCGCCGGCGAGGCTGCGGAAAGGATCGTCCTTGAGCTCGGCGATCGATTTCGGAATATCCTTGAAGTGCCGGCGTTCACCCTTGGCATCGTAGGGATAAACCCATCTTTTGTTGTCCATCACGCCCCAGAACGCAGCGCGCTCGACCATGGTGAGATCGCCGATCACGGTGACAATAATGTCCTTTATGCCTTCGTCGTGAAGGGCGCGCGCCAGATGATGATGGTCGACGACGTAATAATTTTTGTCCGGCCCGTGAACCACCGGGATCATGTGTCTGCCGAGAAACTGGCCCTGCTTCTTTTTCGACTTGTGCTCCTTCCAGTACTCCCGCAAGCGCTTGCGCTTTTCCTTGACCTCTCGCATTCCAACCGTCATCTGCGTCGGACGCAGCAAAAGGATTGGAATCGGCTGCAGGATCGGTTCGCGCGTATTCGCCATGACTGAAACCCTGTGTCTTGAGTCAAAAATGCCGCTGAAATTGCTGCGATTATGGCATGATGGACCAGGTGATTAAATGCCCCTCAAGAGATTGAAAAGATGGCCAAAATTCCGAACGAACGAATCTCGAAGCCGCAGATTGTGCGGTTCGGCGACCGCGAAGTCGTTACCGAAGGCCTTCGTCTCAGTTTCTGGGCCGACATCAGCCATCGCTGCATGACGGCCTCGTGGCCGGCCTTCATCGGCGGCGCGGTGCTGGTGTTCGTCGTCTTCAACGCGATTTTCGCACTGCTCTACTGGATCGGCGATCAGCCGATCTCGAGCGTTCGCGGCGGTGCCTATATCGACTATCTCTATTTCAGCATCGAGACGCTTTCGACCGCCGGGTACGGCGACATGCATCCGCAGACCCACTACGGACATTTTGTCTCCGCGGTCGAGCTTTTCACGGGCATCTTCTCGATGTCGTTGATGACCGGGTTGATCTTCGCCCGTTTCTCGCGGCCGAATGCCCGGCTGCTGTTCGCCGACAACCCGGTGATTTCGAACTATGAAGGCAAGCAGACCCTGATGGTCCGCTTCGTCAACGAGCGCCACAACATCATCGGCAATGCCAGCGCCAAGCTGTGGCTGCTCAGGAACGAGATGAGTTTGGAGGGCCGGTCGTTTCGCAGGTTCTACCAGCTGCCGCTGGTGCGAAGCGAGCACCCCGCGCTCGCCCTGAGCTGGACGCTGTACCACGTGCTCGATCAGGCAAGCCCGCTGTGCGGGCTCGATGCGGACGACCTCAAGGCGTCCGGCGTGTCGCTGATCGTGGTGGTGACCGGATACGATGTTGTTGCGGCGCAAACCATCCACGCGCGGAAATCCTACGATCATTCCGAGATTCGCTTTGGACAGCGCTACGCTGATATCATCGGCACCACCGATGACGGCCGGATCAGAATTGACTACAGCCGGTTCCATGAGACTTTGGAGGGATAGCTTATCGCATTCCCGCCATGTCAACATTTTATGTGAGGCGCGCGGCGAGCGTGCTAAATTGAATCAGGTTGTCCCGGAGCTGGCAGCAGTGAAGACCCAGCAGCCCATCGCGTCGGACGAAGAGCATCGCGTGATCAAATTCCGGCCGCGGTCCCCGGCGCAGCCGCCGGGCCGGCTGGGAGGCCTTGGCCATCACGCCGTGCAGGAGGAGGCCGATCACGAGCCGAACGACCTGTCGCGTTACGAACGCGCCCGTGATGACGAACCCGATGATTTCCGCCACCGCATGCTGGCCAATGTCGCCGCCTTCGCCTTTACCGTCGCGCTGACGGCGGTCGCAATATGGCTCGCCATGAGCATCGCCGACCTGCGCAAGACCCAGGATTGCGTGCTGATGGGACGCCGCGATTGTGCCCGCATCGCCACGCCGCTTTTTTAGCTTTTTGAAGGCCGGGCGGGCCGGTTTAGCCGCCGGATCCGGCCCCAGGAGGCCTTGTCCACCTCCATTGAACTAACGGCGGCGCTCCGATATACGGGCACTCGACTCCGGACGGCGGATGGGGCATTCCGGGGCGCCGCTCCCGCCTGCCGTGCCGGCCTGGAATTTATCTCCAATATATCAAAGGTTTAGTGATGTCCTCCACATTCGATCAGATCGCCACGATTATCGCTGAAACCTGCGACATCCCGCGCGATACGATCACCCCCGAGAGCCATGCCATCGACGATTTGGGGATCGACAGCCTTGATTTCCTCGATATCGCATTCGCGATCGACAAGGCGTTCGGAATCAAGATGCCGCTGGAAAAGTGGACGCAGGAAGTCAATGACGGCAAGGCGACCACCGAACAGTATTTCGTCCTCAAAAACCTGGCCGCTCGCATCGACGAATTGGTCGCGGCCAAAAACGCAAGCCCGGGCGCTTAATCGCCGGTCATGCAACTTGATTCTTTTCAACTGATTGACCGCATCGTCGACCTCAATATCGACGGCAAGACCATCACGGTCGAGGCCCAGGTTCCTCAGCATCATACCATCTTCGAAGGGCATTTCCCGGGCTTCCCGATCATGCCCGGAGTCCTGCTGACCGAAGCCATGGCGCAGAGTTCCGGCTGGCTCTTGCTCGGCGTGATGAAATTCGAGCGCATGCCCTTCCTGGCGATGGTGAAGGAAGCCAAGATGCGCGGTTTCGTCAGTCCGGGTCAGCTGTTGACGATCGAGGCGAAGATCGAGCACGAAGGCTCGGGCTTTGCCGTCACCTCGGCAAAGGGCCGCGTCGGCTCCGAGTTGAAGTGCAGCGCCGACCTCACCTTCCGCCATATCCCCTTCCCCGACCCTGCGTTGCGCGTTCACATGGACGCCATGGCTCACAAGATCGGCTTTCCGTTGCAGATGATTGCGCCATGACTGAGCCGAAGGAAGCCTGGATCACGGGCATCGGTATCGTGTCTTCCCTTGGCGAGGGGCTCGACGCGACCTGGGATGCGCTCAATGCCCGGCGTGTCAACGTCGATGACAAGCGCTTTGCGCCCTACATCGTCCATCCGCTGGCGCCGATCAGCTTCGACGCCCAGATCCCGAAGAAGGGCGACCAGCGGCAGATGGAAGCCTGGCAGCGGATCGGCACCTATGCCGCAGGGCTGGCGCTGGACTCGGCCGGCATCAAGGGCAATCAGGAAATCCTCGGCCGGATGGACATGATCGTGGCGGCCGGCGGCGGCGAGCGCGATACTGCGGTCGACATGGCCATCTTGAATGCCGAAGCAACGGGCAATTCAGCTCCCGGCTTCCTGAACGAACGGCTGATGAACGATTTGCGGCCGACGCTGTTTCTTGCCCAGCTCTCCAACCTGCTCGCCGGCAACATCGCCATTGTTCACGGCGTTTCCGGAACATCGCGCACCTTCATGGGCGAGGAGGCTGCCAGCATCGACGCGGCACGGATCGCGCTCGGACGTATCGCCTCGGGTCAAAGCGACATCACACTGGTCGGCGCGGCCCATAATGGCGAACGCCCCGACCTCTTGATCCTCTACGAGTTCGGCGATTTCAACCTGACGGAAAAATACGCGCCGGTTTGGGCGCGGGAAAAGCGCAGCGGCTTTGCCCTCGGGTCGGCGGGCGTCTTCCTGGTGATCGAATCCAGGGCACATGCGGAAGCGCGGGGCGCCAAGCCTTATGCCAGACTGACCAAGGTGGTCGCCGATCTGGCACAACGCAAGCAACCCGGCGCGGTGACAAGGTCACTGGAAGCGTTGTGGTCGAAACTTGGCATAGCCGGCGATATTGGCGGCCTGATCACCGGCGCGACCGGCGTCGAGCCCGTCACGTCGGAAGAAAAGGCCTTTCTGAACGAGCACCGCCGCTGTGCGGTTCGCGCCACCGGGACCATGTTCGGGCACACGCTGGAGACGCAGTTTCCGTTGGGCCTTGCGCTTGCGGCACTTTCGATCTCGCGCGGCACGTTGTTTCCGCCCAACGACCCGACCGGGCTGGAACTTGAAATATCCGAGCCGCCGACCCAGATTGTGGTCGTCGGGGCCGGTCATTGGCAGGGCGAAGGCATGGCCCTGGTCGAGGCCGTGAAGTAAGTTTGAGCGCGGGACGGGTGGGGAAATCATGACAGCACCACGCGATAAATTCGGCAGGCCGATCGTCGTCGTTACCGGAATGGGCGTCGTGACATCGCTCGGTGCCGGCAAGACCGACAACTGGGCGAAGCTCACTGCCGGCGTATCCGGCATCCGCACCGTCACGCGTTTCCCGATCGACGGCCTGAGATCGACAATGGCCGGAACCGTCGATTTTGTCGCGGTCGAGCCATCCTCGTCGACCGGCCTCACCGAACGACTCGCCGATATCGCGGCCGAAGAGGCTCTCGAGCAGTCGGCGATCGGCCGCAAGGGCGACTTTCCGGGACCGCTGTTTCTCGCGGTGGCGCCGGTCGAAGTGGAGTGGCCGCAACGGATCGAGGTCAGCCGGACCGTCGGGAAGCCGGACTTCGACTATAACGACATCCTGCGCATCAGCGGCGGCGGCAAGTTCGCGCAACTCCATCATCGTTTCATGTTCGGCTCGGTGGCCAGCCATCTGGCCGAAAAGTTCGGCACCAAGGGGTCGCCGATCTCGCTTTCGACGGCGTGCGCGTCCGGAGCCACCGCCATTCAGCTCGGCGTCGAGGCGATCCGCCGCGGCGAGACCGAGTTTGCGCTCTGCATCGCCACCGACGGCTCGGTCAATCCCGAAGCGATGGTCCGGTTTTCGCTGTTGTCGGCATTATCGACGCAAAACGATCCGCCACAGGCCGCCTCCAAGCCATTTTCGAAGAACCGCGACGGTTTCGTCATGGCGGAAGGCGCCGGCGCACTGGTTCTCGAGAGTTACGAAGCCGCGGTCGCGCGCGGCGCGTCTATTCTCGGGGTCGTCGCCGGCTGCGGTGAACTTACCGATTCGTTCCATCGCACCCGGTCGAGCCCCGACGGCAAGCCGATCATCGGCTGCGTGCGCAAGACACTGGCGGATGCCGGCATGACGCCCGAGGACGTCGACCACATCAACGCTCACGGCACCGCGACGCCCGAAAACGACAAGATGGAATATCTGGCGATCTCCGCCGTGTTCGGCGATCGCGCCACGCAAATTCCGGTGTCGTCCAACAAATCGATGGTCGGCCATACCATTTCGGCGGCGGGCGCGGTCGAAGCGATATTCTCGCTGCTGACGCTCGAGCATCAGAGGATACCGCCGACCATCAACTATGAGATACCCGATCCGGCGATTCCGTTCGACGTGGTTCCCAACAAGGCCCGCGACGCCCGCGTCACCGCCGTGATGTCGAATTCGTTCGGCTTCGGCGGCCAGAACGCTTCGCTGATCCTGACCCGCGAACCGACCTAGCAAGCAAGCCCTTCATTCAATGAGCCGCTTGCTCCTTCGCACCAAAGCTCGCATTCGCGACGCGGCCAAGCCGCTCGGCGACGCCGCGGTGGGCGCGTTGACGATCGCGCTGCTGCGCGCCACCCGCTATTTCGATCCGGTGAAGACCGCCAATCTGTTCGGCCGGATCCTGCGTCTCGTCGGGCCGATGCTGCGCGAGCAGAAGATCGGCCGCGCCAACCTCACCGCGGCGTTTCCAGAAAAATCGCCCGAGGAGATCGAGACGATTCTCTCGGGCGTCTGGGACAATCTCGGCCGGGTTGGTGCGGAATTCGCCCATCTCGATCACATCTGGGACTACGACGCCGACCACCCCGAAAAGCCGGCCCGCATCAGTTTCTCGCCCCGGAGCAAGGAATTGTTCGACCAACTCAGGGATGACGGCAAACCGGCGCTGGTCTTTGCAAGCCATCTCGGCAACTGGGAACTGCCGGCGGTCGCTGCCGTCGCGCATGGGCTGGATGCCGCGATCCTGTATCGCCGGCCCAACAGCGCCTCCGCCAACCGCATCATCGAGGAGACTCGGGCGGTCAAGATGGGCACGCTGATTCCGGCCGGCCGCGATGCACCGCTCAAATTGGCGGAGGCGCTGCAAAACGGCCAGCACGTCGCCATGCTGGTCGATCAGTATCTGACCGGCGGCGTTGAGGTGACGTTCTTCGGCCGCAAGACCAGGGCCAATCCAATGCTGGCGCGGCTGTTACGCCAGGTCGACTGTCCGATTCACGGCACGCGGATTATCCGCCTGCCCGGCCACCGTTTTCTTGCCGAACTGTCGGAGGAAGTACCGCCGGTGCGCGACGCCTCCGGGCAAATCGACGTGCAGGGAACGATGCAGGCGATCACATCGGTGGTCGAGGGCTGGATCCGCGAATATCCGGATCAATGGCTGTGGCTGCACCGCCGCTGGCGGTAGCCGGAACATCCCGCGACCTACCAAGACTACCTGCCTAGCAGCCGCATTCGGACGCGGCTTGCCTCGATTACTGAGAAGTGACCTACCCAATCGTCGCGCGCCATTATCAGCGCGGCAAGTCGTTGTCCGACTTCATCGGGTGGTGGCATCGGGATGCGTAACAAAATTATTCCGCACGTTGCAGGCAGCGCCGATGCCTTGGCCAGTTCCCCGAAATCCTTGTCGAAGGTCAGCAGAATGCGCTCATCGCGGGCGGCCCAGGCCAGCACCTCCTGATCGGTGCTCCCTGGTGCTACGGTCCCGATCCATACCACATCATTACCGGCCGCTTGAAGGACCGCCACTGCAGCGCCGGGAAAGTTCTCATTGGCGAGGAAGCGCATATCAAGCCGCGCTAGGGTAGACTTTCTCCGCTCAACATATCGCGTGCATACGCAAGACACGCGATAATGTCATCATGCGTTGCGCCCGGGTAGTTGGTCAGTATATCAGCCTCCGCCCATCCATCCGCCAACAGACCGATCACGAATTCAACCGACAGTCGGGTCCCCCGAATGACCGGTTTGCCAGCGAGCACGTCGGGTGCCAACGAAATGCGAGGATGCTCGGTCATGGTCGATGACTACTCCAATGTCCAGTTCAATATTAGCCCAATCAAGCACGTTGCGCGATCCAGATTCGCAACTTTCGTGACCCAAGGGCGTCTCGCGACGCCTTTCAGGGCGCATGTTTACCGTCCCGTCTTCACCCTGGTCCACAGCCGGTTGACGATCCGCTGGGTCGCCGGGTCGCGCGCGGTGATCACGAACAGCTTTTTCAAAGTCGCCTCATCCGGGTAGATGTTCTTGTCATTGAGAATCTTGGGATCGACCAGCTCCTGGCTCGCCAGATTGCCGTTGGCGTAGGACAGAAAATCGGAATTTTTTGCCGCGATCTCGGGCCGGTACAGATAATTGATCAGCTCGTAGGCTTCCGGGACGTGCTGCGCGTCGGCAGGGATCGCGAGATTGTCGAAGAACATCTGCGCGCCCTCTTTCGGGATAGCGTAGCCGATCTCGATGTCGGTTTTGGCCTCAGCGGCGCGGCTTCGCGCCTGCATGATGTCGCCGGACCAGCCGACCACGAAGCAAATTTCTCCGGTCGCCAGCGCGCTCAGATATTCCGACGAATGAAACTTGCGGACAAAGGGCCTGATCCTGGTGACGAGGTCGGCGGCCTTTTCGAGGTCCGCGGGTTTGGTCGAATTGGGATCGAGCCCGAGATAGCCCAGCGCCGCGGGAAAAATATCATCGGCGGAATCCAGCATATGAACGCCGCAATCCTTGAATTTCGCGATATTTTCCGGCTTGAAGACGATGTCCCAACTGTCGATCTTGGCGTCGGTGCCTAGAATTTTCTGAACCATCCTGACGTTGTAGCCGATGCCGGTGGTGCCCCACATGTAATTGGCGGCGTATTGGTTGCCGGGGTCGTAGATCGCGAGTTGCGTCGTCACCACCGGCCAGGCGTTGGCGAGGTTCGGCAGCTTCGACTTGTCGAGTTTCTGGAAGACATGCGCGGTGATCTGGCGCTGCAGGAAATAGGCGGTGGGAACGACGACGTCGTAGCCGGACTTTCCCGCCATGAGCCGCGTCTCCAGCGTCTCGTTGGCGTCGAACGTATCGTAGACGACCTTGATGCCGGTCTCCCTGGTGAAATCCTCAAGCACCCCGGGCGCCATATAGTTCGACCAGTTATAGAAATTGACGATGCGCTCCTCGGCCCGCGCCGGCGGCGACAGGGCCGCAAGGAGCGCTGCCATTGCAACGACAAATCGGATTTGAATGTGGTTCGGGTGGCGCATCTCCTGCCTCTTATCGCCGGTGCACCGCGTCGGACAGACGCTCCAGCGCGGTGTCGAGGGTTGCATCCTTCTTGGCGAAGCAGAAACGCACCACCGAGGTCACGGCATCCTGCTCGTAAAACGCCGACACCGGAATCGCCGCCACCTTGTAGTCGGTCACGATACGCTTGCAGAACGCCTCGTCGGTCTCGTTGAGACCGAGCGGCGAAAGGTCGACGGTGAGGAAGTAGGTGCCCTGCGAGCGAAGCACCGGGAAGCCGATGCTCTCCAACCCCGCCGTCAACCGGTCGCGGCTGCGCGCCAGATCGGAACGCATCTGGTGGAAATAATCCGCCGGCTTCGACAATCCGTAGGCGACCGCGGCCTGCAGATTGGGCGCGGTGGTGAAGGTGAGAAACTGGTGCACCTTGGCGGCAACCCGGAGCAACGGCGGCGCCGCGCAAACAAAGCCGATCTTCCAGCCGGTCAGCGAAAAAATCTTGCCGGCGGACCCCACCTTGATGGTGCGATCGCGCATGCCCGGAACGGCGATCAGCGGAATATGCTCGCGGCCGTCGAAGATCACATGCTCCCAGACCTCGTCGCAGATCGCGATCGTATCGAACTCCTGGCAGAAGCGCGCCAGCAGTTCGAGGTCCTCGCGCGGATACACCACCGCGGCGGGATTGAGCGGATTGTTGAACAGCACGGCCTTGGTCTTGTGGCTGAAGGCGCTGCGCAGCATCTCCTCGGAGAGCCGCCAATGCGGCGGTTCGAGACGCAGCAAACGCGGTATGCCGCCGGCCTGACGGATGATCGGCAGATACGAATCGTAGACCGGCTGGAAAACCACGACCTCATCGCCGGGCTCGACCACGGCGAGGATCGCCGATGTCAGCGCCTCGGTGCCGCCCGAGGTCACCATCACCTCGGTCATGGGATCGAGGCTAAGCCCGTGCCAACGCACGTAATGGGCCGAGATCGCCTGGCGCAATTCCGGAATGCCCATCATCGAGGGGTACTGGTTGTAGCCGTCCATGACGGCATCGGCCGCCGCGCGGCGGATGTCCTCGGGGCCGGGATCGTCGGGGAAGCCCTGGCCGAGATTGATCGCGTTGTTGTCGCGCGCAAGCTGCGACATCGCCTCGAAGATCGTGACCGGAAGATCGGCGAAGACCTTGTTCATGGAAGTCATGACAATGGTCAGCCGCCGGTTTTGGTCGGCAGTCCCGAGGCCTTCCAGGCCAGCATGCCGCCCGCAAGGTGCTTGTCATAGGCAAGACCTGCGGTTTGCGCCGCGAGCGAAGCCGTCACCGATCGCTTGCCCGAGCGGCAGGCAAAAACCACCTGCTTGCCGCCGGGATCCGGGATATCGTGGGGGTCGAAACTCGACAGCGGAACCACGACGGCGTCCGGATAGGCTTCCACGGCGACCTCGTTCGGCTCGCGGACGTCGACCAGCAGATACCGTCCCTCGGCCAGGCCCCTGGAGACCTCTTCCGGTGTCAAATCGTGCACCTGTCCCGCCACTCAATTCCTCCTTGCGATTGGCGCAAACGAATTCGGCAACTTGTGCCGATTGTCCGCCCCGCGGCCCCAACCTCGCCCCTCAGGGCCCGAAAATCAAGCGCCCGAAGGCAATCCCCGAGGTCAGACGGTGACCTGCGTTCCCACCTCGACCACCCGTCCGCTCGGAATCTGAAAATAGTCGGTGGCATCGTTGGCGGTGCGGCTGAGCGCGATGAACAGATGATCCTGCCAGCGCGGCATGCCGGAATGCGCGGCCGGCTTCAGCGCACGCCGGGACAGGAAGAACGACGTCGACATGATGTCGAATTGCCAGCCGAGCTTGCGCGCGATCGCCAGCGCTTTCGGCACGTTGGGCGATTCCATGAATCCGAACCGCAGCGTGACCTTGGAGAAGGTCTTGCTGATCTCCTCCAGCCTCACCCGCTCGGCCGGATCGATCCGCGGCGTCGGCGCGGTTTCGATGGTGAGGATGACATTCTTCTCATGCAGCACTTTATAGTGCTTCAGACTGTGCATCAGCGCCGTCGGCGCGCTCATGGGATCGCTGGTCAGGAATACGGCGGTACCGGAAACCCGCTGCGGCGGGCGCTTTTCCAGCATCGACACCAGATCGGCCAGCGGAAACTCGAGCTTGCGTGATTTCTCGAACAACAGCCTGCTTCCGCGCCGCCAGGTGTACATCAGGAGCATCACGACGGATCCCAGCGCCAGCGGCACCCAGCCGCCCTCCAGTACTTTCAGAAGGTTCGCCGCAAGGAAGGTCAGATCGAGGAACAGAAATGGCGCAATCAAGGCTGCGGCCGCGAACGGCGACCATCTCCAGACCCGCCAGATCACGACAAAACCCATCATCCCGGTAACCACCATGGTCCCGGTGACGGAAATGCCGTAGGCCGAGGCCAGCGCACTCGAGGAGCGGAACATCAATACCAACAGCATCACGGCGATCAGCAGCAGCAGGTTGATGCGCGGAATATAGATCTGGCCGGAATGGGATTCCGAGGTATGGCGGATTTCAAATCGCGGCAACAGGCCAAGCTGAATGGCCTGGCGCGTCAATGAATAGGCGCCGGTGATCACGGCCTGGCTCGCGATGACTGTCGCCACCGTGGCGAGGCCGACCATGAACGCCAGCGCCCAATGCGGGAACATCAGAAAGAACGGGCCCTCGATTGCCTTGGGGTCGGCGATCACGAGCGCGCCCTGCCCCAGATAATTCAGCGCCAGCGACGGCAGCACAATGAACAGCCAGGCGGTCTGGATCGGCCGTTTGCCGAAATGCCCGAGATCGGCATAGAGCGCCTCGGCGCCGGTGACGGCGAGAAACACCGCGCCGAGCGTGACGAAGCCGATGATGCCGTGATGCAGCATGAATGAAACGGCATAGAGCGGATTGAGCGCCAGCAGCACTTCGGGCCGCTCCATGATCGGCATGATCGCCGCGATCGCGATGACGCCGAACCAGATGCACATGATCGGCCCGAAAAAGGCGGCGACCCGCGCGGTGCCGCGCGACTGCGCCGCAAACAGCAACAGCAGAATAACGACGGTGATCGGCACGACATACGGGTCGAACGCCGCGGTCTCGAGCTTGATGCCCTCGACGGCCGAAAGCACCGACAGCGCCGGCGTGATCACCGCGTCGCCATAAAACAACGCGCCGCTGATGATCCCGAGCAGCACGATGGTGCCCGCGCCGTAGCTGACCGCGCGCTGCGCCAGCGCCATCAGCGCCAGCGTGCCACCCTCGCCATGGTTATCCGCGCGCAGCAGGATCACCACATATTTCAGGGTCACGACGATGATCAGCGCCCACAGGATCAACGATACGACGCCGAGTACCGCCTGCGTCGTGACGACGCCCGACGGCCCGCTGGCCGCCACCACCGCCTCGCGCAGCGCATACAGCGGACTGGTGCCGATGTCGCCATAGACGACCCCGATACTGCCGATCATCAGCGCCTTGAAACCGGCAGTGGAATGGGCATCGCCATGCGGATCGGCCGCCCTCGTTGCCGGGGCGGGAGCTGCAACATCAGTGGTCATGGGAGCTAAGGCCTCAAAATGCTTCACTGCACACATGGCAAAGCGAGGCGGCTTATAGCCTTGCGCTTGGACCGCAGCCTAGCCCGATTTTAGGCTTACGCCATGCAAAAAAAAAGCAGCCGGCAAATCCAGGTTCCGGGCTCGGCCAACGCAACCGATTCGATGAGTCGCTTCACGGCGCTGCGGTAATATAGTAGCGAAATCCGGTCAGGGTTTCAGACCCGGCGGCAGCGGCGGATCTTCGCGCATCAAGGTGATGGTCACACGACGATTTGCCGACAGCGTGGGATCATCGGGAAACAGCGGCTGCGTGTCGGCCTTTCCGGAGACGGCGAAAATGTGGGCCGGCGGCAGCCCCTCCCGCTCCAGGATCTGGCGCACCGCATTGGCGCGATCCGCCGACAGATCGAACGCGCCGTAATCGCCTTGCGCCGGCACGAAGCCCGCGGCGGTGTGGCCGATGATGGAGATTCGCAACGGCGTCGACTTGAGCGGAACCGCAAGCTTCTCGATCAGCCGGCGGGTTCGGTCGTAAGGCACCTTGGAGCCGTCGGCAAACATCGAGCGGCCGTCCTGGTCGACGATTTCCAGATTGAGGCCCAGGTTGGTCTCCTCGAACATGATGTGCTTTGAGATCTCGGTCAGTTCCGGCATGTCCTGCAGGGCCTGCCGCAACGAGGCCGAGGCCAGCGCGAATTCGCGATCGATCTTCAGGCGGGCGCCCTGGGACGCGCTTTTCTCCTGTTCATCCGGCGTCGGCGTATTGGACGCATCCTCCGGCGAAATATGGGCGGCGTTTTTCAGCTTCGGCCGCGTCGGCAGGCCGTCGGATTCGATGATTCCGGAATAACGCACGTCGGTCTGCACGCCGAACGCGTCGCGCATGGAACCTGCGACAATCTTCAGCTTGTTGTTGTCCATGGTGGAAAACGCGACGAGCATCACGAAGAAGCTCATCATCAGGCCCATCAGGTCGGCGAAGGACACGTACCAGCCGTGCCCCCCGCCATGTGCCCCGCCGCGTTTTTTCTTGGCCATTGCTTGCTTCCCGGACCCGTCTGCTCAGCCCACTCAGGCCGGGACCGGCTCGCCCTCTTCCTGGCGGTGCTTCTCCGGCAGGTAGGCCAGCAACATCTCCCGGACCAGGGTCGGGCTCTTGGAATCCCGGATCATCAGGATGCCGTCGATGATCAGGGTGCGATTGGTCTCCTCGTCGAGCAGCTTGCCATGCAGCTTGTCGGCGATCGGCAGACAGAACAGGTTCGCGATCACCGCGCCGTAGAGCGTCGCCAGCAAGGCGGTCGCCATGAACGGACCGAGCTTCGAGGGGTCGGTCATGTTGGCGAACATCTGCACCATGCCGATCAGGGTGCCGACCATGCCGAACGCCGGCGTGCAGTCGCCGATGGCGCGGTAGATCTTGCCGCCCTCGTCGAGATGCAACAGGAAATTGTCGCGGTCGCGCTCGAGATTGTCGCGGATGAATTCGAGATCGTAGCCGTCGGCGACGTAGCGGATGCCCTTGGCCAGAAACGGCTCGTCGGTCTCGACCTTCTCCAGGCCGACCGGTCCCTGCTTGCGGGCGATTTCGGCGATGCGGGCCAGTTCGTCGACCAGGTCGCGCGCCGACAGCCGGCTCATCGTGAAGGCGAATTTCGCTCCGAGCGGAACGCCGTGCAGGATCGCGCTGAGCGGGAACCTGATCATGGTAGCGGCGATCGATCCGCCGATGACGATGATGACGGCATGTTCGCTGATGAACATGTGGATATCGCCGCCCATCAGCATGATCAACACAAGGATGATGGTGCCGAACACGAGCCCGACGCCCGTCATGATATCCATGGGAAACTCCAACGCGTACGCGAACAACCGGCCGTTCTGGACGATGGCGTGGCCCATCCTCAAGCCGCGCAATCAGAACCCTACGGACGCGCCATTAAAGACGCGTAAAGGTTAAACCGATTGCCGCGGCAAGCCGCAATTCGGCGCGCCGCGGGCCTGATCTAAACCCTCTGCTAACCATACCGGGGTGACGCGCCGCTTGCCGGGCTTGCGTCAGGCGGCGGCAAGCCCCGTCAGTTCGAGGCTGAGTTCGCGCAAGCGCTTGCGGGCGGCCGCGTCATAGGCCTGCGCATTGGCCCGGGCCTGGTTCATGCCGTTGAAGAACAGCCCGCTCTTGCCGGCGACGTCGTCGCCGACGGCAAGGTGCAAGATCGCCGCACCGCCCTGCTCGACGGTCGAGATCGGTGTGATGCCGCCGGCCCGCACCATCGTGGTGTTCATATAGGTGGCGGGGTGCAGCGAATTCGCGGTCACGCCCGATCCCTTCAGCTCCTCGGCGAGATCGATGGTGAACATGATCTGCGACAGCTTGCTTTGCGCGTAGGCGCGGCTGCCGCCGTAACCTCTTGTGATCATCACATCGTCGAAGTCGATCGGATGCTGACCGAGAGAGGCAACATTGACGATGCGCGAGGGCGCGCTCGCCTTCAACAGCGGCATCAGGAGATAAGCGAGCAGGAAGCCCGAGAGATAGTTGACGGCAAATCGCAGCTCAAATCCGTCCACGCTGGTCTGCCGCTGCGGCCCCTGGTTTTGCGATCCGATCCCCGCGTTGCTGATGAAGAGGTCGAGCCGCTTGTGATCGGCGAGGATCGCGTTGGCAAGCTGTCGCGTGGCGGCGAGCGACGACAGATCGGCCTGATAGAACACGGCTTCACCCCGCCCTGCCCGCCTGATCTCATCGGCAAGCGCCTTGCCCCGTCCGCTGTCGCGGCCATGGATCAGGACCCTGGCTCCGGCGGAAGCGAGTTGGCCTGCGATATAGCGGCCGACGCCGTCAGTCGAACCCGTGACCAAGGCCGTCTTGCCGTCCATGTTCATAGCGCGACCTCCCGCGAGAGGCTCAGTGGATTTCCGCCGAGCGCTTCAGCGCGTCCTTCAGCTTCTCCAGCGAGAAATCCCTGCTGCGCGCGATTTCCAGGATCGGCGTCTCGCGGCGGCCGCAGAGTTCGCAGGCGTCCGGAATCCGGGCCGCGATGTCGATGGGAATCACGATCGCGCCGTGCCGGTCGGCATGGATGAGATCGTCGGAGCGCACCGTCATCCCGGCGACGCGCACTTCGCCGCCAAAACTCTCGGCATGCACCCAGGCGTGCGAGGGCCCGATCGATCCGGCCAGCGCCTGGAAACCCGGCGCCCATTGCGGGATATCGCGAATCGAGCCGTCGGTGATCACGCCGAGACAGCCGAGCGCCTTGTGCACATTGCTCTGCACCTCGCCCCAGAAGGCGCCATAGCCGACATCGGCCCCGTCGATATCCTGGATCACGGTGATGCGCGGACCAAAGCCGGTGCCGACATATTCATAGTAGGCGATGCGCCGCCTGGCCTGTTCGGCGGCCGGAAGGCCGGATTGCAGCACCGAGCGGATCGACACGGTGCGCGCATAACCCACCATCGGCGGCAGATCGGGGAACGGGCAGACCAGCGGCTTGGTGGTGTAGCCGATCAGCCGGCGTTCGGGGGCAACGACCTCCATCGC
>Ga0209422_1000102_pt1 | contig 19763 bp, 20 predicted proteins | sample BlaSpr_A8_OM2_M3_FD_187983 | JGI IMG/M metagenome (GOLD analysis project Ga0209422, IMG submission 187983) | Forest soil microbial communities from Thunder Bay, Ontario, Canada - Black Spruce, Ontario site 2_A8_OM2_M3 (SPAdes) (version 2) | ecosystem: Environmental > Terrestrial > Soil > Boreal... | reverse complement strand
CGTGGTTTTTGCCGGTCGAAACTGGCGGAGCGGGTTTAAAAACTGGCGGAGAGGGAGGGATTCGAACCCCCGATAGGCTTGCACCTATGCCGCATTTCGAGTGCGGTGCATTCGACCACTCTGCCACCTCTCCAGGCGCCATAACGGGCGATTCTTCGCGCCCGCGGTCGGGGCGAGTTCTAGGCGAGGATGGCGGGGCAGACAAGCGTGGGAGGCCGGAAATTCCCGCACCAAACCGGCGGCCGACCAAGGGGTGGGACCGCCAGACGCGATAAAAACCGGCGGTCCCGTGTCGCGTCATTGAAATTGCGGCCGGGAAGTGTGGCTTCGCTGGCCACTGAGCGACGAAGGGACCGTAGCGATCCGCGCGGACGCGGCAACGCAATCCCGGTCTTAACCTAACCGGTCAAGGTTACCCGGCCCGTATTAATCCTTGCCCTTCTTGTCCTTGTCTTTTTTCTCGTCTTTATCCCTGTCCTTGCGGCGGTTGGTGAAGCGCGCGTTGCCGAGCCCGGTGCCGATGGTCAGCACGCCCCAGCGCGATACGTCCTGCATGAACGGCACTTCGGAGAGGCCTTGCGCCACGCCGTCATTGTGCATCAGGACCGCGGTGTCGTGACCGCTGATCTCGGGGATCGCCTCGACCAGGCTCGCCGGCAGATTGAAGTTGCTGCTCTCCCAATTACCGGGCAGGTTCTGCGCGCCCTTCTCGATCGAACCGTCGTCGTTGATGACGCCCGGACAGGCGATCCCGATGAAGGGCGCCAGTTTCAACCCTTCCGCGTCGGCCTCGGCGATCAGGCCCTTCAGCATTTTCGCCAGCCGTTTGACGGCGCCTTCGCGCGTCGGCTCGTCATCGGCATGGCGCCAGAGTTCCGACTTCCACACCTCCGCCTTCGACAGATCGGGCGCCTTCTTCCAGCGCGTTTCCACCACGCCGCAGCGGATATTGGTGCCGCCGATGTCGACCGCCAGGATGCTGTCATGGGCCTCGAAAATCCAGGACGGCGCCAAGTGGAGGCAACCGATCAGGCCGGCGTCATCGGGGTGATATCGGATCGGCACCATATCGACCGTGGCGCCTTCAGCCTTGAGGATGATATCGGTGCGCGCGATGGCGAGTTCGCCGACCCGGCTCTCGCGAAAGCCGCCGCCGACCACGATGCGTTCGGTATCGGCCCAGGCCTTGGTCTTGAGAAAGCGCTGCGTGACATAAGCGAGTTCGTGGGCGAATTCCTCGATCGCGCCATGCACCAGCGCCGCGGCGCCGATGTCGTCGCCGACCAGCGCCTCATCGAGCGTGCCCTTGCCGATGGCTTCGGCGGATTTGCTGCCCAGCGGATCCTCGCCGTTCTTCTTCAGCGGCTTGCGCAAGCTGTCGAGGATCTTGCGGAACGCACCCTTGCTGGCGCGGTCGCCGAGAAAGCCGTCGTCGTCCTTGAGTTCGATATTGAAACTGTCCACGTCCACGGACGGCAGCCGGGTGGCGCCGTGGCGGGCAATGCCCGTTGTCGTTATTACATCGTCAGCCATTTGCCCTTGCCCGGTCCGGAGATCACTGACAACGGCTGGGGAACCCTTTGGTTTCAGGGGGCGAGTAGCGAATGGCGGGCGAGGCGAGTAGCGAATAGCGAGTGGCGAATAGACCTCCCCTATTCGCTATTCGCCACTCCCTAATCGCCTTTTTGGCCCGGAATCCGGCTATTTGGACCTCTTTTCGGGCCGGTTTTCCTTGACTTAAAGGGCATCCCGGCTATAAGTCCGGCCACCCGGCGCGGGAAATTCCTCGCGCCGCTTGTTTTTGCGCGGGCTTTTTCGGGATCGCCTCCCGATCGCGCGGAAATCGAACCCATAACGACTGAAGAAAAAGCCGGCCCGGACCCGTCCGAGGCCGGGATCGAACACGAAGGAATAAAACGATGTTCGCAGTCATCAAAACCGGCGGCCGGCAATACCGCGTCGTTCCGGATGATGTGCTCGAGATAGGCAAGATCGCCGGCGATGTCGGGACGATCGTGCAGCTTGGCGAAGTTTTGCTGGTCGGCGGGGAAACCCCGGTGCTCGGCGCGCCCACGGTGGCCGGTGCTTCCGTGGCGGCCGAAGTGCTGCAGCACAAGCGCGGCCCCAAGGTGATCTCGTTCAAGAAGCGCCGCCGCAAGAATTCGCGCCGCAAGCGCGGCTATCGCGACGAGATCACGGTGCTGCGTATCACCGAGATTCTGACCAACGACAACAAGCCGAGCATCGGACCGCGGCCGAAGCGGGAGAAGCCGGTCGTGGCAGCGCCGGCAGATGGCGACGACGAGGCGCCGAAGGCCGCGAAGAAGAAGGCCGCGCCCAAGAAGGCGGTCGCCAAGAAGGCCGCGGCAAAACCGCGCGCCAAGCCCGCTGCCAAAAGGCCCCCGGCGAAGAAGGCCGCCGCCAAAGGCAAAAGTGATAAGAAGTGAAGCGTGACAAAAAGTGAAATGATTCCGTCAAGGAATTGATCTAGAGATACGGTTGAGGTTTGGAGACGGGCTATGGCTCACAAAAAAGCAGGCGGTTCATCGCGAAACGGGCGTGATTCGGCGGGCAAGCGCCTCGGGATCAAGGCCTATGGCGGCGAGCACGTGGTCCCCGGCAACATCATTGCGCGTCAGCGCGGCACCACCTGGCATCCCGGCCTTAATGTCGGCATGGGCACTGACCATACTCTCTTCGCCAAGGTCGAAGGTCATGTCGAGTTTCGTGCAAAAGCCAATGGCCGCACTTTCGTGTCGGTGGTCCCGATGACGGAAGCCGCGGCCGAGTAGACGGTGGACAAGTCGAATCCGCCGGGGTCCTGTTGAACCGGCGGAGTTCCTTAAAGAGGCTCCGAAGGGGAGGCGGGAAACCGGCCTCCCTTTTTTATTGCGCGTGTTCCGCAAGAGTGGACACCGGTTTTGCGCCGCGATCGAAAAGCTGCCTACCAGGAGCCCGATATGCTGCAGGATATCCCGACCCAGGCACTCCGCGAGGCGAGGCCCTGCGTCCTCGAGACCGAACGGCTGCTGCTGCGCAGGCCAACGCTCGCGGACGTAAAAGCAATCACGCGTCTCGCCAATGACCGCCGCATTGCAGAAAATACCCGCCGTCTGCCGCATCCTTTTTCCGAGGACCATGCGATCGAGTTTGTTCGCAACGCAGCGAGCGACAATCGCGGAACCGTGTTCCTGATCGAAAACAACTTTGTACCGGTCGGCGTGGTCGGCATCGACTGGCGCGAGCCGGACGCGCCCGAACTCGGCTACTGGCTTGGCGTCGAGCATTGGGGCCAGGGTTTTGGCACCGAGGCGGCGCGCGCGGTGATCGACTTCACCTTCGAGGAATTCGAGGTCGAGCACCTGGTGGCGGGCGCGCGGGTCAGCAACCCGTCGTCGCGCAATATCCTGGAGAAATGCGGCTTCCAGTGGAGCGGCGTCGAGCTGCATCGCTTCGAGGCGCTGGGATCGTCGACCCCGGTCGATTGCTTCCGGCTCGCACGCAGCGTCTGGTCGTCGCTGAAGAACTGGAGCAGTTCGACGCGGCGCGAGCGCTGAGCACAGATGTCGTCCCCGCGAACGCGGGGACCCATAACCACAGGGGTTCGTTATTGCGTGCTCCAGCTTTTCACAACAACAATGATTTGTGGTTATGGGTCCCGGCTCAAGGCCGGGACGACGGCGGTGTTTGACGTTTGCTTTCGCGCCCAACTCACGCCGGCGGATTGACGACGGTCTCCTCGCGCCCGAGTTCCCGCTCGCGCAGAAAGATATAGAACCCGGCGCCGATGATGATGGCCGCGCCAACAATGGTCGCGACCTGCGGCACGTCGCCGAACACGAGATAGCCGAACACCGCGGCCCAAATGATCATCGAATACTGATAGGGCACGACCACGCTCGCCGGCGCGAGCTTCAGCGAGCGGTTAACGCAGAGCGAGGCGAGCACGGCGAGGCCGCCGGCCAGCATGAAGAAGCTGAAATCGCGCGGGCCCGGCGTCAGCCATCCGACCGGTGCCGCGACCATCCCGAACAGAAAGGTGCCGAAGAATTGCATCGACGCCAACACGATGTCGGGCGTGCCGCGCAGTGAGCGCGTCACCACCATCAGGAATGCGAAGGCGACGCTGCCGCCGAGCGCGATCGCGGCCGGCCAGCCGAACACCCCGCTCGAAGGCCGCAGCGCGATCAGCACGCCGCAGAAGCCGATGCCGACCGCGATCCAGCGCCTGACATCGACCTGTTCGCCGAGCAGGATCGCCGACAACGCGGTGACGAAGATCGGCGCCGCCAGATAGAACGTAATGATGTCGGCAAGCGGCAGGTAGACCGCGGCCGCAAAGAACGCCGCGATCTCCGTGATCGACAGCCCGACCCGCAAGACCTGCAGCGCGGGCCGTTGCACCCTGGGAAAGGCGGCGCGGCTGCGCCAGATCAACGGAGCCATCAGGATCAGGGAGGACACCGCACGCAGCAGCAACAGCTCGCCGACGGAATAGGTCGCGACCAAAAACTTGCCGATCGCATCGCCGAGCGAAAAGAAGCCGACGCCGGCGAGCATCAGCGCGATGCCGAAAAGCCGCGCGGAGCGCGGGTCGGGGACAGCGATTTTGGCGAGAATGAGCATGGTTGATCGGTGCGGCCGCGCTTGCTCTCCGTCATGGCCGGGCTCGTCCCGGCCATCCACGTTTTGGTGCAGTGCTGTTTTAAAGACGTGGATGCCCGGGGCAAGCCCGGGCATGACGAATTGAACGGATTGTCGCAACAGCCTCTCTGCGATACCGATACGCGATAGCCCGACCGCAAGAGAAACCAACTATGACCGAGTTCGATCCGGCAAGCCATCGCATGGTGTCGCAACAGCGCTGGTTCGAGGATTTCGTGCTCGGCGAGCGCTTTGTGATTCCGAGCCGCACCATGACGTCGGCGCTGTTCGCGGCTTTCCAGACCGCGAGCGGCGATACCCATCCCGTTCACTACGATCTCGAATATTGCCGCGCCCGCGGCATGCCGAACCTGCTCGCCCACGGCTTCCAGACGCTGATCCACACCGCCCCGGGGGCCGGGCTGTTTCCGTACCTGGTGGAAGAATCGCTGGTCGGCTTTCTTGAACAATCGAGCCGGTTTTTGAAACCGGTCTACGCCGAAGACACGATCTATCCCGCGCTCGAGGTGACGGAATTGATTCCCGGCCGCTCTACCGGCGTGGTGAGCTTGCGCTCGACCGTGTTCAACCAGCGCCGCGAGCTGGTGCTGGAGGGCTTGCAGAAATTCCTGATCCGCCGACGGCCGGCCGCCTCGCCTAGATAGGGTCGCCCACTCGCGCCCTCATTCGATCACCTCGTCGGCGCGGGCAAGCAGCGTGGCAGGAATTTCAATGCCGAGAATTTTTGCGGTTTTGAGATTGATGACGAGCTCGAATTTGGTCGGCTGTTCGACCGGCAGATCGGCCGGCTTGGCGCCCTTCAGGATGCGATCGACATAATAGGCGGCGCGCCGGAACAGCGCTTCAACCTTGACACCATACGACATCAGGCCACCCGCCTTCGGCAAGGCGTCCGTAAAGTACATGGTGGGTAGCCGATCCTCCAGCGCGAGATCGGCAATGCGCCGCAGGTACAATCCCATCTGAGGGGCAGGCAGCAGGATGACGCCCTGCGCGCTCTGTTTGACGGCGTCCTCGAAGGCGACGTCAATGGAATTGCCATCCGGCGTCTTCAGAAACTGCGGCTTCAGTCCGGTCGCCTCTGCGGCAGCCTCTGTTTCCTTCACCGAAAATGCTGCGCCGGGATCGTTCGGATTCCAGAACACCGCGATATTGACCAGGCCGGGAACGATCTCCTTGAACAATTCAAGCCGTTTCCCGCTTGCCTCCGGGGCCATCAGGCTCACGCCGGTGATGTTTCCTTCCGGCCGGGCCAGGCTCGTGACAAATCCGAGACCGAGCGGATTGCTGCTTGTCATGACAATGGGGATGCTGGTCGTCATTTGCCGCGCGGCGGTCGTTGCCTCCGAGCCGTTGGCAAAGATGACGTCTACTCCCGCCATGACGAGCTCTGATACCGATGCAGCCAGCCTGTCCGATCGGCCGCTCGAGTCGCGGTACTCAAGGATGACGTTCCGTCCCTCCACATAACCAAGATCGCGCAGACCCTGCAGAAAAGCCTTTACGTAGGTCGACGCGACCGGGTTTGGCGAAAGAATGCCGATCCGTGGCACGCGATTGGTTTGCCCGCGTGCCGCAAGTGGCCACACTGCAGCGCCGCCGAGAAGGGTCATGAACTGGCGGCGCTTCACGATGATTTCCGGATCTCGCAAGGTTTCTGATTGGCGAACCATAGCACACCCGCGGGACTGCCGCCCAAGCCCCGATAATGCCCTAAAATATTGAACTTTTGCGATATTTACCAAGCTTAAGAGGTTGCCGCACCGGCGCCGCTGCCTTACCTATGGCCGATGAAATTTCTCGACGAGGCAAAGGTCTATATCCGCTCCGGCGACGGCGGCAACGGCTGCGTGGCGTTTCGCCGCGAGAAGTATATCGAGTTCGGCGGGCCCAGCGGCGGCAATGGCGGCCGCGGCGGCGACGTCGTCATCGAGGCGGTCGACGGGTTGAACACGCTGATCGACTACCGCTATCAGCAGCATTTCAAGGCCCAGAAGGGCACCAACGGCATGGGCAAGGACCGCCATGGCGCCAATGGCAAGCCGATCGTGCTGAAAGTGCCGGTGGGGACGCAGGTGTTCGACGAGGATCGCGAAACGCTGCTGCACGATTTCACCACGCTCGGCGAAAAATTCACCCTTGCCGAAGGCGGCAATGGCGGCTTCGGCAACGCGCATTTCAAGACCTCCACCAACCGCGCGCCGCGCAACGCCAATCCCGGCGAGGTCGGTGAGGAGCGCTGGATCTGGCTGCGGCTGAAACTGATCGCCGATGCCGGCCTGGTCGGCCTGCCCAATGCCGGCAAGTCGACATTCCTCTCGGTGGTCAGCGCCGCGAAACCGAAGATCGCCGACTATCCCTTCACCACGCTGCATCCGCAGCTCGGCGTGGTGAATGCGCAGGGGCGTGAATTCGTGCTGGCGGATATTCCCGGACTGATCGAGGGCGCGCACGAAGGCGCCGGCCTCGGCGACCGTTTTCTCGGCCATGTCGAGCGGTGTCGTGTGTTGCTGCATCTGGTGGACGCGACCTGCGAGCATGCCGGCCGAGCCTACAAGACGGTGCGGACCGAGCTCGAGGCCTATGAAGGCCATCTCACTGAGAAGATCGAGATCGTCGCCCTGAACAAGATCGACGCGGTGACGCCGGAGGAGCTGAAGAAGCAGAAGGATCGGCTGAAGCGCGCCGCCGGGAAGACGCCGCTGCTGATGTCGGGCGTGACCGGCGAGGGCGTGAAAGAGGCGCTGCGGGCGCTGGTCGCGGTGATCGGCGAAGCCCCGGTCTCGGTCAAGGCCAAGGGCGTGGCGGAGGCCGAGCCGTGGTCGCCGCAAACGCCGCAGGGCTGATGAGCTGACGCGAACCGCATTTTCCTCAGCCCGCGCCACTTCCCAATCCTGGAGGTGGCGCGTATTGCTTTTCACCACCCCACCATCCGATAGTCCCAATGGCCCGCCCTTCTCTTAAAAAATTCCGCCGCATCGTCGTCAAGGTCGGCTCGTCGCTGCTGATCGATTCCGATGCCGGCGAGGTGCGGGCGACGTGGCTTGCCGCACTTGCCGCCGATCTGGCAAAACTGCATGGCGAGGGCCGCGAGCTGCTGATCGTGTCGTCGGGCTCGATCGCGCTCGGCCGCAGCCGACTGAAATTGCCGCGCGGCGCGCTGAAGCTGGAGGAAAGCCAGGCCGCGGCCGCGGTGGGACAGATCGCGCTGGCGCGAATCTGGTCGGAGGTGCTGGGCCATCACGGCATCGGCGCCGGCCAGATCCTGGTGACCCTGCAGGACACCGAGGAACGCCGCCGCTATCTCAACGCCCGTTCGACGATTGCAAAACTTCTGGAATGGCGCGCGGTGCCGGTGATCAACGAGAACGACACGGTAGCCACCAACGAAATCCGCTACGGCGACAATGATCGCCTCGCGGCCCGCGTCGCCACCATGGCAAGTGCGGACCTGCTGATCCTGCTGTCGGATATCGACGGCCTCTACGATGCGCCACCGGCCGGCAATCCCGGCGCAAAGCTGATCCCGGTGGTGGAAACGGTCACCGCCGAGATCGAGGCGATGGCGGGGGCGGCCGAATCCGAACTGTCGCGCGGCGGCATGCGCACCAAGATCGAGGCGGCGAAGATCGCAACCACCGCCGGCACCCACATGCTGATCGCGTCGGGCAAGATCGAGCATCCGCTGCAGGCGATATCAGATGGCGGACGCTGTACCTGGTTCCTGACCCCCGCCAACCCCGTCACCGCGCGAAAACGCTGGATCGCGGGCTCGCTGGAGCCGAAGGGCACGCTGACCATCGACGCCGGCGCGGTCAGCGCGCTGCGCGCAGGGAAAAGCCTGCTGCCGGCCGGCGTGATCCGGGTCGATGGCCAGTTCGCCCGCGGCGACGCGGTGGTGGTGCGCGGCCCCGACACCCATGAAATCGGCCGCGGGCTGGTCGCCTATGACGCCGAGGACGCCGAGAAGATCAGGGGCCGCTCCTCGCCGGACGTGATGGCCATCCTCGGCGTCAGCGGGCGGGCGGAAATGATCCATCGGGACGATCTGGTGGTGGGGCCGCGAGGCGTACATTCCCCGAACTAGGCCATTGGCCGAGTTTCCCGACGGCGGCCCGCAGACCGGGGCCCCCCAGCCATGCCCCTGCCGCAGTTCGCAAAACTGCAATTTCCGTGCTAGGACATTGCCTTAACCTGAGTTGGAACCGACATGACCGCGCCGCTGAAAGCCATCGACGGAAGCGCCGATTTGCCGGCCCTGATGGCCGAGCTTGCGACCCGCGCGCGCGCCGCCGCCCGGGCGCTGGCGCTGGCCTCGCCCGATCAGAAGAACAACGCGCTGCAGGCGATGGAGCGCGCCATCCGCGGCAATGCGCCGGCGATCCTTGCCGCCAACGCCGAGGATGTCGCGGAAGCGCGCGCCGCCGGCGCAAGCCCCGCCTTCGTCGACCGGCTGACGCTGACGCAGGCGCGCATCAATGCGATGGCCGACGGCATTGCGACCGTGCGCGAGATTGCCGATCCCGTCGGGGTCGTCACCGAAAGCTGGCAGCGGCCGAACGGCATGACCATCGAGCGGGTCCGGGTGCCGCTCGGCGTCGTCGCCGTGATCTTCGAAAGCCGCCCCAACGTCGCCGCCGACGCCGGCGTGCTGTGCCTGAAATCCGGCAACGCGGTGATCCTGCGCGGCGGCTCCGACAGTTTCCGCTCCTGCCGCGCGATCCACGATTGCCTGGTGCAGGGATTGCGCGAGGCCGACCTCCCCGAAGCCGCGATCACGCTGGTGCCGACGCGGGATCGCGCCGCGGTCGGCCTGTTGCTGAGCGGACTGAACGGCGGCGTCGACCTGATCGTGCCGCGCGGCGGCAAGAGCCTGGTTGCCCGCGTCGAGGCGGAAGCACGCGTCCCGGTGTTCGCGCATCTGGAAGGCGTCAATCACGTCTACGTCGATCACGCCGCCGATCTGGCGATGGCGAAGTCGATCGTGCTGAACGCCAAGATGCGCCGGCCCGGCGTTTGCGGCGCGGCCGAGACGCTGCTGGTCGATCGCAAGGGCGCAGACGCGGCGCTCAAGCCGCTGGTCGAGATGCTGATCGATGCCGGCTGCGAGGTGCGCGGCGACTTAAGCGTGCAACGAACCGACCCCCGCGTGAAACCCGCTTCCGATGAAGACTGGGACACCGAATATGAAGACGCGATCATCGCCGCCAAAGTCGTCGATGGCGTCGACGAGGCGATCGCGCATATTCACAATCACGGCTCGCACCACACCGACGCGATCGTGACCGAGGACGCGGCTACCGCCCGCAAGTTTCTCGACGAGGTCGATTCGGCGATCGTGCTGCACAACGCATCGACCCAGTTCGCCGACGGCGGCGAGTTCGGTTTCGGCGCGGAAATTGGAATCGCGACGGGTAAATTCCACGCCCGCGGTCCGGTCGGCGCCGAGCAACTGACCAGCTTCAAGTACCGCGTCCACGGCACCGGGCAGACGCGGCCGTGAACGACAGCATTTTCAGGCGAAGCATGTCCTCGGACCTGATCCGGGGATGGAAGCCGGTTCGGGTGAAGAGAGCGCGTCAAACAACAGATGGAGCCTCGGTGCGGATCAACCGAGGCTCGATTTTTCGGTGGCTCAGTTGAATAGAGTTTCGGCTGCGCCTCAATCCGTCTCCGAAGTTATCCCGCCTCACGGCAACGGTATGCGAATCGGCCTGCTCGGCGGCTCGTTCAATCCGCCGCATGTCGCCCATCGTGCCATCAGCCTGTTCGCGATCAAGCGGCTGAAGCTCGACCGGGTGTGGTGGCTGGTAACGCCGGGCAATCCGCTCAAGGACGACGGGGCCTTGCACGATCTGGACGAACGCGTCGAGGCCGCGCGGCAACTGGCGGACGATCCGCGTATCGACATCAGCTGTCTCGAATCCGTCATTGGAACCCGTTATACTGTAGACACCATCACCTATCTGCGCCGCCGCGCTTCCGGCCTGCGCTTTGTCTGGATCATGGGCGCTGACAATCTTGCGCAATTCCATCGCTGGCAAAATTGGCGGCGCATCGCATCCGAAGTGCCGATCGCTGTGATCGACCGTCCCCCGCAAAGCTTTCGCGCATTGGCCGCGCCCGCAGCGCAAGCACTGGCGCGGTACCGGCTGCCCGAGAATCAGGCGGGCAGGCTGGCCGACCAGCCGGCGCCCGCCTGGGTGTTCCTGACCGGCATGAAACTGAGCCTGTCATCGACGGGCTTGCGGAACCCGGACGGAAGCTGGAGGACAAAGTGACGGGTGGACGTCACTGGAATATTGAAACCGTTAACCCCACATGCGTAGTATGGTGAGCGGGCTCCTTAAGATTCGGCGCCCGCGATACAGTGAAAGGAATGGTCCCTGGCCACATCTGTATTGTCCAAGTCTGTTTTACCCAAGGTTCCCGAGAAAACGACTCCCAAAACCACGCGTAAAACATCGACACACGCTGCGGCCTTGAAGGCGCAACCCGACGCCGACAAGACGCTGAATATGATCCTCTCCCGCCTCGCCGATATGAAGGCGGAAGAAACGGTCACCATCGACCTTCGCGGCAAATCTGCATTTTCCGACTACATGATCGTCACCTCGGGCCGGGCCAACCGGCACGTCGGCGCGATCGCGGAAAATGTCGCGAAAGGCCTGAAGGAAACCGGAATCAAAAGCATCCACATCGAGGGCTTGCCCAATTGCGACTGGGTGTTGATCGATTCCGGCGACGTGATCGTGCACGTGTTCAGACCCGAGGTGCGCGAGTTCTACAATCTCGAGAGATTGTGGACGCAGGGCCCGACGGCGGCGAAGGCGATCTAGGGTTTCGAGCCGATGCGAATCGGCGAGGGCGCGTGTAGCGTGCCACGCACTTTGGCGCGCGAGTTGTTGATTTGACGCATTTTCTGCGGCAAACCGGTCTCCACCCCCGATCAAGTCCGAGGGCATGCCTTGCCGGAAAATGCTTTCGATGCGCCTCGTCGTCATGTCCATCGGCCGGCTGAAGCAGGGCCCGGAGCGGGAACTCACCGAGCGCTATCGCGAGCGATTCGACGACATCGGCCGCAAGCTCGGCTTTCGCGGCCTCGATATCCATGAAATTGCCGAAAGCCGCGCGCGCGACGCCGCGACGCGGATGGCCGAGGAGGCGACGGCGATTTCGGCCGCGATCCCGGAGAAATCGGCCCTGGTGGCGCTGGACGAGCGCGGCGAGAATCTCGACAGCGTGGCCTTTGCCCGGCATCTCGGGCGGTGGCGGGACGAAGCGGTCCCCAACACTATTTTCGCAATCGGCGGCGCGGACGGACTTTCGCCCGATTTGCGGCGCAAGGCAAAGTTGAGGATGGCGTTCGGCTCCGCGACCTGGCCGCACCAATTGGTCCGCATCATGCTTCTGGAACAGATTTATCGGGCCGCGACCATTTTGGCGGGCCACCCCTATCACCGCGCCTAAGCCGCGACAGCAAGCCTTCGGAAGGCACCGAATCGGATCGATGCAGCCCACGCGGAACATTTATGCGTATCCAGACACCATCGGCCGCGGCCGGCTGTCCGCGACCGGAATTCCGCTGTCGATCGCTTTGTTGTCCGCGGGCTTTGCCGGCATGAGCCAGTTACCGGCGTCCGCCCAACTCGCAGGCACCGCGCCGCAGACGACAGCCGCTTCGCCCGACATCATCAAGCAGCGCGAGCAGGAACTCGAGGCCGCCCGCGCGCAGCAGAAAAGCGCGGCGGAAGCGCAGGCGAAGCTCAAGGCCGAAATCGCAGCCGTTGGCCAGGACCGCAGCAAGCTGAACGCGCAGCTGATCGATATCGCGGGCCGAGTGCGCGGCGTCGAAACCAGCATCGCCGATGCAGAAGCGCGGCTGCGCCCGCTCGATACGCGCGAGCTGCAAATTCGCGCCTCGCTCGATTCGCGCCGGTCGGAAATCGTCGAGGTGCTGGCAGCGCTTCAGCGCGCCGGACGGCGCACGCCGCCGGCGCTTTTGGTGCGACCCGAAGACGCCCTGCAATCGCTGCGCACCGCCATGCTGCTCGGCGCGGTGGTGCCCGAGTTACGGACGCGGGCGGAGAAGCTGACCGGCGACCTCACCGAGCTGGTCAAGCTTCGCAAGACCATTGCCACCGAACGGGACCGGCTTGCGCTCGACCGCGACAAGCTGAGGGACGACCAGACCCGGCTCGCCGCGCTGATCGGTGAACGGCAGCGGCAGCAAAATGCGATCGAAAAAGACATGGAGACCGAGGGCGCGCGCGCCATCGCGCTGTCCAGGCAGGTCGACAGCCTGCAAGGCCTGATCGCCAAAATGGAGCAGGATCTGAAAACCGCCGCCAAGGCCGCGGCAACCGCCACGCTGCAGGGGGCTCCGGCCACCGACAACGGCAAGCCGAATTTGAGGGCGCTGAAGGATCCGGCCAGGGTGAGTCCGGCCATTGCCTTTGCATCCGCCAAGGGTTTATTCGCGTTGCCGGTTAATGGGGTCAAAATTCGCGATTTTGGCGGTTCCGACGGCGCTGGTGGCGTGGAAAGAGGCATTTCTTTGGCGACCCGGCCGGGCGCGCAGGTCACAACACCGTGTGATGGCTGGGTTGTTTACGCGGGTCCCTTCCGCAGCTACGGACAACTCTTGATCCTTAACGCCGGGGGCGGGTATCATGTGTTGATCGCCGGAATGGAGCGCATTTCGGTCAACATCGGCCAGTTTGTACTTACGGGGGAGCCGGTCGCGACCATGGGGACGACGTCCCAGGTTGCATCCATCCTCGCGACCAACGCGAGCCAGCCCGTGCTCTATGTCGAGTTCCGTAAGGACGGCACTCCAATCGATCCAGGCCCATGGTGGGCCGCAAATGAAGGCGAAAAGGTTCGCGGATGATGCGCAAGACTTCTGTAATTCTCCTCAGCGCCGCCACCGGCGCGGCCCTGACGCTGTTCGTGACCCAGCCGCGCGCCGTGCTGATGGGATCGAGTGCCCGCGCGGCGACGTCGGACACCTATCGCCAGCTCAACCTGTTCGGCGACGTATTCGAGCGGGTGCGCAGCGACTACGTCGAAAAGCCCGACGACTCCAAGCTGGTGGAATCGGCCATCTCGGGGATGCTGTCCGGCCTCGATCCGCATTCGAGCTACATGGACGCCAAGAGTTTTCGCGACATGCAGGTGCAGACCCGCGGCGAATTCGGCGGGCTCGGCATCGAAGTGACCATGGAGGACGGCCTGATCAAGGTGGTGTCGCCGATCGACGATACGCCGGCTTCCAAGGCCGGCATCATGGCCAACGACATCATCACCAACCTCGACGACGAAGCCGTGCAGGGCCTCACCCTCAACCAGGCCGTCGAGAAGATGCGCGGTCCGGTCAATACCAAGATCAAGCTCAAGATCATCCGCAAGGGCCAGGACAACCCGATCGACGTCACGCTGGTGCGTGACAACATCCGGGTCCGCTCGGTGCGCGCGCATGTCGAGGCCGACGATATCGGCTATATCCGCATTACCACCTTCAACGAGCAGACCACCGAGGGCCTGAAAAAGGAAGTCGCCAACCTGCAGAACCAGATCGGCGACAAGCTGAAGGGTTTCGTTATCGACCTCAGAAACAACCCGGGCGGCTTGCTCGAAGAGGCGGTGACGGTGTCCGATGCTTTCCTCGAGCGCGGCGAGATCGTCTCCACCCGCGGCCGCAATGCCGAGGAAACCCAGCGCCGCGCCGCCCATCCGGGCGACCTGACCAAGGGCAAGCCGGTGATCGTTCTGATCAACGGCGGTTCGGCGTCGGCTTCCGAAATCGTCGCTGGCGCGCTGCAGGACCACAAGCGGGCGACGCTGGTCGGCACCCGTTCGTTCGGCAAGGGCTCGGTGCAGACCATCATCCCGCTCGGCAGCGGCAACGGCGCGCTGCGCCTGACCACCGCGCGCTACTTCACGCCATCGGGCAAATCGATCCAGGCCAAGGGCATCGTTCCCGACATCGAGGTGCTGCAGGACGTGCCGGATGAGCTGAAGTCGCGGACCGACACCAAGGGCGAGGCCTCGCTGCGCGGCCATCTGAAGTCGGAAGGCGACGAGAAGACCGGCTCGCAATCCTACGTGCCGCCGGACGCCAAGGACGACAAGGCCCTGAAGATGGCCGACGATCTCCTGCACGGCATCAAGTCCACCGCCTCCACGGCGCCCGCGAACGGCGACAAGGCCTCGGTCGACAAGCCGGCCAACAAGGCGGCCAACTGATTCGGCCGCGGCTCCTGTAAACTTTCGCGCAAAGGGCGGCCTTCGGGCCGCCCTTTTTGCTGGGTGATGCGCAGCGCCCGCACGAGCACGATCATCCGGATGTGGGGAACCGGACAAGATCATGCCCGAAAGGTGCCGTTGCGCCGCCCCTGGGCGGCCGTGGATCTGCCTCGCCCGCGCCTCGCCGTGGTATCGTCGGCCCGGTTGATTCGGGAAGGTTCCATGGCAGAGACGGCCGACGATCTGAGCACGCCGCTCGGACAGGAGACGGTGCGCCGAAAGCGCCGGTTTCGGCTGCCGTTTACAGCCACCCAGGCAGTCGCCGTCCTCCTCGGCCTGTTTCTAGTTACCTTCGCAGGCTTCGCCCTTTTCAGCGACAATCCGCTGGGGGGCGAGCCGGTCGCGCGCATCGCGATTCATCCAGCCGCGCCGGCGACGGAGAAAATGGCCGCGGCACCCCCGGAGGCTTCCGAGCCCGGCGTCAAAGCCGCTCCCAAACTAGCCCCCGCTGGCGAGCAAAAGACCGTCACCATCATCGACGGATCGAGCGGCGCGCGCCATGACGTGCTGATCGGCAGCGGCGACGCCCCGGATAAAACCGCGACCGAGACGGCGCCCGGCATGATGGCGAACATCGATCCGCGACTTCTGGAAAAATCGCGCTACGGCATGATCCCGATGGTGGCGGACGGGTTGAAGCCCTTCACGGTCTATGCGGCCGACGCCGACCGCGCCAAGGCGGCAAGGATGCCGGTGGTTTCCATCGTGGTCGGCGGCCTCGGCGTCGGTGCGGCAAAGACCACCGACGCCATCATGAAGCTGCCGGCCGCAGTGACGCTGGCGTTTACGCCCTATGGCTCCGATCCCGGCAAACTGGCGGAGCGCGCACGCGCGCAACGGCACGAGATTCTGCTGCAGGTCCCGATGGAGCCGTTCGACTATCCCGACAACGACCCCGGCCCGCAAACCCTGCTGACGACGCTTGCGCCCGAGCAAAATCTCGACCGCCTGTACTGGCACCTCAGCCGGTTTCAGGGCTATGCCGGGATCGCCAATTTCATGGGCGCGCGTTTCGTGGTTACTGACGCGGTCATGCAGCCCATCATCCGCGAGGCGGCCAAACGCGGACTTGGCTTCTTCGACGACGGCTCGGCGCCGCGCAGCGTCGCGGCATCGCTGGCGGCAGCCCAGGCGATGCCGTTCGGCAAGGCCGATGTCACCATCGACGCGGTTCCGACGGCGGGGGAAATCGACCGGGCGCTGGCCCGGCTTGAAAATCTGGCAAAGGAAAACGGTACCGCTGTCGGCTTCGCCTCGGCGCTGCCGATTTCGATCGAGCGGATCGGCGCCTGGGTCAAGGCGCTGGAAAGCCATGGCATCATGCTTGTGCCATTGACAACCGCGATGCTGAAACCAAAATCCAGCTAAATTCAGCCGGCTGGCGCCAGCGCGGACGCTTTCAGCTCCGCTTGAGGCCGGCCCTGTGACTCTCGGAGAGGCTCTGACGGAATGGCGCGCTACGAAGACCTGCCCTACCGAACATGCGTCGGCATGATGCTGATCAACCCGGCGGGGCTCGTCTTCATCGGTCGCCGCGCCGGCGGCATTGAGCACGTCGACGAATCGCATGTCTGGCAAATGCCGCAGGGCGGGGTCGATCCCGGCGAGGATACCTGGGAGGCGGCAAAGCGCGAACTCTACGAGGAGACCAGCGTCCGCTCCGTCGAGAAGCTCGGCGAGGTCGCGGACTGGCTGATCTACGACATCCCGCGCACCGTGGCCGGGCGTACCTGGAAGGGCCGCTACCGCGGCCAGCGGCAGAAATGGTACGCGGTTCGTTTCACCGGCAAGGACTCCGAAATCAATGTCGCAAGCCCCGGCGGCGGCCACAAGGCGGAGTTCGTCGGCTGGCGCTGGGAACCAATGAAGAATCTCCCCGACCTGATCGTGCCGTTCAAGCGGCCGGTCTATGAACGCGTGGTGAAGGAATTTTCTCGGCTTGCGGGCAGCTAAAGTGGTGGCGCCGTCTTTCCGGGGCATGCCAACGGGTCCGCGCGAGGCGCGGCCCGATGACAGGCTCAGCATGAACCCGGAATCTCGAGATTCCCCGATGTGCAATTGCACATCTGAGGTTCGCTCGTTTCACTCGCGCCCCGGAATGACGGCCATTGGATTCATGATAAATAGCAAACCCTATCGCCCCAATGTGGGGATCGCCCTGTTCAACGCTTCCGGTCAGGTCCTGATCGGGCGGCGGTTCAGGGATGACGGGCCGGAGATCATTCTTCCGGGATTTGAATGGCAGATGCCGCAGGGCGGCATCGACGCGCACGAAGACCCGCGCGAGGCCGTGATGCGCGAGCTCTGGGAAGAGACCGGCGTCGGCAGCGCCGACTATCTGGCGGAAACCGATTGGCTCACTTACGAGTTTCCGCCCTATGCCGGGCCGCCGTCGCATCGGCTGGCGCAATTCCGCGGCCAGCGCCAGAAATGGTTCGCGTTGCGTTTCACCGGCAGCGACAACGAAATCGATCCGCTGACGCCGCGCAACGGCCAGCCGGCGGAATTCGACCAGTGGCGATGGGAGCGGCTCGACCGCGTCGCCGATCTCGTGGTGCCGTTCCGGCGCGAGGTGTATCGGGCGGTGGCGCAACGGTTTGCGGCGTACGTCAACGGCGGATCAGTTTAGGGCGTGTACTGATAAAACGAGAGATGTCCGCTTTTGGGGCTAAAGCAGACGTAAGCTGGTTACCCCGGAATTTCGCCCTTTGACCCATCTGAGACATTGCGGACTTGCAGGCTGCGAGTCCATCGCAGGCCCGCGCGGGCAGCTATTCCCGATGGCGCCTCCGTATTTGCGCGCAGCATTAAGTTAACGGTTAGACAGGGCTTCGAGTCTCTATGTAGAGATGGAGAGGCGTATGGCGTGATGACGAATAGCTACGTGCAGCGCCGACAGGGCGAGCCTCGTGTTACATTCGAGCCGCCGCTTGACGTGTGGGTGATGACTACCGACGGGACGTGGTCTGGCGAGAGCGTTTTGATTGATATTGCTGACAATGGTGCTCGGCTCAAGATGACAGGTCGTGCGACCGCACTGACCGAGTTTTTTCTCATACTGAATAGTTTCGGCCCTCCGGTTTTCCGTCACTGCAAGAGAGTGTGGATCGAGGGCCATCTGACGGGCGTCAGCTTTTACAAGACTAACATCGGAATCAAACCGATTGAAGAAGTTCGGCGCGAGGCCGAACCGGTGTAAATGAGTGGCCTTACGTTACCTTTTGCCGCCGATGTTTCCATGCGGTCTTATGCGCTGACCCATTACCGGTATTGGCACCAACCGGACCACCAGCGATGTCCGCAGTTCGGTCACTATCGGGGCGAAAGCGGACATGGCGCAAACGGTCCTATTCGGTCGAGATTGACCAAATTGAGACATCCGACACCGTGATACTACGGGGCATACCGCGACTAATTCATTAATCGAATCGGGCTACAGCTTCAGTGAAATTCCGCATCGGCGTATTATGCTTGAGCCAGATTCCATCATTGCCGAACTCGAAGACGCCGTAAGGAGCGGCTCATCGGAAAAACGTGTTTCGACCCTTCGACGGGTGACTGATCTTTTCCTGCATGGCGGGGAGGGTCTCAGCGAGGATCAAGTCAAGGTCTTCGACGACGTGTTGTGTCTTCTTGTTACCCGCGTCGAAACCCGGGCCAAGGCCGAACTCAGCAAACGCCTCGCACCGCTCGACTACGCTCCCCTCGAAGTCATCCAGCAGCTGGCGCGCGACGGCGAAATCGCAGTGGCCGAAGACGTCCTCGTCCGGTCCAACCGGTTGACCACCGACACCCTTGTGGAAATTGCCAGCACCAAGGGACAGGATCATTTGTTCGCGATATCCGGTCGCGCCGACTTGCCCGAGGTCGTTACCGACGTCATCGTCAATCGCGGCGAGCGCCGGGTGGTCCGTAAGCTCGCCGATAATACCAGTGCACGGTTCTCGGAAGCCGGTTATGCCGGAATGGTGGCGCACGCCGAAGCCGACGACGAACTCACCGAAATTCTCGGGCTTCGCACCGATCTTCCGATCAATTTTCTCCGCGACCTCCTGCGACGTGCGACCGAAGCGGTACGCGCGCGGCTCATGGCAATTGCTCCGCCCGAGCTTCAGGAGGAAATCGGCCGCGTTCTTAAAGCGATTGCGGACGCCGCAGGCGTGAAACCCCAGCAGACGCGAGACTTCACCCGGGCGGAAGCAATCGTTCGGCGCATGAAGGGTCTCAACGAGTTGAATGACGCGGCCATCATCAAGTTAGCAGAATCTCGACGCTTCGATGAAGTCACCGCCGCGCTAGCAATTCCGACCAACGTACCATGCGCGTTGATCGCGAAGGTGATGGAAGGACACCGCGCCGACCTGGTGCTGATCCCCTGCAGAGCAGCTGCATTGGCTTGGCCGACGGTCAAAGCGATCCTGACCCACCGGCAGGTCAAACCTCGGATCGACGAGCGGACGCTCGAAATTGCCGGAAAGGATTACGGCAAGCTTTCGGTGGAAACTGCCCAACGCACTTTGCGATTCTGGCAACTTCACGACAAGATCGAAAAATAGCTTATATAGCCGACAGCCAAGGCTGGGGCAGAGTCGCGCAGCTCTTAGGTCCGTTGCTGGCACAAAGCAGACGTGCCGCAGGCCAGCCCGGATGCCCGCTTCCGATTGTAGAGCGGACATCGCCAAGCTGTGAGCGTTCTGTATTTGTGAGTACACGCCCTAGTCTAGTTCGGTCCGACCGCGAACGGGCCGATCGCGATGACGTGGCAATCGCTGTCATGCTTGACGCAGTTG
>Ga0209422_1000101_pt1 | contig 19962 bp, 16 predicted proteins | sample BlaSpr_A8_OM2_M3_FD_187983 | JGI IMG/M metagenome (GOLD analysis project Ga0209422, IMG submission 187983) | Forest soil microbial communities from Thunder Bay, Ontario, Canada - Black Spruce, Ontario site 2_A8_OM2_M3 (SPAdes) (version 2) | ecosystem: Environmental > Terrestrial > Soil > Boreal... | reverse complement strand
GAAGATGCGGAACTCGCGGAGCGCGTGCGTACCGCCGGGGGCAGCGTCGTCCGCGTCAACGCGCGCGCCGAAAAGATCATGACGCGCGGCCCACTCTCGGCGCTGCGACAGTGGGCGCGTTACGGCTTCTGGCGCGCGCAGACGCTCAAACGCCATCCGGGCGCGCTTGGTATTCGCCACCTCGCTCCGCCGTTAACACTCGTGCTCGCGCTTGCGCTGCTGGCGTCACCGGCCCGGCTTCTTCTCGTCCCGGCGTATCTCACGTATGCCCTCTCGATCGTGCTCGTTCGGGAGCGCGCCGAACGGCCGCTCGTCACGCTCGTGACGCTGGCATACTTTCCGCTCTTCCACTGCGCATACGCGCTCGGGATCTTGAGCGGGTTAGTCGTCAATCGCATCCCACGCGGCCCAGCCGAACTTAGCGGAAAAGAACGTACCCGCTCGCAGGCGGGACGATCGGCGGCAAGCCGCCCCCGCCCTCCGAAACGGACCCGGAGTCCCCGTAGCAGTTGCACAACGACGTTCCGCTGATCGTCAGCGTGTGCCGATACGCGTTGCGCAGTGCCGGCCTTGAATGCGGGATGAAGAGATCCGGATTGACCACGGCGGCGCACGGCCCGACGTAGCGGCCGCCGTTGTAACAGGCGCCAAACTCGCGGACGTAGTTGCCGCTTGCATCGGTCACCGACGCGGTGCTCCTCGGGTAGGGTGCATAGGGCGAGTAAAAGGTCAAGGCCGCTTCGGGGCAGGCGTGGATCATCGACACGTTTCCGCAAGCGCTGCCCCACTGCCACAGACGCTCGGGGTCGTATGCGAGCATGATCTCGGCGAGCGCGCGCGCGCGTGCGCCCGGATCGCGTTGTGCGCCATTGATGACGACCACGTTTTTTCCGGCGCCGATGATACGCATGATGCCATCCAGCCGAACGTCGAGGATGGGATGCGTGAAGAGATACGGGTTAACGTGCCCGCCGATGCCGTAAAAGCAGGCGTCGCACATCGCGCCCCAGGCATTGGGCGCGGCCAGGACGACGGCGACGATCGCGGGTAGTGATTCGTGCTTGTCGTAGCCTTGCAAACCGTTGTAGACGACGGGAATCGGAGCGAACCGCGCCAGCGCAGCCTCTCCGGCTTGCCATTCGGCGCGCGAAAGCCGCGCGTTGTACGGCGGCCGCGCCTCGCCGCCCGGCGCACTCGCGCAGTCATAGCGTCCTTCACCGACATGTCCCGCGCCCCAGCAAAGCGTGCCGTAGAATTCATCGGGCGCGCTCGCGTCGTCGATCTCGATCAGGTCGAAGCGATCGTGGACGGTGAACTCGCGAAAGGCCGCGGCCGATCGCATCTGCCATTCGGGTGAGCTCGGGTCGCCGACACGCTGCAGGATCCGGCCGTTGTACGACGCGGTGAGGGAGCGGTCGGGGTGGCCGTCCTCCGTGTAAAACGCCGACGCCGGCCAATCCGAGCAATCCGGCCCGGCGTAGCGATTGGCGCCGACGCCGCGGCGGCCCGAGCAGAGGTTCATGTCGAGGTAGAGCATCGTCTTGAGCCCCGCCGAGCGAGCTTGGGTGTTCAGCTCGCCCGGTCCGGTCATGACGATGTCGAGATACGGCGCCAGCGCGCGGAAGTTGTCCCAGCCGAAGGCGGCCTCGATCTCGCGCCGCGAGTCGAAGACCGCCGCGATGGTCGGCGAGTGCGTCCGGCGCGTCTCCGCCGCCTCGGCGACGCGCGTCCCCCAGCTCGCGTGCAGGCCAAAATAGCCAGCCAGAAAGGCGATCAAGATGAGCGGCATCAGTGCAATATATCGGCACCGTGTGCCAGCTCCCACCAGCGTGCGACGGCTGCCCGGTTGGTAGGCCATTTGACCTACGAAATCCATCGCTATGGGTAAACCGACTCAGGGAGAAAGCCGATACTGATTCCAGGCATGTCTGGGTAACGTCATCGCAGACAAATCTGGCTCTCTGATCCGAACGGAGCTTTGTTAAGTGAAGGCTTTCTCTCAAGCAGTAGTGCTCGTAGCACTCTTTTCGCTGGCCGCTTGCAGTGGTGGCGGAACGATGAATTCTTCAGTCCCCGCTGGATCGCAGCAGCCTCAGGCGGTTGCGCAATCGGCGCAGACGACGCAAACGCAGGCTCGCACCGCCCTGGACAATGATAAGGCTAGGTCGCCGCAGGCCGACGGTGAGATCGTTTACAACAGCATCCCGTCGCCACTCGCTCCCATCCCCAGTCAGGGATTTGAGTGCTGTTCAGTCTCGGAATTTGGCGACGGCGTTAACCTAACTGGGACGGGCACCCTTGACACGGTGAGCGTCGTTATGGACTCGTGGGGCTGTGAAACCGGAGACGGGAACGTGTCGACTGGACCGGCCGCCTGCCATACGACGCCAGGTTCGACGTTCAACGTGCCCATCACCATGAGCGTTTATGCGGTCTGCCCGGCGCTCTCATGTGTCCCCGCGAACTCACGGGTCGGAGCGCTGCTCGCGAAGCAAACCAAGACGTTTGCCATCCCGTATCGGCCCTCTGCCGATCCTGTACACTGCCCACCAAATGGCACGTTTTTCAGCGATGTCGCGATTGTCGGGGAGGGCACGCTTACTCATCCCCATTGCACGCACGGATTCGTCAACCTCATCGTCTTTGACGCCCTGGTTCCGCAAGCGGGCGCACCGAAGGACTTACCATCCCAGGCTATCTTCACGGTGGCTTTCAATACGACCACCTGGGGCTATGCTCCGACTGGCCTGGCGTGCACTACAAGGCCCTCAGACCAGTGCGGCTACGACTCGCTCAACGTCGGCGCGGAAGGCCCCGGCGGGCCAGTGGGCACGGCTTTCGATCCCAACGGAGCCTTCATCAACTATAGAACTCCCGCTTTTTATTGCGATAAAGGAACGGGTGGGTTTAATTACCTGCGCCTCGACACGGGCCCGGACTGTTGGGGCCCTCAGCCAGGTTTTCCCAATGGTCTGCATCCACAGATCCAAGTCACGATCAGCAATAAGCATGACAACGACGACAAGAACAAGGGCAATAACAACGACGACAAGAGCAAGCACAAAGACAGAGACTAGAGCGCGGGACCCCGATCCCTCCGGCGAATCTGCCGGAAATCTCACGGATGATCCGATCAAAGCCTCGCACCGTTAGGGTCGCGAGGCTTTGTCATGAACGCGAGGTCGTGCGCCTCGACACGTGACCTCGCCGTCGCTCGAAACCTCAATTTTCCTTCCCGGCGAGCCGACCACTTGGCTAAAGCTTTACATGCCTCAGTATCCGCGTTGGCCCGGATTGTCGTATAACCAGGTCAGTAGTCCCACGGATGGTCGGCTTTTTTGTGCGGCGGCGCACACGGAGCCACGGGACGATCGACTTCAAAAAGTGACGTTCGTCAACAAGGATAGAGAGAGAGAATGACTACTTTCGGCCTACGCGTCGCCGTGATCGAGTCCCAGGTTCTGTTCGCCAAAGCGTTGTGCGGCATCTTTGCCGACGACACCGACTTCAAAGTCGTCGGCGACTATCGGACCCCGGCTGCACTCCAATTGAAGGCTGTTACCCCCGATCTGATCGTCATCGATCTCGACGGTCAGCCGGTCGACATCGCGCAGACGCTCGGTACGTGCAAAGAAGCGGCGCCACAGGCGCACATCTGCGTCCTATCGATGAATCTTTCGCCGGAAATCATGCAACGCTGCCTCACCAACGGGGCCGAGGCTTACATCGTCAAGGACATCTCGCCGGCCGAATTGCTGCGCGCGATCAAGACCGTCTCCGAAGGCCAGTCGTACGTCGACCCGCGTGTCGCGGGGGGTCTCCTCAAACGCCGCAGCATGAACGGCGGTAAGCCGGACATCATGGAACTCTCGGCGCGCGAGGCCGAAGTGCTCAAACTGATCGCCGAAGGTCTCGCCAACAAGCAGATTAGCGCACGTCTCCATCTCTCCGAGAAGACGGTCAAGAACCACGTCAGCCGCATCTTCTCGAAACTGAACATCTCGGCTCGCACGCAAGCCGCGGTGCACGCCATCCGCGCCGGCATCGTTTAGGTTCTCAAGAAATGTGGAGGCAAGGAGACTCGAACTCCTGACCCCTTGCATGCCATGCAAGTGCTCTACCAGCTGAGCTATGCCCCCCATGCCTAGCGCGCTTGAACGGCGCGAGCATGCGAGCGCCTACCTTCGCAGCGCCGAGCCCGGAACCTGCGCGCTCAAGATCGGCCTCCTGGTCGATTCCGAGCGTGCCAGTAAGTACGTCTATGACCTTGCATGCTGGGCTGCGACGCGACCCGATCTCGAGATCTCGCATCTGATCGTCCATGCGCCGGATGGAGAGAGCTCGAACCGCTTGCCAAAGGTCGCGACGTCGCTGCGTACTCGGGGCGTGTATTACGTTCTCGGGCGGGCGCTCTTCGCACTGATCGTCCGCGCCGAACGGATGCTGCTACGGCGCAGCACCGTTCATCGCGATCATTTCGCGTCGTTTCCACTCGACGGGATCGTGAAAGAGCGAATTCGCGTGCGGCCGTTGCTTTCGAAGTCGGGCTTGGTCCATCGATTTTCCAAAGAAGACGTCGATAGGATCGAAGCTCTCGGACTCGATCTCCTCATCCGCTGCGGCGGCGGGATCCTTCGGGGAGAGATCCTCGGTGCGGCACGACTCGGCGTCATTTCGTTTCATCATGGCGACAATCGCGTCAATCGCGGCGGCCCAGCCGGTTTTTGGGAATCCTACTGCCGCTGGCCGAAGACCGGTTTCGTTCTGCAGCGCCTTACCGAGGAACTCGACGGAGGCGAGGTTCTGATGCGCGGCGCGTTCCCGACGCAGTCTTTTTTCTCGCTCAATCAGGCGCACGTGTACAGCAAGGCCAACGTGCATCTGAAAACGCTCCTCAAACGCGTCGCCGCCGCGGGAACGCTGCCTGAGCCCGAGCCGTTCTTTCCGTACTCTGCGCGTCTGTACAAAGCTCCTGAGTTTCACCAGGGACTGCTCTACGGCCTAAAGGCGACGGCGCGACTGGGCGGCAAGGCGGCGCGCCGCATTCTCGGAATGCGCCAACACTGGGGACTGTCGTTTGCCGAAGCCGACTGGCGAAAAACCGTCCTGTGGCGCAGCCGCAGCCCGAAGGTTCCTAGAGGGCGCTTTTGGGCGGATCCGTTTCTCGTCGCTCGCGATGGCGGGACGTATTGCTTCGTCGAAGATTACGTCCATAAGACCGGCCGTGGCCACATCACGGCGCTCAAGGTTGGCAAGGACGGTATCGAGGAGTTGGGGCGGGCTCTGGTCGAGCCGTTCCATCTCTCGTTTCCCTTCGTCTTCGAATACGGCGGCTCGTCCTTCATGTGTCCGGAGACCCAAGAAGCGCGCCAGATTCGCATCTATCGTTGCACCGAGTTTCCCCTGACATGGGAACTTGCAGCGATCCCGATGCAGGACGTCTCGGCTGTCGACACGATGCTCTTCACCGCCGGCGGCACATGGTGGATGCTCACCAACATCGACGAGTCAGGGACGGGCGAACACTGTTCGGAGCTCTACCTCTTCTCCGCCGACTCGCCGCTGGCGACGACCTGGACGCCGCACCCGCAGAACCCGATTCTGATCGACCCCGAGCGTGCCCGCAACGCCGGTTTGATCATCGAGGACAGCCGCATCTATCGCGTCGCGCAGCGACAGGGATTCGGCCAATATGGCGCCGGCTTGTCGGTCTGGGAGATCGCCGAGATTTCGACGGATCGCTACCGCGAGGTGTTCATCGGCAGCATCGAGCCCGCATATCGCGATCGGCTTATCGGCACCCATCATCTTTCCACGAGCGGCGCCGTGACCGTCGTCGACCACGTCTCCCGAGGCTTCGTGCGCTAATCGGCGTTTGCTCTGTGCGTGAGGGTCTGGTACACTGCGGAATGCGAAGTGTGCCGGGCAGTCGCGCGTCGCAAGACGTGAGGAAAGTCCGGGCTTCAACGGGCAGCGTGCAGGATAACGTCCTGTCGGGGTGACCCGAAGGAGAGTGCCACAGAAACAAACCGCCGGGCAACCGGCAAGGGTGAAATCGTGAGGTAAGAGCTCACGGAGCGTACGGTGACGTGCGCTCGGGTAAACCCCACGTGAAGCAAGATCGCTCGCATGCCCTTCGGGGCTGGGCGGCCCGCCCATTACGAGCTACATCGCAACGAGGCGTTCGGTGACGAGCGCCCCAGAGAGATGGCTGCCGGCGCCGCAAGGCGTCACAGAATCCGGCTTACAGGCACACTTCGCTCCCCCGCAACTTACGAGGCCGCTCGTGCGGTCTCAGCGAATAATGGGGCAAACGGCCCCGCCCGTACATCTCTTGCAAGAGGAATTTGGATTGAGCGCTCACTTCAACAAAGACATGACCGTCGAGCAGGCGTTCAAGACGCACGCCGGCGCGCGGCGGGTATTCTCGAAGTTCCACTTGGGTGGTTGCTCGCATTGCGCGATCAGCGAAACTGAAACGATCGAGCAAGTCAGCGAAGGTTACGGAATTCCGCTACCGATGTTGATGGACGAGCTCGAGAACCTCTACGCGCAAGGCCAACTCACCGTCGGTGACAAGGTGCGTCTTCCAGACGCGATACGCTCGAAGCTTCCGCAACTCGCGACGGTGCCTGAGATTGGCGAAGTCAAGGGTCAAGAAGCGGGCGCGTACACGGTCGAGTTCGGCGACGTCAGGCTCCAAGGGCTCGCCGAAGACTTCCTTCGGGTCGAAGCGACGGCCGTCGGCGGAGCCTAAGCTCCCGCTACGCGAGCCGCTTGCGGTCGACGAAAGTCTCGTCGATTCCGTGCCAGTGCGCGATCTCGGGCTCACCCGCTTTCCAGCATAGAAATACCGACTGCCCGTTTCGCGTTGCCGGAAAGTCGAGCAAGCCGAGGTCGAGGTCTTTTACGACGCAGCCGTACGACTGGATGCGGTTGATCGTGCGGACGACCTCAGCCTTGAGTTCGGTGCAACGGCGGGCCTCACCACGGCGCTCGAGGCTGGTCGCCGGCGAGCCTGCCCGCCGGCGGCCACGCAGCGCGGGGTCGTTTTCGAGCAGCCGGATCGCGAGCTCGCGCCGCTTGGACCAGAGCTCCTCGATGAGCGGCGCGAGGACTGGGATGAGGGCGTTTGCGTTTTCGGGCGAAAACAGCTTCATGCGAGCTACTCCGGCGGCGCCGATGACTGATCGGCACTTCGTCGCCGCCGTGATCCATCCCGGCGGCGGTTCGGAACACTGCACGTGAGCGACCTCGCGGTGCACGTGCTCGCCTTCGGATACTCCGCCGGCCTCCCGGCCGAGGCCGAGCTGGTCGTCGACGTCCGCTTCTTGTCCAATCCGAATTATGTCGACGCGCTGCGGCCCTTGACCGGGGCAGATCGGCCGGTCGTCGAGTTCATGCAGCGGCTTCCCGAAACCCAACCCTTTCTGGACTCGCTGTACGCGTTCGTGGACTTTTTGTTGCCCCAGTACGAACGCAGTGGGAAATCGCGGGTGACCGTCGCGATCGGTTGCACCGGCGGCCGGCATCGTTCCGTCTTCATTGCGGAGCGTCTGGCGGCGCATCTCCGCTCCAATGGCGGCACGGACGTCAGCCTCAGTTATCGCGAACTGGCGGCCGCTTGAACAGAAGCCCGTTGCACTTGCTGCGCTGGCTCTATCCCGGTCTCGGCGTCAAGCGCTGGCTGCTCATCGCGATCTTCGGTGCGATCCTGTTAGCCAACGGGGCCTCACGCTGGCTCACGGCCGAGGGGATGCATCTGCAGATCAACGAGCTCATTGACAATTTCCTCGACGACTTCATGCCTCTCTCCGCGCTCCCATATCTCTTCATGGGACTCGGCGCGTTCTGCGTCGTCTTCGGAATCCGGCAATGGATGCGCGCGATCGTTCAAGCCGTTACGCCGGAGAACAAGGACCGCATCGTCGACGCTCTGCACGATATGCGGCTGCGGCGCGGCTATAAGATCGTCGCCATCGGCGGCGGAACGGGGCTTTCGACCCTGCTGCGCGGCCTCAAACGCTACACGACGAACCTCACCGCCGTCGTGACGGTCGCCGACGACGGCGGCTCGTCCGGCCGCTTGCAGAAAGAGCTCGGTATCCTACCGCCGGGCGACATTCGCAATTGTCTCGTCGCATTGGCCGACGACGAAGCGCTCGTCACCGATCTTTTCCGCTACCGCTTCGCGGAGGGCGAAGGACTCCTCGGTCACTCCTTCGGCAATCTTTTCCTGGCGGCGATGACCGGCATCACCGGGAACTTCGATCGCGCCATCAAGGAATCGAGCCGCGTCCTCAACATCAAGGGTCGCGTCCTTCCCTCGACGCTCGAGACTATCTCACTGCGCGCGACCCTCGAGGACGGCAGCGACATTCGCGGCGAGACGAACATCTCGAAATCGCCCCTACCGATCGTCCGGCTCGCACTCGAACCGGCCGACGCCGCCCCGCTTCGAGAGACCCTCGACGCGATCGACGAGGCCGACGCGATCATCCTCGGCCCCGGGAGCCTCTACACGTCGATTCTACCGAATCTCCTCGTCGACGGCATCGCGCGCGCCATCGCCGATGCGCCGGCGCCGAAGATCTACGTCTGCAACGTGATGACGCAGCCCGGCGAGACCGACGGCTATACGGCCTCGAAGCACGTCGCGGCGCTCCTCGAACACGCCCACGCACGTGTCAGCGATTTTGCGATCGTCAACCTCGAGCCGCCGCGACGATTGCTAGAGACTTATAAGGAAGGCGGACAGGTGCCGGTCGAACCCGATCGTGAGGCGGTTGAAGCGCTCGGCGTTCGCGTCGTCGATGCGCGGGTCATCAGCGAAACCGACACCGTTCGCCACGACCCGCAGAAGCTGGCCGAAGCCGTCCTTAAGTTGATCGACGAATGCATCGCCGAACGTTCCTCGTTCGTGCGTTTGACGACCGGACCGGCGACGCCGGCGACGCTCAAAGAAGCCCCGCCAGTCGCCTAGCGGCGCGTTCCAAGTTTGTCGCGGCGTTGCGCATCGCGTCGGCGACCGGTTCGTCGCGGGATGATATCGCCACACAGGTGACGCCAAGTGTCCCCAGCGCCTCGGCAGCCTGAGTGTCGACGCGTCCGCCGAACGCGACGATCGATCGAACGCCGGCGGCCTTCGCCAATCGCGCCACACCGGCGACGGTTTTTCCGGCGAGCGTCTGGCGATCGATGCTCCCTTCTCCCGTAAAGGCCGCGTCGGCACCGATAAGCGCGGGTTCGAGTCCGCGCAGCTGCGCGACGATGTCGACGCCGGGCCGCAACGTTGCTCCGGCGAATGCGATGAGTGCGAAGCCGAGGCCGCCGGCAGCGCCCGCTCCCGGTTCGCTTCGCCGGTCGACACCGAGCGTCCGTGCAGCGACGTCGGCGAAATGAGCGAGCGCGCCGTCGAGCAGCCGCACGTCCTGCGCGTCTGCACCTTTCTGCGGACCGAAGATCGCGCTCGCACCGTTTGGCCCGCACAGCGGATTATCGACGTCGGCGGCGACTTCAACGTTCGCGCTTCGGACCCGGCCGTCGAACCCGCGGAGGTCGATCTGCTCGAGCCGCGCGAGCGCGGCGCCCCCCGGCGGGAGCGGATCGCCCGCCGCGTCGAGCAGACGCGCCCCGAGCGCTTGAAGGAAGCCGGCGCCGCCGTCGTTGGTTCCGCTACCGCCGATTCCCACGACGATATGTGTCGCGCCGGCGTCGAGTGCGGCGCGCACGAGTTCGCCCGTTCCGAAGGTCGTAGCGCGCAGCGGATCGCGGCGCTCGACGGGGATCAGCGCGAAGCCCGATGCCGCCGACATCTCGACGATCGCCGTCGTCCCCTCGAGTGCGAACGCCGCCTCGACGCGATCGCCGAGCGGTCCGCATACGATCTGCACGATGCGCCTCGCTCCGCCCGCGAGAAACGCGTCGACGGTGCCTTCGCCGCCGTCGGCCATCGGAATCACGCGGATCTCCTCGATCGACGGAGCGCCCGCCCGCAATCCGCGCTCGATGGCGGCTGCCGCTTCGAGCGCGGTAAGACTCTCTTTGAACTTGTCCGGCGCAACCACGGCGCGCCGAAGCATCACGTATGCGAGAGTTGAATCGCCAGGAAGCGCTGTTCGCCGGGCATCAGCGGCGCCGGCCCGGTGTCGCTCTTGTCCTGATAATTCGCAGCGTGCGCGAACCATTGCCACGGCCCCGACGGAACCGTCGTGATCCGGAAATTCCCGTTCGAATCGGTCGTGGTGGTGGAGACGATGTTGATCGTCACCGTCGCGCCCGCGATCGGGGCGTTGTTTGATGCGTCGACCACCGTGCCGTTCACGGTCGCGTAATTGCCGGCCGGCGGAACCTGCGGTCCGCAAGACGTCAACGCGAACCCAGCGACGAGCAGGGCAGCGACCGCGCACACGACCTTCATGGCGGGCCCTTCAGTTAGGCCGCGACCGCGCCCTCTTCCGCGTCCTGTTTGTCGAGGCTCGCCTTCTTCTCGTCTGCCACCCAGCGGTTTGCGGCTTCGCGTCCGGCGTCACCGACGCGCGCGTTCAGCCACTCTAAAATCGCCTGATCCGTCGCGTGGGTCTTGAGCGCCTCGGTGAATTGATCGGCGGTAATCCCCCAGCGTTCGAACACGCCTTTGTCCATCGGGCACGGATAGATATAATCGTGAATCGTCCCGTTCCGGGAGGCCCGGCCCTTGTCGAAGACGCGCAGCAGCCATAGGAAGCCGCCGTATTCGTCGCGCCCGCGTCTCGGAAACGTCTTGCCGTCGCGAAAATCAGTCGCCATACTGTGTAAAACCCTCCGACGCGTGAAACCCACTTTGGAAACGCGGAGATGCGGGTGAGCGGCGCGAAGGCCGGAAAATCATGCTCGCGGACCAGGCTCGTAAGCTTCAGTACTTCGAGAGCGCGCTCGAAGCCGTGGGGCGCACGCCGCTCGTCCGGCTCCGTCGCGTGATCGACGACGCGAAGTGTCTGGTGCTGGCGAAGGTGGAGTACGTCAATCCGGGCGGCAGCGTCAAAGATCGGCCCGCCGTTCGCATGATCGTGGAAGCCGAGGAGGCCGGCCTCTTGCGGCCCGGTGCGACCATCGTCGAGGCGACCAGCGGAAACACCGGAACCGGCCTCGCGATGGCGGCGGCGATTCGCGGTTATCGCTGCATCCTCGTCATGCCCGACAAGATGTCCAAAGAGAAGATCGACCTCTTGCGCGCTTACGGCGCCGAAGTCGTCGTGACGCCGACAAACGTCGCACCCGACTCGCCGGAATCGTATTACGGCGTGGCGTCGCGCCTGGTCAGCGAGATTCCGGGCGCCTTCATGCCCAATCAATGGCATAACCACGCAAACCCCGACGCCCATTATTACACGACCGGTCCCGAGATCTGGGAAGCGACCGCGGGGACGATCACCCATTTCGTCTCGGGCGTCGGAACCGGCGGGACGATCTCCGGAACCGCGCGCTACTTGAAAGAGCGTAACCCGAAGATCCACGTTGTCGGCGCCGACCCCGAAGGCTCGATCTATTCCGGCGACACGCCGAAATCGTACGCCGTCGAAGGCATCGGGATGTCCTATCTTCCCGAGACGATCGATCTCAAAGTCATCGACAAGATGGAACGCGTCTCCGATCGCGATTCGTTCATGATGGCCCGTCGAATCGCGCGCGAGGAAGGCCTCTTGGTCGGCGGATCGTCGGGAACCGCCGCCGTTGCGGCGGTCAAACTGGCGAAGACCTTGCCCGCCGACGCGGTTCTCGTCGTCGTCTTCCCCGATTCAGGCCGCGGGTATCTGTCGAAGATCTTCAACGACGAGTGGATGATCGCCAACGGCTTCATCGCCGAAGGGAAGCGCAAGGCGACCGTCGGCGACGTCCTGCGCGGCAAGCAGCCGCTGCCGCCGATGGTTTCGGTGCGTGACGACGACGTGGTCAAAGATGTACTCGACCTCCTGCGCAAGTACGAGATCTCGCAGATGCCGGTGATGAACGGCGACCAGATCGTGGGCAGCGTCAACGACGTGGCGGTCATGCAAGCGGTCTTCGATCAACAGGATCTTCTGCACGAACCGGTCCGGGACGTCATGGGCCGGCCCTTTCCGTCGCTCGAGACCTCCGCCGATATCGACAGTGCTTACAAACTGCTGACGCTCGCGAACGCGGCGATCATCGTGACCGAGAACGCGCGGCCTGTCGGCGTGCTCACGCGCCAAGACATCATCATCTTTCTCTCGACGGTAACGTAGTGTCCCAGTTTTCCACGCGGGCGATTCACGCCGGACAAGAGGCCGACCCGGCGACCGGCGCGACAATCGTTCCGATCTATCAGACCTCGACGTACACGCAGAGCGAAGTGGGGCGCCACAAAGGCTTCGACTACAGCCGCACGGTGAACCCGACGCGGCTCGCGCTCGAAAAACAACTGGCCGCGCTCGAAGAAGTCGGTTTTTGCAGCGCGTTCGCAAGCGGGATGGCGGCGACGGCGGCCGTGCTCAACCTCGTCTCCGCCGGCGATCACGTCGTCGTCGGCGACGACCTTTACGGCGGGACGTACCGACTATTCTCGAAAGTCTTGGAACGTTATAAGGTCGCTTTCACGTACGTCGATATGACCGACGCCGGCGCCGTCCGCGCTGCGATCCGGCCGGAGACAAAGCTCCTCTGGATCGAGACGCCGTCGAATCCGCTTTTGAAACTGGTCGACATCGCCGCCGTCGCCGGCTTGAAGAAACCCGGGCAATTACTCGCCGTCGACAACACCTTCGCGACGCCCTATTTTCAGTCGCCGCTGGCGCTCGGCGCCGACATCTCCGTCTATTCGACGACGAAGTATCTCGGTGGGCACAGCGACGTCATCGGCGGCGCCGTCGTCACCGGCGACCCCGCCATCGCCGAGTCGATCAAGTTCCACCAAAATGCCGTCGGCGGGGTCCCGGGTCCGCTCGACGCTTGGCTCGTCATGCGCGGCGTCAAAACGCTCGCGCTCCGAATGGGCGAGCACGCCCGCAACGCGCGAGCCGTCGCGGAGTTCCTCGCCTCGCGCGACGACGTCGCGAAAGTCTACTACCCCGGGCTCACGTCACATCCGCAGCACGAGTTGGCGAAGCGTCAGATGCGCGGCTTTGGCGGGATGGTTTCGTTCGTGCCACGCGGCCCCGAGTCGCGCGCATTCGAGGTCGCCAAGCGAACGAAACTGTTCAGTTTGGCGGAGAGCCTAGGCGGCGTCGAATCCCTGATCTGTCACCCAGCGCGCATGACGCACGGTTCGATTCCGAAGGAGGACCGGGAACGCCGCGGCGTCACCGACGCGCTGCTACGGCTCTCCGTCGGCATCGAAGACGCGGGCGATCTCGTCGAAGACCTTCGGAGTGCTCTCGATTCGACGAACTAGCTCCGAGTGCGTGGGTAGACGACGACGTACAGCGACGCGAGCGTGTCCTTAGCTTCCTTCTCGTCAAAATCGCCGGCTCGTCCGGCGTACGAGACCACGATGCCGCGCGTGAGGTCGATGACGACGTACTCGTAGCGGCGGACATATTGCCCAAGGCTCGCGCCTTGATTGACCTTCAACCAATACGCGGGCATCCCGTTGGAAAGCGTCGTCTTCTGCTGCTTTTCGACGAACGTCGAATCGGATTGCTGACGCAAGTCGCCGGTACGGGAATTCGCGAATCCGTCGAGCGATCCGGTGAAGGGCTGCACGGTGATCGTGATCAGGCGCTGGTCGGACTTGCTTTTCTTGAGAACGTAGACGGCCACGGGCGGCCGATTGCCGTTCTGGTCGGGGCCGCCATCCGAAAGCTGCAGCCGCTCCCAGCCGTCGGGCGGCCGGAAATGCATCCCCGGATCGTCGTACGATAGCGGATCGTCCGCGGCGAGCGCCATGCCGGGGCCGTACATGACCAAGCAGAGGGCCATTCCGGTAACGATGAATTTTCGCAGGTTCATGTGATATCCAAGACTTCAGCAAGCGCCGGCAGAGAGACCGCGTAGCGATATCCGACGTTCTTGTGGTCGTCGTCGAATTCTTCGTGTCGAACGTCCAATCCCATCTCACGCATACGCTGCACCAGGATCCGGGCACCGATGTCCAGCGCGTACTCGTCTTTCCGTCCGCAGTCGACGTAGCGCAAGCGGAGCCGCGCCAGTTCCGCTTTCTTACGCAAGCACATCTCGCACGGATCGTTCGCGAGCCAACGCGCGAAGACGTCGTCGCGGATTTCGCCTGTTTTCTCGTCCCACGGAAGGTCGATCGCGAACGGCTCGCGCGAACGTGGCGAGTACGCCGCCGCGTAACCGATCATCTCGATGGTGGAGTACTCCGCCGGCGAGCGCTTGTTCTTTCCCTCGAAGGCCGTGACGAACTTCTCGATCAAGCCGTCGTGTTTCTCGAGTTCGCGTTGCGCGTTGGCGAACGACGGGACCATTGACCCGCGATAATTCGTGTCGCCGCTGTGCGAAGCCATCGCGCCAAAGACGCCCGGTTGCATCATGGTCAGATACAACGAACCGAAGCCCCCCGACGACTTGCCGAGCACGCCGCGCGCGCCTTCGCTTGGATTCGTGCGATATCCGCGATCGACGTGAGCGACGACGTCGCGCACGACGTAGGTCGCGTAGTCGCCGTTCTGGATCGAATTCATATACTGAGAGCCGCCGAGACGCGTGAAACCGTCGACGATGGCGAGAAGCACCGGCGGCATCTTCCCGTCGACGATCAGGCGGTCGACCCATTGCACGACGTTCGTCTCCCACGGACGGCCGCCGACGAGTGCCGCGACGTCGCCGGTATACCCGTGGAGCACGTAAAGCACAGGATATCGCCGCGAGCCCTCGACGTCGTATTCGGGCGGCGTGTAGACCGCGATTGGACGTTCCGACGGATCGCCGAGCGCGTTGCCTTGCAACGCCGGCGAATCGATGAAGTCGATGTGAAGATCGCCGCGCAGCCGGAGGAGCCGCCCTAACTCTGAAGTTGCCATCACCGATGAACTCGGGGAGGTGCCGCGTCTCTCCTGTTCGCAAGGGCGCCCGAGATGATTCGCGGGATCGGACTGCGCGGCGCGATCGCCGTCAACGTTATCACCATGATCGGGATCGGCCCGCTGATCACGATCCCGCTCGTGCTGACCCATCTGCACGGTAGCCTCGCGCTCGTCGCCTGGATCGTCGGCGCGCTGATCGCGCTTTGCGACGGTCTGATCTGGGCCGAACTCGGCTCGCGTTATCCCGGTTCAGGCGGGACGTACGTCTTTTTGCGGGAGGCGTTCGGCCGCGAGGGACTCGGGCGCATGCTCGCGTTCTTGTTCACCTGGCAGACCGTGCTCTCGACGCCGCTGCTCCTCGCGAGCGGTTATATCGGTTTCGCCCACTACGCCGCCTATCTCTGGCCTGCGCTCGGCGCATCGCTGCCGCAAGGCGTCGTGGCCGCTGCCGTCGCGGTGGTCACGGTCGTGCTCTTATATCGCCCGATCGGGAACATCGCGAAAACGAGCATCGTGTTCGGAGTCGTCGCGGTCGCGACCGTACTCGCCGTCATCCTGGCGTCGACTTCGCACTTCTCACCGGCCCAGGCCGTAGCCCTCGATTCCCACCTTCCGATTGCGAGCGCGCTCTTCGCGGGCTTAGGACCGGCGCTCGTGGTCACGCTCTACGACTATTATGGCTACGGCCAGGTGTGTTTCGTCGGCGACGAGGTCCGCGAACCGCGACGAACGCTACCGATCGCGATCGTAACGTCCCTCGCGATCGTCGGCAGCCTTTACGTGGTGCTGCAGATCGGGGTCCTCGGCGCCGTTCCGTGGACGACGTTCGTCGCGGCGACGCCGGACGGAACTCCGCCGGCGGCGGCATTCTACCTCGCTTCGAGGGTCGTCGAGCTAGGTTGGGGGGTGTGGGCGGCGCGCGTGGCGACCGTCGCGATTCTGGTCACGGCGTTTGCCTCCACGTTCGGCAACCTGCTCGGCTTCTCGCGCATTCCGTTCGCGGCAGCCAAAGACGGCGTCTTCCTGCGCGCGTTTGGAGCGCTACACGAACGGGGCCACTTTCCGCACGTCTCCCTGCTCTTCACCGGCTTGCTCGCGATACCGTTCTGCTTTTTGCCCTTAGAGCAAGCGATCGCGTGGCTGACGACGGCGATCATCCTGATTCAGAACCTGGGCCAGATCGCCGCGCTTGTCGCACTCCGCATCGGCGGCGAGCGCGCGCCCTACCGCATGTGGCTCTTCCCGCTTCCGCTGATCGCCGCCACCGGCGCTTGGATTTGGATCTTCTGGTCGTCAGGGCCGTCCGCCATCGCCTACGGGCTCTTGACCTTGCTGATCGGAACGATCGTCTATCTGATATTCGCTCGACTGAAGAGACAATGGCCGTTCGCGCTCGCTGCGTCGCTCCTCGTTCTGCTCTTCCTCGGCGGCCCCGGAGCGTCACGCTCGCAAGCGGCAGAACTCCCGACGCCACAACCGTTGCCCGCAAAGACGTTCACGCACGCCGCGATCATCGAGCGCAGCGGCTTTCCCGTCTTCGAGGTCGATGGCAAACCTTTTTTCGTTTATGGCGCAGCGTTTTTCTATGAGAGGTTGCCACGAAATGAGTGGGCGCGCTCGATGCGCGCTCTTCAGTCGCTCGGAATCAATACACTCGATCTCTACGTCATCTGGAATTGGCACGAATTGTCGGATGGCGACTACGACTTCGACGGCCGCACGATCCCGCGGCGCGATCTGCGTTACCTTCTCCAACTGGCCCGCGAGAATGGGTTCAAGCTGATCGTACGGCCGGGCCCGGTCATCCGCAACGAGTGGCGGAATGGCGGGTATCCGGCGTGGCTGCTTTCGCGTCCCGAATATGCCATGCCGCTGCACGACCTGCTCGAGGGCCGCTACCCGCCGACGGCGACGCTACAGAACGCGCATTCCGACGACGCGGCCGCCGAGTGGATGCGCAACACGACGCATATGCGCTACTCGGCACGTTGGATTCGGCGCGCCCTCGAAGAGTTTCGGCCCTATGCCGATCTCGTGCTCGCCGTCCAGCTCGACGACGATCAAGGCGCCTATCTCGACAATCAGACCTGGCCTGCCCCGCATCTGACGGCCTACTTGAACCATCTGAAATCGGTCGTCCACTCGGTGACTGGACCGCTCGAACCGGTCTTCATCAACACGTATCAGATGAAGGTAACCGCGTCGTCGCCGGTATGGGCGATGGGCAACTGGTATCAGAGCGACGCGTATTCGATCGGTGAACACGACCGTGCGCAGCTCGAATTCTCGACTGGGCTCTTGCAGACACGGCCCCATCAGCCGCTGATGTACAGCGAATTCCAGGCTGGCTGGCTCCTCGGCCCCGACGACATCCGTCCGCGTCCCGCAGACCCGTCGAACACGCTCTTGGCGACGACGACGCTGCTCGGCATGGGCGTCCGCGGCATCGTCAACTTCCCAGCGCAAGATACGCTCTATCCAACCGGCTGGGAAGCCCCGTTTGCGAATTGGTTCTACGCCTGGGACGCCGCCCTCGGTTTTGGTTATCCTCGACTGGAGGACAACGAAGTCTGGAATGAGTTCATTATAAACTCGCGCTGGAACCCATCAAAACGCATCGGCGACCTTGTGCTGAAGTACGGACCCGATCTAGCGGGGTCGCAACCCGTTGCGGATGCCGCTATCGCGTTCCTCGTGAGCGCGGATCCAACGCCAACGAACCATGGGGTCGAAGCGATGGCGGCGCAGGTTAGGCAGGCGCAGCGCGCCTGCCGCGATGCGTCCCTTTCGTGTCGGTTGATCGACCTGCGATATGCGAACGAGGCTGACCTTCGATCGTCCTCGATTCTGTTTATCCCCTACGCCTCAGACCAAACCCAGCGCCAATTTCACGCGGCGGTGACGCGGCGGCTCTCGCGCCGCGTGAAAACTGAACTGACTGTCGTGGAATTCGCCGGAGAGCTTGGTCGCGATCTTATCGAGGAAGCTTTGGCACGTGCGCACCACCGCCGTATCGTGGATTTCATGCCGGGTGCCACGCTCGCGTTGGATGCAGAAGGGGTGAATCGAGGGTTCTTGTTCTTGCCGAACTACTCGACTCGGACTCTCACCCTGCACCAGCTGATCGTGAGGCCGCCGCACGGTGCGCCCACGATTTTGAGCAACCTGACTGTGGCAGCCCGCGACGCCGCCCTTATCCCAATAGGATTCGCGCCGATTCAAGAACCGGTCTCTTCGTATCACGCAAACCCCATCACCCCACTTCGTGGTGACGTCACGCCTCTTCGCAGTGACACGTTCCTGGGAACAAACCTGAATTGGTGCCCAAATGGCTTATGGAGCGAGCCCGGTGTTTCTCCGCACCCGTGCCCGACTGGTGTGTCTCGTGGCGCCCAGGCCCGAGCGAACGACATTTTCGCTGAAGGCTCAGATGCCGTCATCCTTGAGAACGCGCTGGTGCGAATCGTCATCGCACCAAGCGGCGGCGCACGCGCGTTCGCCTTCAGCGACAAGGGTACCGGGACAAGCAGTTTCACGACCGTCGGTGCTTTGCGGGATGACGTGAAGATTGAGCCGCCGATCTCGAAGTCCGATCGAATCGCGAAGTACACCCACCAGTTTCCGGCGGGGATGTTCAATCGACCGTACCGTGCAGAAACACTCGAAAGTGGACAACGGGCCGTTGTCCGTTTCACGTACGACGCACCGGACGTCGTGCCGGCCGGCGCACGCTTTGAACGGACAGTCACGCTCGAACCGGATGCGCGTTCTTTCACGATGGACGAGCGCGTCGCGTTCAACGGCGATGCGGCGCGAATTGGCCAGCGAGCGGTCAGCGTGACGTCGCTCGCCATCGGCGATTCGCGCAAGATGACGACGCAAGTTGTCCTCGCAGCCGAGCCGTCGCCCTTCGCAGCTGATAAGAAGCTGACGGTTGCCGGCAACGCGCTCGGCTTCTATGACACGAAGACGCATGAGCTGGCGACCATCGCCTGGCGCCCCGGCGACGTCGAGGAAGCGAAGATTCTGGAGCGACACTATTCGATCGTGACACGCTTGACGCTCGCCCCCGGCCGGGTCGCCCGCACGGCGTACGGGTACTACCTCGCGGACACGCTCGAAGCAGCGCGCGCGCAACTCGCGAAGGCAGCCGAAGCGTTACAAGGGCAACAACCCGTGCCCGCGAACACCACGAGTCGCTAGAACGGGGAAGTGGCGGAACGGTCTACGCGATCGCCTCAAAAGCGATTGAGCCTCTGCGCTCTTGTGGGTTCGAATCCCACCTTCCCCATCGACGATCTGGGATAGTAGATTATCGTTGTGCCTGGCGCGAATATCGCGCGCGGGAGGTTCAGGATGGCGCTTTGGGGCGGCGCGTCTCCGTGCTAACGGCGCTCGTCGCGCGGCCGGTGGTACCCGGCTACGTGCCGCTCGCTCTTCTCCTCGGGCTCGAAGCGGCTGCCGTCCTCGCCTGGGTCCTCGTCTTCGCCCGTCGATGCTTTGCTTCCGACGCACTGCTTCTTTGCTCGCGCTGCGCGCGGTTGCACAAGCGGACGGAAGCGTTCGGACGCGGGGCGGACGCCGTGGCTGTCGGCGCGCTGGCGTTCCTCGTCGCGCTGCCGTTCGTTGCGGCAGGCTTTGAGAGCGGATTCACGTTCCCGAGCACGGTGCTGGCCACTTCGGCCGTCGTTGCCGTTGTTGCCGCGGCCGCCGAAGCCGGCTTCCTCGCGCGCGCTGCCGCCGCTCGCCTTTGGCCGCGCTTAACGTGGAGCGCCGAGCCGGCGCGGATCATCGGCGGCGGAGCGCGCTGGCTCGGCGCAATCTTCGCGCTGTGCCTGTTCGCACCGGGCAACGCCCGGATCGTCGCGGCGATGGATCGGAACCAGGCGCAGCCGTGGCGCCAGGCCCGCCTCGGCAAGCGCTTCCAGTGCCGCGCACTCGTCGTCGCGCAACGAATCCGGCACGCCGATCAAAACAC
>Ga0209422_1000100_pt1 | contig 19966 bp, 20 predicted proteins | sample BlaSpr_A8_OM2_M3_FD_187983 | JGI IMG/M metagenome (GOLD analysis project Ga0209422, IMG submission 187983) | Forest soil microbial communities from Thunder Bay, Ontario, Canada - Black Spruce, Ontario site 2_A8_OM2_M3 (SPAdes) (version 2) | ecosystem: Environmental > Terrestrial > Soil > Boreal... | reverse complement strand
ATTTCGGAAAGGTGTCGACCAGCTTGCGCATCTCGTCGAACGCCCAGTCGAGATAATAGTTCGGCGAATTCTCGTCGCGGCGGTCGACCGCGGTGGCCGGGTTGCGCCGTGCGCCGAACACCTGGCCCTCGGTCATGAAACCGGCGTCGACCAGGTTGTCGAGCACGACGTTGGCGCGGGCGCGGGCGGCCGGCAGGTTGATGTGCGGCGCGAATTTGGTGGGCGCCTTGAACAGCCCGGCCAGCATCGCGGCTTCCGCCAGATTGACGTCGCGCACCGACTTGTTGAAGTAGAAATGCGCGGCGCCGTCGACGCCGAAGGTGCCGCCGCCCATATAGGCGCGATCGAGATAGAGTTTCAGGATCTCGTTCTTGGTGAGCCGCGTCTCCAGCCAGATCGCGAGGAAGGCCTCGTTGACCTTGCGCTCGATGGTGCGCTCGTTGCTGAGGAACAGGTTTTTTGCCAGCTGCTGGGTAATCGAGGAGCCGCCCTGCCGCACCCCGCCGGCCTGTGCGTTGGTGACCAGCGCGCGCGCCGTGCCGGCGATGTCGATGCCGAAATGATCGTAGAAGCGGCGGTCCTCGGTGGCCAGGGTCGCCTTGATCAGGTTGTCCGGAAAATCCTCGAGCGGGATCGAATCATTGTGCTTGATGCCGCGGTTGCCGATCGGATTGCCGTAGCGATCGAGGAAGGCCACCGCGAGATCGGATTTCTTCAGCCAGTCGTCATCGGCGGTTTCGCGAAACGCCGGCACCGCGAGCGCCAGCATCAGGATCAGGCCGCCGAGCCCTATGGTGGCGGCTTCCGACAACGGCTCGATGAAGACCCAGCGTTTCCAGCGGCCGACATAGAAGCGGTCCATGAAGGTCGAGTAGCGCTCATAGAGTTCGCGCGCGCCCTTGGCGGAGGAAAACAGCGTCGAATCGATGCGCGCGTCGAAATCCAGCATCCAGTGCCGGATTTTCTGCTTCCATTGCGGTGGTATGATCCTGCGCACCGGAGCCTTTGGTCAGTTCGAAGGCGCTCAAGCGCCCGGCTGGGCACCGTCGAGACGTCTTGCGGGAATGTTGCGGCAAACCCAAGGCGCTTTTGCGCCGTTGGGGACCGAGGTTCTTTTCTAACCGAGCGGGGGCCATAAACCAATGGTCGGGCTGGCGATTTCAACGGGCAGGGCTAACGTGCCCACCGGCTTTTATCGGCGGCCCCGCCACCCGACTTGCACCCCGACCGTCGCAGCCCCTAGAAGGGTTTGAAGCCCGCGTTGCCCGGACCGTCAGGAGCCATGACCACAAGCCCCAAGCCGCCCTCGGGCCAGGAGGGATTCTTCTGGAAAACCAAGACGTTGGAGGAAATGTCCAACGCCGAATGGGAAAGCCTGTGTGACGGCTGCGCGCGCTGCTGCCTGGAGAAACTCGAGGACGAGGACAGCGGCAAGATCTATTTCACCCACGTTTCCTGCAAGCTTCTGGATGCCGGTCTATGCGCCTGCAAGGATTATGCGAACCGCTCCGACAAGGTTGCGGATTGCGTGCGGCTGACGCCGGCCAACGTCCACACCCTGAACTGGCTGCCGCCGAGTTGCGGCTACAAGCTGGTCGCCGAGGGCCGCGATCTCTATTGGTGGCATCCGCTGATATCGGGCGATCCCAATACGGTGCATGAAGCCGGCGTTTCCGTGCGCGGGCGGGTGCAGGGAACCGAGAACGAAATCGCCGACGCCGACCTCGAGGATCACATCGTGCAATGGCCGGCGCACTTACCGAAGCGGGCGCGGCTGAAAAAGCGGCCACAATCCTGAAGCCGAAAGACGGGTTGGCGCGATAGCCTGAGGTTCCGATTGAAGCGGAATCCAATTCCCTATCTTTTTGTTTTCACGTGGTTTCTTCCCGCGCGAATGCGCTTCGGCCGATCACGCGATCGCGATTACCCCCGCGCGGGACGCACCCATGCGCGTAACCCGCTGCCGCAACTTGGATTTGCTGCCTACATTACCGGCGAAACAGCGATTCCCGTGTGGCCTCCGGCCGCGCACCCCCTGAATAAAACACGCGGAAAATGAACAAGTTCGAACGGCACAGCCGTCGCCCGGCCGACCAACAGATGTTGCCCGAAGCCATCGCCGATGATTTGCCGCGGCTGCCGGCCGAGGTGATCGATCTCAGCGACGCACCGCCGATCGCCCCAAAGGCGCCGCTGACCCAAAGCGAGGTCCGCACCATCCTGATGAGCCTGTTGCTGACGATGTTTCTGGCCGCCCTCGACCAGACCATCGTGGCGACTGCGCTGCCGACCATCGGCGGGCAATTCCACGACGTCTCCAGCCTGTCATGGGTGATCACCGCCTATCTTTTGGCCTCGACCGCGGTGGCGCCGGTATTCGGCACGCTTGCCGACATCTACGGCCGCCGCGGCATGATCATCACGGCGCTCGGCCTGTTCATCGCCGGGTCTATTCTGTGCGCGGTGGCGCCGAACATGACGATGCTGATCCTGGCGCGCGGGCTGCAGGGGCTCGGCGGCGGCGGCATCATGCCGATCGTCCAGACCGTGATTGCCGACGTGGTCAGCCCACGCGAGCGCGGCCAGTACCAAGCCTATTTCAGCGGCGTGTGGATGGCGGCGGGATTAGGCGGTCCGATCCTCGGCGGCGTGTTCGCCGAACACCTGCACTGGTCGATGATTTTCTGGATCAACGTACCGCTCGGGCTGGTGTCGCTGGCGATGCTGCTGCCGAGGATGGGCAAGATCCCGAGCTTTCACCGCAGGCGGAAGGTCGACTGGCTCGGCGGCGTGCTGCTGATGGCGTCCGCGGTCGTGATCATGCTGGTGCTGACCTGGGGCGGCAACCGCTATCTCTGGCTGTCGCCGACCATCCTGGCGATGATCGGCGCGTCCGTCGCGCTGACGCTCGCTTTCATCTGGCATGCGGGAAGGGCAAAAGAGCCGTTCCTGCCGCTGTCGCTGATGGGCGGCCCGATCGCGCCCTACGCGCTGGCGGGCGGCGGCTGCGCGTTCGGCGCGATGCTGGGGCTGACCGTGCATCTGCCGCTGTATTACGAAGTGGTCTATCATCTGAGCGCCAGCGAGGCCGGATTGGCACTGATCCCGCTCGCCGCGATCTCAACCGCGGGCGCTGCGATCGCCGGCCGCACTATGGCGCGCACCAAACACTATAAGCGCGTCGCCATCATCGGCACCTCGTGCGCGGCGTTATTGGGATGCGTGCTGGCGCTGACGATGCTGCCGTTGTGGGCGCTGCTGACGCTATTGTCGTTGTTCGCGGTCGGACTCGGCACGGTGTTTCCGGTCAGCGTGGTGGCGCTGCAGAACGCGGTGCCGCGGTCGCAGGTCGGCACCATCACCGGCGCGATGAATTTCTTTCGCGCGTTGATGGCCTCGTTCATGGTGGCGGCGTTCAGCGCGATCCTGCTGATGGCGCTGGGCGCGGATATTTCGCTCGCCGGCGAGCATCGCGGCGCGGTCAGCTCGATACCCACCGCCGACATGATCTCGGCCTTCCGTTACGTGTTCGGCGCCGCCGCGGCGTTGCTCGCCTGTTCGGCGCTCTGCCTGATCGTGATGGAAGAGAGGCCGCTGGCCGGCCCGCCGGCGCGGATAGAGATGGCGGAGTAGGGCGCCGCCGGGGGTTCGGCGCGCCGTCAGTCCTATGCCCTGACTATCCCCGACTCGCGATTTGATCTAACAGCGGCGCCAGCAAGTTCTCATCGAATCGACAAGGAGCCGGCCATGAGCAAACCCACCATCGAGCAAACCCGGATGGGCAGCGAAGGCATCGCCTTCTGCATCGCGCGGACCCTGATCGAGCGCGATCCCTCGCTGAAGGCGCCGATGCGCGCCAATCTGCGCAAGATGTGGGAACTCCTGGAGGAGCGCGAGGACCACGGCGCCGCCGACATGGTCGACACCATGATCAAGGCGCTCAACGATCCCGCGTTTTTCAAGCCGTAGCGGCTCAAGTGCTGACCTGTTCCAGCCGGGTGTCGATTTCCCCGCGCAGCAAGGTGAAATCGATCGGCTTCGTCAGCAAGCCGCTGGCGCCGCTTTCGATCGCCTTGCGCTTGGTGTCGGGATCGCCATAGGCGGTGATCATGATGACGGGCACATCGGGGCGTATCTCCTTGACCTTCGGCAGCATCTCCAGACCGGTCATGCCGGGCATGTTGATGTCGGACAGGATCAGGATCAGCGACTGCTCGATGGTGCCGGCGATGCGCGCCAGCGCGTCGGCGGCCGAATTGGCAAAGTCCATGATAAAACGCTGCGCGCGCAGGTCGCGGCGGAATTGCTGCCGGAACAAGGCCTCGACGTCCGGCTCGTCATCTACCACAAGAACTAAAACGCTCACGTCTGACCTCTGGATTTGTTTGAAAGATTGCTGGTACGCGGCAATATGATTGTAAATTCCGTGAATTCGCCGGGCTGGGTCGCGACATCGATGGTGCCACCGTGTTGTTTCACAATGATGTCGTGGCTCATCGACAGCCCGAGCCCGGTGCCTTCGCCTGCGGGCTTGGTTGTGAAGAACGGGTTGAACATCTTTTCCTTCACTTCCGGCGGGATGCCGGTGCCGTTATCGCGAATCCGGATCTCGACACGTTCGCCGCGATCCCGGGTAGAGGCAATGACGCTCGGTTCAAAACCGGTGCCATTCTCGGCCTTGCGCTTGGTCACGGCATAGAAGCCGTTCGAGATCAGATTCAGCAGCACGCGGGTGATCTCCTGCGGAAACACTTCGATCATGCCGGCATTGGGATCGAAATCACGCTGTAGCGTCACATTGAACTGCGATTTCTCGGCCCGTGCGCCGTGATAGGCGAGGTTGAGGCTTTCGTCCACCAGCGCGTTGATGTCGGCGGGCCGATGGTCGCCGGAACCCTCGCGCGAATGCAACAGCATGTTCTTGACGATGGAGTCGGCGCGTTTGCCGTGCTGCACCACTTTGGCAAGATTATCCTTCAAAAGGCCAGTCAATTCATCGACTTCCTCGCGGATCTTGCCGGCGAGCCTGGCTTGCTTCAGCACGTCGTTGAGCTCATCGGTCAATTCCGACGACAATGCCGAGAAATTATTGACGAAATTGAGGGGATTCTTGATCTCGTGCGCGATGCCGGCGGTGAGCTGGCCGAGCGAAGCGAGTTTTTCCGTCTGCACCAGGCGGTCCTGGGCGGTGCGCAAGTCGTCGAGCGATTTCGACAGTTCCTTGGTGCGGGCCTGCACCTCGTCGAACAGGCGGACGTTGCCGATCGCGATCACGGCCTGATCGGCGAAGGTCTGCAGCAACGCGATTTGCTTGTCGCTGAACGGATGGACTTCGGTGCGGCGAAGCACGATGGCTCCGATACTTTCGTTCTCGCGCAGCAAAGGTACGCTCAGGATCGTGCGAACATTGGTCTGGCGCGCGAATTCCTGGGTAACGGGGAACCCTTCTCCTTCGGCGGACAGCACGTCATGTACATGGATCGCCCTGCGATCGAGAACCGCACGGCCGGATGCCCACTGACGGCTGATCGGCGATCGCTGCCAGGCAACGGGAATCGAACCATGCTGCGCTTGGAACGTAAGATCCTCACCATCCTTCAACACGGCCAGAGCGTCATCGGCCTCGCAGAGCTCACAGGCGCTTTCAACGATAGCCTTGAGAACCGGCCCGACATCGGTCGGCGAGGACGCGATCACCTTCAGAATATTGCTGCTGCCGGTCTGATAGGTGAGGGCCTCGGAGAGGTCTCGCGTTTTCGCCTGCACCTCGTCGAACAGCCGGACGTTCTCGATCGCGATCACCGCCTGGTCGGCGAAGGTCTGCAGGAGTTCGACCTGCCGTTCCGTGAACGGTCCCGGCTCGGGCCGTGCCAGCGAGAACACGCCCTCAACCTTGCCGTCGCGCATGATTGGAACGCCGAGCATTGCGCGGTAGCCGCCGACGCGCTGGTACCCGGCGGCGCCATACTGCGGGTCGGCAAGAACGTCTGATATTTGCACAACCTGGCCGGTCAACGCGACTCGGCCAACGTTGCTATCCATCCCTGGAGTGATCGGATGGGTTTTCGCGTAGGTCAGCACGTCGGCCGAATAACCGTGGCCGGCCGTCATGTGATAAAGCTCACCCTGTTTCTGGAAGATCGCACCGGTATGAGCATTGCAAAGAGTCATCGCGGACTCGACCAGCGTGTTGAGCACGGTCTGCAGATCGAAGGCGGAGCGGCTGATGACCTTGAGAACCTCGGCAGTCGCGGTCTGCTGCTGCAGCGATTCCGTCAGGTCGCGTGTCCTCGCCTGCACCTCATTGAACAGCCGCGTGTTCTCGATCGCGATCACGGCCTGGTCGGCGAAGGTCTTCAGGAGTTGAACGTGATCGTCGCCGAAGCTGCCGGGCTGAACGCGGGTCACTCCGATCGATCCGATCGTTTCGCCCTTGTTCATCAGCGGCGCGAACAGCATGCTGCGGAAGCCACGCGCTCGCGAGATTTCCAGGATTCCGCCGGTCATGGCTTCGGTATCGGGGACTTGGGTGACTTCGCCGGCCTTTGCCATCAGGAAGGGCGCAAAACCGGCAACCGGTTGCGGGAAGCTTGACTGCAGGATTTCATCCGCCTCAGGCGTCGTCGGCGTGAAGGCTTTCAGGAACGCCGTGCCGTCGACGAAGCGGGAGACCGTGCAGGAGTAGCCGCCGATCAGTCGGTTGGCGCTCGAGGCGATGGCATCGAACACCGGCTGCACATCCGTTGGCGAACTGGCGATCACCTTGAGGATGTCCGCGGTCGCGGTCTGCCGCTCCAATGCCTCCTTGGTCTCGTTGAACAGCCGCACGTTCTCGATGGCGATCACGGCCTGGTCGGCAAATGTCTTGAGCAACTGAACATGATGGCCTGCGAACGAACCGGGGTCCTTTCGAGTGACCGTGATCAGGCCAAGCGCTGTTTCCTTGCTCATCAGAGGCGCGTTCAACGCACTGCGAAAGCCGCGCGCCCGAGCTATTTGCTTCATCCGCGCATCCGGCTCGGCTTCGGTGTCAGGGACCTGCACGACCGCACCGGCCAGCGCCAGCTCAAAAGGAGGAAATTCGGCGACGGGACGCGGGAACGAGGCTTTCAACAGTTGGTCGGCAGCCGGGTTTGTCGGCGTGAAGGCTGCGACGTGAGCGACGCCGTCGACGAAGCGAAACACCGAAGTCGAGAACCCGCCGATCAGCCTTTTGGCGCTGGCCGCGATGGCGTCGAACACCGGTTGCACGTCGTTGGGCGAACTGGCGATGACCTTGAGAATGTCGGCGGTCGCGGTCTGCCGCTCCAGCGCCTCCTTGGTCTCGTTGAACAGTCGGGTGTTCTCGATGGCAATAACCGCCTGGTCGGCGAAGGTTTGCAGCAACTGAATGTGGTTGGGCGAGAACGTACCGGTCTCGAGGCGCGTCACGCTGATGATGCCGATCAGGACGCCGCCGTTCATCAGGGGCACGAACAGCATGCTGCGGAAGCCATGCAGCCGCGCGATCGCCCTGATCGGCGGGTGCGGTATCTCTTCGGTGTCCGGGATAGGGAACGGCTTGCCTTGCTGGGCCAGTCGGAACGCCTCGAACTCATCGACCGGCCTGGGGAAATCCGCTTTGAGTGCTGCATCGGCAGCCGGACTGACCGGAGTGAACGCGGCGAGATGGACGCTGCCGTCGAGGAAGCGGAAGACTGCAGCGGAGAATCCTCCGAGCAGGCGGTTGGCGCTGGTCGCGATCGCTTCGAACACCGGCGTCGTATCCGACGGTGAACTCGCGATCACCTTCAGGATCTCGGCGGTCGCGGTCTGGCGCTCCAGCGCCTCTTGGGTCTCGTTGAACAGCCGCGCGTTCTCGATTGCGATCACGGCCTGGTCGGCAAAGGTCTGGACCAAGGCGAGCTGTTTCTCGGAAAGTCTGAAGCCGGCCTGCGGGTGGGTGAGTATGATCGTGCCGATACCCTGGGCGCCGTTGATCAGCGGCACGAAGGTGGCGGAGCGGAATCCGCTGATCCGTCCCGCCTGCCGCGGGGTGTCGGAGGCATCGGGCGCTTCGCTATCCGGAATCTCGACAATGCGCCGTTCCGCGATGGCCCGGGCAGAAGGGAAGTGATCCGGCTTGAATGGCAGCGGATAGATCGCCTTGGCACGTTCAACGTCGAACTCGGGGTGAAGCACCGCAGTCGCCTTCCAGTGCAGCTTTTCGTCGCTCAGGGTGACAATGGTCGCGGCGCAAGGCTCGAACAGCTTTGCCGCGCTTCCCACGATCGCCTCGAACACTGGCTGCACGTCCGACGGCGAACTGGCGATGACCTTCAGGATATCGGCGGTCGCGGTCTGCCGCTCCAATGCCTCCCGGGTCTCGTTGAACAGCCGGGTGTTCTCGATCGCGATCACGGCCTGGTCGCGGAACGATTCGGCCAGCGCGATTTCGTTTTCGCCCAAACTGCCAGCTCGTTTTCCGGCCATCCCCAGCACGCCGATGCATTCGCCCTCGCGCAGCAGCGGCAGGTATAGCGCCGAGCTGATCCCGTACGTCTCTCGGATGTGGCCTTCGTATTCGGGCAGCTCGATTGCCGACCAGTCCGGCAGATGCAGGTTTTTCCTGGCGACGATGGCGCGCGACGGGAAGTTGGCGTCGGGATCGATCGGCACGGGCGCAGGATCGAGCACCGGGAGCGGTCCTTCCGGCCCGGCCATGGCTGCGCACCAATAGGTGGCGCCATCGCAACGCAGGACGAATGCCATGTCGCGGCCGAGCAGCCGCGCGGCGGTCAGCACGATGGCATCGAACACCGGCTGCACGTCGGTCGGCGACCCGCTGATCACCCGCAGGATATCGGAGGTCGCAGTCTGCCGGGAGAGCGCCGCCTGCGTCTCATTGAACAGCCGCGCGTTCTCGATGGCGATGACCGCCTGGTCGGCGAAACTTTGCAGGAGCGTCAGCTCGTCGGCGCTGAACGGTTCGGGACGATCGCGGTAGACGACCAGCACGCCGATGGCCTTGCCCTCGCGCCGCAACGGCGTGCCGGCGACGACCCGGGCGCCGGCGGCGCGTGCGGGCGGAAGGCCGGGCCACTCCGCCATCGACGGATCGAGATTGTTGATGTCGGGAATGTGGATTTGCCGGTTTTCGTGCAACACCGTGCCGGGCAGGCTCTTGCCGCCGATCCGCAACTGGGCAGCGGCAACCTCCGCGCCGACGCGTTCCGCGGTGGCGCCGACGCCTATCGTGCGGGTCCACTCGCCGTTTTCGGCGATCCTGATCCGGACGCTTTGACAATCGAACAGGCGGGCGGTGATCTCGGCGATCCGCTGCAGCGACCGCTCGGCATCGCCTGAGGCGTCGGCAATGGCGCGCAGGATTTCGGCGCTGCCGGCCTGACGTTCCCGGGCGGCGCGCAGTTCGGCCTGCAGCCGGGCGTTCTCCTGCCTGAGATCGGCCACCACGTCCGGGGAAAGCGCGGTCATTCACTCAAATCCATTCGTGCAGGGCGCGCGTGCGCTTGACGGCGCCGCGCCCCACCAAAATCTCGCCGATCCAAGCTTGCTGCTCTCGGGCCGGCCAATCCAACAATATCCGATTATTTCATTCCGGGCACATCCGGGCCAGCGTCGTCTTTGGTCGCGGTTAAGCCCAAAAACCGGTCAAGTTCACGTTCCCGGCCTCGAAACCTCGGTTTCCTTCGACGTGATGAACTCCAGCAGCACCGGGATCCCTTCCTTGGTCTTCGCAATGCCGCGCTGGATCGCGGGGATAATGTCCTGTGGCTTCGTCACCCGCTCGCCATAGCCGCCGAACGCACGGGCCATGGCGGCGTAGTCGCCGGAGATATCGGTCGAGCGATATTTTTGGGTCGAAATCGGCATCACCTTCAATTCGATCGCCATGCTGAAATTGTTGAGCAGGATCGACATGATCGGAATCCGCTCGCGCACCGCGGTCTCGAAATCCATGCCTGTGAAACCGATCGCGGCATCGCCCCAGACGTTGATGCAGAGCTTGTCGGGTTTTGCGAGCTTGGCGCCCATCGCGAGGCCCAAGCCGTAGCCGAGCTGCGTGGTCTTGCCCCAGCCGATATAGGACAACGGCTCGACCGGCTTCCAGAACGGCGAGAGCTGGTCGCGCGGACTGCCGGCATCGTGGGTGATGATGGTGTTCTTGATGTCGACGGTGTGCTGCAGATCCCAGAGCACGCGGTAGGGGTTTAATGGCGCGTCATTGCTGGTCAGCTTGGGCATCCATTTGGCCAGCCACTCCTTGTGCGAGGCGGCGATCTCGGCGGCGACGGCCGACGCATCGCGGTCCGAAGTGACGCTCTTGTTGATTTCTTCCAGCAGCGCGTCGAGCACGAGACCGGCATCGCCGACCAGCCCGATCCTGGCCTCGACGTCCTTGTTCAGATGCGCAGGATCCAGCGTCGAATGGATGATGGTCTTGCCCTTGGGCATGGCGATGCCGAAATTGGTCTCCGTGAACGAGCAGCCGACGCCGAAGATCACATCGGCCTCGCCGAGGAATTTCGGCACCGCGCGCGGCACGGCCAATCCGCCCGAGCCGAGCGATAACGGATGCGTCTCCGGGAAGGACGATTTGCCGCCGAGGCTGGTGGTGACGGGGATGGCGAGCCGTTCGGCCAGCCGCCTCAGTTGCGGCCAGGCCCTGGCGTAATGCACGCCCTGGCCGGCATAGATCACCGGCCGCTTGGCTGACATCAAGAGCGCCGCGGCTTCCTTCACATGCAAGGGATCGGCGCCGTAGCGGGTGCGCAGCACCGGCGTATAGTTCAGTGGCTCCGGCACCTCCTCGTTCCACATGTCCGAAGGGATTTCGACGATCACCGGTCCGCCACGGCCGTTTTTCAGCTTTGTGAAGGCGCGGCGGAAGATGTTGCCGACCTCAGTGGCCAGGTTGATCGGCTCGGAGGATTTCGCGAACGCCCTCATCGCCTGGCTGGAATTGAAGTTCGGGTCGATATTGGCCAGCCGCCGCGCATAGCCCATCGGCAGCACCAGCACGGGCACCGATTCGCCGTAACATTGCGCCACGCCGCCCATGGCGTTTTCCGCGCCGGGGCCGTGCTGCATGCAGAACGCGCCGATCGAGCGCCCCGAAGTGACGCGTGAGATCGCGTCCGCCATGTGGATGCCGATGCGCTCCTGGCGCACCATGATCGGGCGTATATCGGCATTGGCCGCATGTTCGATGAGATGATTGACCGGATAGCCGCAGAGGATTTCGATACCCTCGCGCTTCATGATTTCCGCAATGGCGGTGCCGAGCTTCATGACGGTCTCTCTCCCCTTGAACCGGCCGATGTTGGGCTCGGCCTAGGAGGCTAGTTGGAACAGGAATCCGTCGATTGGTAAAGCTCGCGCGCTGCGACAGCCGGGAAGCTCTGATATGCATCCGGGCCGCGATATCGGCCGATCCCGGGCCGGCCGGTCGCGCCGGCGGGCAGGGCGAAAACAGCCATTTATCCCGCCATCCGGCGAAAGATGGCCAGCGGCCTTAACCGGATATTCAGCGTGTTTGTCGACGCGCCCGCAACCAAATCCAATTTAGATTGCGCTTACTGCAGTGGGGCGGGAGAATCCCCTGGGAAGCGTCGACAGGAGTCCTGAATGCGACGGCTGATTTCAAAATTCCTGAGCGACGAAACCGGCGCGACCGCCATCGAATATTGCCTGATCGCAACCGGTATCGCATTTGCGATCATCGCCACGGTCCAGGCCATCGGCCCGCAGCTGAACACCAAATTCACCTCGATCAATTCGTCGCTGAAATAACGGCCAGCTCCGTTATCCGGCCTTTTTCGCTCGGGCCGGCGCGCGCACCGGCTTCTCCGCCTTCTTCGGCGCCTGCGCCTTGGCTTCTTCCTTGGCGCGCTTGCCGCTGATCGGCAGCAGCATCTCGCGCTGGCCGGCGGCGGCCTTGCGCGGTTTCTTGCCCTTGGCGGCAGGCGCCGACTGCTTCTCGCTGGCGAGGCTGCGCTTTAGCGCATCCATCAGATTGATGACGTTGCCGCCGGTTTTCGGCGCGGTCTTCGCGGGCAGGCGGATGCCGGCGCGCTTCTTGTTGATGAGGTCGATCAGCGCGGACTCGTAGTGATCCTCGAACTTGTCGGGCTCGAAGTCGCCGGATTTCTGCTCGACGATATGCTTGGCGAGATCCAGCATGTCCTTGGTGACCTTCACATCCTGAATGTCATCGAAATATTCCTTCTCGCCGCGCACCTCGTAGGGATAACGCAACAGCGTTCCCATCAGGCCCTTGCCGAGTGGCTCAAGCGCCACGATGTGCTCGCGGTTGGTCAAAACCAGGCGGCCGATCGCGACCTTGTTCATGCTGCGGATGGTTTCGCGGATCACCGCGAAGGCGTCGTGGCCGACCTTGCCGTCGGGCACGAGATAATAGGGGCGGATCAGATAGCGGGTGTCGATGTCGGTCCTGGGGACGAATTCGTCGATCTCGATGGTGTGGGTCGATTCCAGCGCGAGGTCGTCGAGTTCGTCCTTCGACACCTCGATGTAGGTGTCGGTATCGACCTTGTAGCCCTTGACGATGTCTTCGTTGGCGACTTCCTCGCCGGTGTCGGCGTCGACCTTGGCGTATTTAATGCGATGGCCCGTTTTACGGTTAATCTGGTTGAAGGAAACCTTTTCGGTATCCGACGTCGCCGGATACAGGGCAACCGGACAGGTCACGAGCGAAAGGCGCAAAAAGCCCTTCCAGTTGGCGCGGGGGGCCATTGGGATACTCCGAAAACGCAACAGACGACCGGCAAGGATACCACCGGGGAGGTCGCTTTCAAAGCTGACGGGCCGAGGAATCTCCGGACGGAGTTAACCGTAATACGAGCGGACAGGGGCGTGGGCAGGGCGGCGTGGCCGCCAGGTGCGGCAGGGCGGGTATGATCCGTCGCAGGCCCGGAATCGCGGAACATCATTCGGTATCGGGCGTTGCTTCCGATGACGCGGGGACCGACAGGAATCTGCCCGGCGTCAAGGAATAGAGGGCTCCATGGCAACGAGACAGCATCGCCAGATCGTCGAAACCCCGACCGAGGCCCGCCAGGCCGAGCCCGGGCCGTCGGTGCTCGCCCTTCTGAGCGTCTCGACCGGACTTGCGATCCTGATCCTGGGCGTGATCTGGTTTGTGTTCTTCCGCACCTAGGGCGCGGGGTTCGCCGCACGCTGGCGCGGAGATACGCCACCCGTGAGAAGGGGCTGTCGTGCGCCTCGGCGATGGTTCCGCAAAACACCCGGGCGGCGAGATGGTTAACAGATCGGAACCGGCAAGCCGCACATTTGATCCGAATAAAGGGCAAGATTGAAATTTGTCGGCCTTATCCTCGTTTTCATGGACGCGAGGAAAACAACAATGAAAAAGAATATCTCGACCTTGATGACCGCAGTCGCAGCGCTCTGCATGAGTTTCCATTCAGCGAACGCAAGTCTTCTTGGAATGCCTCTCCATCTGAGAGCCGCCATCGAGTTCAGCGCGGGCGATGCTCAACTGGCAATTTGTCATTTCTACACCGACGATGTGCTGACGGTGCCATTGTTCGTCCGAGGCTGCTAAGCATCCAACTGCTCCGGGCCCGCAGCGCGGGCAGCGCCCGATCCCTCCTTTGAGTGGTGGTTTTCGATCGGAGACATTGCCTCCTGACCGCCGTTAAGCCTGATTCTTTACCTTAACAGACAGCTTTCGTTGAAGAAGAGTCAGAGGTCGTTAAGAGTTCCCTCGACGAGGGCAAGCGCAAGAACCGGGATCGTTTTTGCCTGCGGTGCCTTTCCATCCCGATGGAAGCGGAGACCCGATGGCAGAGCGACGGCAGGTTGAGCGGGTAAAGACCACGAACGGCGCGCTGATCTTCTCCGACCAGCAGCGCGGCATTCTTTCCTGTACGTTGCGCGATATCAGCGACACCGGCGTCGGGCTTCGGCTGAACGAGCAGGACATTATCGCGCCCACTTTCAAGATCACGCTGGACAACTTCAGGAACGTCCGGACCTGCCAGGTGATCTGGTCCCGCGGCCGCTACATCGGTGCAACATTTGAACGCTGATCGGTTTTTCTTCGGAGACAGGCGTTCATGATGTGGGGTTTGGGCTTCGCCGGGCTTTTGGTCTGCGCGGTGATCGTGATGGCGATCAGGCGCCACAGCCGATATCTGGATGAGCTCAATCGCAGGCAGGTCTGGCGGATCGATCCGGAGGGCTAGTGTCGGGTGGGCTGCGGTGGACGAAACCACCATGAACGCAGCCCTGCACCGCGAGATCGCCTGCGCCATCATCATCGACACCGGCGGCCGTTTCCTGCTGCAGCAGCGCGATGACATTTCCGGCATCCTGCATCCGGCAAGGTCACCCTGTTCGGTGGTCACCGCGCCGGATAAAATTCTTGAGATAGAGCGCAAGCTGGAGAAAAACGCTGCCGATCAGCCCGCTGGCGAGCGCGACTTATTCCGTTGTCGCGCCATTCCGGGGTCGCGCTCAACGGCCTTCAGGTGAATCAAGCCGCCGACAGTCAAGCGCTGCTCGTCGTGTTCTCCTTGATCTATCATTCCGTAAATGTGCTGGGTAAGGATTTTCCGCGCCTGCAAGACGACGGCTCGATCACGCTCCTGGAGCTGCTGGTAAATGTAAAGAGCACGCTCGATGGCGGCGGGAGCAATGACGCGTTCGGCCGGACTCTCTTTGGCGTCCACCAGCGTCTCTCTAAAGTTGCCCCGCGCACCCGCGGAGGATCTTGCGAATTCCATGGTAGCTCCGATACTTTGCTCGGCAACCAAGCCCGGCGATCTAGTAATCCAAGAACTGTCCTGGGCAGGAAAGGTTCCAGCACCCGGAATCCCGTCTAACGCTCGAACCCGCCTGCCTTTACGGCAGCGCTGACATCGCCGTTGCTCCGGTGAATGTCTTCGTTCGACGCAAGAGCGGACAAATGCAACTGACGCTCGAGAAATCGGCGAAGGTCCGGTCAAGCGCCGCCTGCGATCAAAAGCGATAGGCAATGATGCGGGCCGCGGCCTCGGAGTCATAGGGTAGATCGAGCGCGTCCGGCGCGTCGTAATTGTACATCACCGTCGGCATGTTGATGATGATCGCCTCGTTCGTGCCGATATTTTTCCAGCCATGATAAAGGTTCGGCGGAACGATAAGCAGGCCGGGATTCTTCTCGCTCAGCGTGACCTCGTTTACGCAGCCGAAGGTCGGCGAATCGAGGCGGCCGTCGAAGACCGCGAACTTGACCAGTCCACTCGCGACAAAGAGGCGGTCGGTGCTTTTCTGGTGCAGGCCCCAGGCGCGGTGCCGACCCGGAAGAGTGGTCGTCAGATGGACCTGAACGATGGGTTCAGCGATGACGTCCCAGCTGGCGCGCGCGACCTCGGTGACATGGCCATCTTCGTGCGGGACAGGACGGATCTGGCGCAAAACCAGATCTGCGATCGGGGTTTGCCTGAGCTTTCCCGATTCATTGACCGCGGACTGCTTGGCCGCCAGGATCTCTCCACCGACGACATTGGGCAAGTCTCGTTTGGGTATATCACTCAAGAGCGACCCCAAATACTAAGAATGATATTATAGGATTTGTTGAAACCTTTCACTGCTATCAAAGTTCGCAAGTTTGGGCAACCAAGTGGTTAGTTGGCGCGTCCGAATGGAACCACGGTGTTTGATAGTCAGGCAATGCATGGGGGTGCGTTCGAGGAAGGCCGGCCTCACCTGGTATTATCATCCGGAATGACCATGCCCTCAGTGCCTCACTTCGCCGGCTCGCAGCTGTCGAATTCGTTGAGCGCGTTTGCGGCGAACAGGAAGTTGAACGAGTTCGACATGGAGCGATCGGCAAAACTCAGGACGGCGGGGCTCGAATAGTTGCCGCGGATGAAGTAGGTCTTTTCGGAATAGAGAATGTAGAGGCCGGTCTGCTGTTTGATGCGGTCGACGTCGCGCGCATCCACGATCGCGCGATAGATGCTTTTGTCGTTCATGACCGTCAGCATCAGCGTCGTCTCGCTGCGTTTGGTGAGGAAGACCTTGAGGCGAACATAGCGGCCGGCGCAGGTGAACAGCGGCGTTTCGCCGGCCACGGTCTTCCAGTCCTTCGGATAGAGTTTTCGATCGCCGTCGCAATTTGCCGCGGCGGCGATTTCGGAGAAAGTAGAAGCCGCGAGCAATGCTCCAAGGAGGGCGGTCGGCCAGCGTGTCATGATGTCGTCCCACGGTTGATCGCCGCATAGTGCAAAACCGCAAGGCTGGCATAGGCCGAGATCAATCCCGACACCGCGAACGGCAGGACGAGCCCGGCAGGGGGAAAATCGCGGTAGCCGAACCAATACCAGCGCTCAATCGAAAGATAGACGGCAAGCGCCAGCGCCGCCAGCGCAGCGTACAGGATCATGAACGCGATACGAGCCCGAACCCGCGCCGCGCTGAAATAGACCGGAAAAGATGCGACCAGGCTGAGCGCGATCGCCAGGCCCGCCACGCGGGCCCATTCCGAAGCCGTCAGCGCCGATACGCTGCGCGGTGTGCCGGCAACGGCTTCCGTCCATCCATCGCGGATGAATTTTTCGGCGAAGCCGATCGAGCCGAAGGTCGCGTAGAGCACGATGACGCCGAACGTCAGGCAGATCGCCATCCTCGCCCAAACGCGGTTCCACGGTGATGCCTGTCGCGCGCTCGTCACTGGCAGAACCAGGCCAAAATCATTTTGGATTGCCCGTTGCCATCGGCGCACCGCATGGCCGTGCCGGCAAGCTGACCTCGTCCATTTCGCTCCGATCAAAGTCGATCGCGCTGCCGTCGGGCCGCACATGCCCGGTTCCGGTCTTGATCTGCACGGGCGCAAAGCCATTCTCGAAAGCCTCTACGAACCGGTAAACCGGCGGGACGCCCAGGCGCCGTCCTTGTCGATAAAGCCCCAGTGTCCCTTGCAGCCGGCCGGCGCAAGGCCGTTGACGAATGGCCCGGCGCCGAACTGTTCGCCACGGGGACCGAAGCTGTCGTAGCGTTCCGGCAGAACCATCTTGCCCTCGCGATCGATGAAGCCATAGCGGTTGCCTGTGGTTGAGACCGCGGCGAGCCCTTCCTGGAAATCGCCCGTATATTTGAACTTCATCGCGATGACGGATTTGCCGTGGGTGTCGATGAAACCGCAGCTGTCCTTGCGGCAGGCCATCAGGCCCTCTGCGGGGCCGTCGACGGAAGCGTAGGACCGGCTGGAGATGAAGCGCCCGTCGGCGTCCACCACCCGCGACGAGAGCGGCGGTTCGCCGTGGCCGCGATAGCTCGGATCAGTGATGCTTAGCGACCAGACGCCGTCGCTGATCTTGCTGATCGTCTCGTAGCGCGGCTCAACGATAAATTTTCCGCTTTTGTCGATCAGGCCGCTGTTTTTGGCAAAACCCTCGCTGACCCGCACCACCGCGCGACCGCCCCGGAACGCTTCGGCCTCGGCGAAGCGCGGGGCGATGGCCATGCTGCCGTCGCGGTCGATGTAGCCCCATTTGTCGCCGACGCGCACCGCGGCCAACCCTTCCGAGAACAGCCGCGCGCCGGCGAACCCGGCCGGAATGACGAGCTTGCCGCTGGTGTCGATATATCCGTGCAGGAACTTGTCACCGCCCTTATAGACGGTGACGAGGCCGCGTCCCTCGGTGAGGGCTTCCGCGCCGTCCCAAGGCTCGCCGATCGGCTCGCCCTGGCGGTCGATATAGATCCAGCGGCTGTCGACGCGCTGGGCAGCGGCGCGGTCCCCGCAAAACGGGCCGACGCGCTTGTACTGCGGCTCGATCTTCCAGGCGCCTGCGCGGTCGATATAGCCTTGAAGCCCGCTTCTCTTCTGCTCGACCGCCAGCAGATCGCCCGGAGAGGCCGTGCCGGGAATGACAAAATCGCCGGGCTCCCCGATCGGATGCCCGCCGAGGTCGAAAATCCGGCATTTGCCAGGCTGGTCGCAGCGCTGCGGAAGCACGGCAGATGCGCCGGTATCGACGCCCACGGCCGAGCTTTGCATCGGGTGGCAGCTTTCGGCAAGCGCCGGCGCGCCACCCATCAGGGCGGCGGCAGCGATCGCGAAGATCAAGCACAGGGTAGCCATCGGTCATCATGCCCCGGCGGTGGCAAAGTTGGTCGCCGGAGAGGCCGCCGCTGAACCCCGGACCTGCTTTTCAGTGTCCTTGTCGGCGATGCAGCTGAAATGGTTCGCGCTCGAGCCGGGCTGACAGCGCAGCCGCACGAAGCTAGCCGGCGCGGTTGGTTTGGACGCGCGAGAAAAGCTGCCCGAGCAGACCAAAGCCAATGCCGCAGATGCCGCCCGCCGCCTTCACAAGCGCGTCGATCACGCGGGCGTGACGGTCGGGCGTCAGCAACTGCAATGCCTCCAGCCCGAACGCACTTCCAACAACAACCGCGGCAACCAGCAACACGCGGTTGGGATAGGCGAGAGCGAATGCCAGCCCGACCAGCGCGAATGCCGCGAAATGTTCGAGCTGGATGTTGGTTACGACCGGACGGGACTCGATCGGGGACAGTGTCGCGTACACAATGAAGGCGAGCGCCAGCCAGCCCACAATAGCGGAAATCCTTTGAATCATGCTCGCTAGATAAGCTACAAAGCCATTGATCTCAATCCGTTCGCTGCCCCGCAAGGCGGTTCCCGGAACGAATGGTTGAACATCGTTAATCCGCGATTGTCCCGGCCGGAACTGCTTTAGCCCGATGAGCCTGACTTACGTCATTCCGGATATTCACGGCCGCTACGATTTGCTTGACGAGGCTCTCGCCAGCATCGCCGCGCGTCCAGGCGGCGAAGCCGGCGTCATCGTCACCATCGGCGACTACGTCGACAAGGGGCCGGACAGCAAGGCGGTCGTTGACCGGCTATTGTCAGGCGTCGACGCCGGCTGGAGCTTGATCGCGCTGAAGGGCAACCACGATGCCCTGATGGTGGAGGCGCTGCGAGACCCCTCGAAGATGGCGGCGTGGTTGGTCAAGGGCGGCGATGCGGCGCTCGCCTCCTACGGCGGCGACCCCGCAGCCGTCCCGCCATCCCACATCGCCTGGCTCGACCAGCTTCGGCTGATGCATGTCGATGCGCATCGCCTCTACGTTCACGCCGGCGTCGACCCCGCGATCCCGCTCGACCGGCAGAGCGAAGGCACGCTGTTGTGGAACCGCTATCCGAAGGGATTTCCCGACGGCTACGGCGACCTCCACGTCGTCCATGGCCATGACAATTTTCCCGACGGGCCGCTGTTATATCCAGGCCGCACCAATCTGGACACGCTGGCCTGGCGGACGGGCAGGTTGACGATCGGGGTGTTCGACGATCGGAAGCCCGGCGGTCCGGTCGATCTCATTGTGGTCAGGGGACCGCCGGCCGGGCGCTAGGCGCGCCCCGTTCGATCGCGGCCCTTGGGGCTTCCGATTCGTCATGTTAGGCAGTTGAAAACAGCGCGGCGGCGGATCGAAAGCCTGCCAAGATGGTTATGAAGAAAAAGTAACATTTCGGGACGTGCTTCGTTCATAGGCCGTTCACGCCGGCAGGGCTCATGTTGAGGGCGGTTATCGTGCAGCTCGGATCCGGAGGCCATGGTGCGCCTGCTCGTCGTTGAAGATGATCCCGATCTCAATCGCCAACTCACCACGGCGCTGAGCGATGCCGGCTATGTGGTCGATCGCGCGTTCGACGGCGAGGAGGGCCACTATCTCGGTGACAGCGAGCCCTACGACGCCGTCGTGCTCGACATCGGCCTGCCGAAGATGGACGGCATCTCGGTGCTGGAGGCATGGCGCCGCAACGGCCGCGCGATGCCGGTCCTGATCCTCACCGCGCGCGACCGCTGGAGCGACAAGGTGCAGGGTTTCGATGCCGGCGCCGACGATTACGTGGCAAAGCCCTTTCATCTCGAGGAGGTGCTGGCCCGAATTCGCGCACTGCTGCGTCGCT
>Ga0209422_1000099_pt1 | contig 20000 bp, 19 predicted proteins | sample BlaSpr_A8_OM2_M3_FD_187983 | JGI IMG/M metagenome (GOLD analysis project Ga0209422, IMG submission 187983) | Forest soil microbial communities from Thunder Bay, Ontario, Canada - Black Spruce, Ontario site 2_A8_OM2_M3 (SPAdes) (version 2) | ecosystem: Environmental > Terrestrial > Soil > Boreal... | reverse complement strand
GGCGCCGACGTTGCGCGACCGGTGACTTACCGATCACGAAGGCGGCCTATCCCGAGCGAGAGCCGCACTCCCTCGCGCCACGGATGCTGCTGAAGCACAGCGGACGTGAGGCCGCGGGGCCTGTTGGATGCCCCCGACCAAATGACGGCGCCGGTCAATTTTTGCCTTTGCTCCCGTTCATATACTAATATATCAATCGTCCCGGAGAGCAGGCATGCCCGCGCGCGTGACGAAAAACACACCAGCTGCGCCTCGTGCGACGGCCGCCGGCCATCGTCGCGGCGGCCGGCCGCGCGCGGCCACCGCGGCGTCGATAATCTATTCGGAGCTTCGGGCCGAACTGGTGTCGCTGCAGCGGCGCCCGGGGGAGCCTGTCTCCGAAGCCGAGATCGCGATGTTCTACGGGGTGAGCCGGACGCCGGTCCGCGAAGCCATTTTGAAACTCGCCGATGAAGGCCTGGTGGAGGTATTTCCCCAGTCCGGCATCTTCGTCTCGCGCATTCCGCTTGCGGCGTTGCCGGAAGCCATCATCGTGCGCCGGGCGCTGGAGGCGACCACGGCCCAGATGGCGGCGGAGCGCGCGACCGCCAGCCAGATTCTGGCGTTGCATTCGATCCTGGAGCGTCAGCGCGAGGCCAACGCCGAAAAAGACCGTGAGGCCTTTCATCAGGCGGATGAGAAGTTTCACGCAACCATCGCGGAAGTCGCGGGATATCCGGGCATCTGGACGTTGATCCAGCAGGTCAAGGTGCACGTCGATCGCTATCGCCGGCTGACGCTGCCGCAGCAGGGACGAATCCCGCGCGTGATCGCCGAGCATGAGGCCGTTTTGAACGCAATCGAGGCTCACGATCCCGCGGGCGCAAGGATCGCCATGGAAAGCCACCTCGAAAATCTGCTGAGCAATATCTCCACGACCCAAACCATCAATCCGGGGTTTTTCGACCAGCGCAGCTAACCAGAAAACGGACGCGGCCGAAAAATGCCGCGCCAAAAATTCTCCGACCGGATTCCCGGCGGGGAAACCAGCACACGCCAGGGAGAGGTTTTCATGAAACGCCGTGACTTCATCAAGGTGAGCGCAGGGTTTGGAGCGGCGGTGGCGAGCCAGGCACCGCTCGCGCCCGCCCGCGCGCAGGCCAAAACCGTCTTCAAGGCATCCGACGTTCAGCCTCCGGGCTATCCCACCGTGGCGGCAGCCGAGAATCTCGGCAAGAAACTCGAGGCCGCCACCAACGGCCGGCTTTCGGTGCAGATGTATCCGTCGATGCAACTGGGCGGCGAGAAGGAGACCATCGAACAGACCCAGATCGGCGCCATCCAGATGTTGCGGGTCAGCGTCGGCACAATGGGCCCGATCGTCGACGATATCAACGTCGTCAACATGCCGTTCCTGTTCAAGAACACCGCGCACGCCCAAAAGATGATGGACGGGCCGATCGGCCAGGAATTGCTCGAGAAGATCACGGCGAGCCCCAATGCGGGACTGGTCGCGTTGTGCTGGATGGATGCCGGTGCCCGCAGCCTCTACAACACCAAAAAGCCGATCAAGACGCTTGAAGACCTCAAGGGCATGAAATTCCGCGTCATCGGCAACCCGATCTTCGTCGACATGATGAACGCGCTCGGCGGCAATGGCGTGGCGATGGGCTATGACCAGGTCTTCAGCGCGCTGCAGACCGGTGTCATCGACGGCGCCGAGAACAACCCGCCGAGCTATGTTTTCAGCAATCATTACACCGCGGCGAAATACCTCTCACTCACCGAACACCTGATCATTCCCGAAGTGCTGATGTTCTCCAGGAGGGCATGGACCCAGCTGTCGGCCGACGATCAGGCCCTGCTCAAGAAATTTGCCCGCGAGGCCCAGCTGGAGGAGCGCGAGCTCTGGAACCAGTACGAGCAAAAGGCGATGGACAAGGCCAAGGCGGCCGGCTGCGAGATCGTCGAGATCGCCGACAAGGCGCCGTTCCAGAACGCGGTCAAGCCGGTGTGGGACAAATACGGCCCGAAATACCAGGACATGATCAAACGCATCCAGGCCATCGCCTGAATTCGCACAACGCCACGGTGCGGCACGCGCACCGTGGTGTCCGCCTCTGGTAGGCAATCAGGGATTTCACGGCAATGGCCGCACTGTTTCGCCGGGCGATGGATTATCTCTATCTCGTGTGCGTCATCATCGGTTGCATCGCGCTGGTGCTGATCTCGGCCATCATCCCCTGGGCGGTGTTCACGCGCTACGTGCTCAACAGCGCGGCGTCCTGGCCCGAACCGATGGCGGTGCTCTTGACCATCGTGCTGACCTTCATCGGAGCGGCCGCGGCCTACCGGCTCAACCTGCACATGAACGTCTCCTACTTCGCCGATCAGTTGCCGGACAAATTCCGCAAGCTGCTCGATCTGGTTGTCCAGCTGCTGATGGCGCTGATCGCGATCTTCATGATCGTGCGGGGCGAGCGGCTGGTCGAAGTGACCTGGCACAACACGATCGCGGATTTTCCCTTCCTCTCGGTCGGCGTCACCTATCTGCCGATTCCGGTCGGCGGCGGTTGCCTGCTGCTTTTCATCATCGAGCGGATCGCTCTCGGAGCGCCACCCGATCTGCTGCTGCACAACCACGACGTCGCGCCGTTCGACTGAACGCATAGGCACATCCATGGATATCTTCATCCTGCTTGCGACCATGCTGGTGTGCTTTCTCATCGGCATGCCGATCGCCTATTCGCTGGCGCTGGCCGCGATGGCGGGCGCCTGGTCGATCGGCATTCCGCTGGAAGCGGTGATGCTGAAAATCTCAGACGGCGTCAGCAAGGTGGCGATGTTGACGATCCCGTTCTTCGTGCTGGCCGGCGCGATCATGGCGGAGGGCGGCATGGCGCGCCGGCTGGTGGCGTTCGCCGACGTGCTGGTCGGATTCACCCGCGTGCGCGGCGGCTTGTCCATCGTCAACGTGCTGGCGACGACGTTCCTGAGCGGAATCTCCGGCTCCGCCGTGGCCGATACCTCGGCGATCGGCTCGGTGATGATTCCGCAAATGGAGAAGGCCGGCTTTCCCCGCGTATTCGCCACCAACCTCACCATCACCGCCTCGGTTCAGGCGCTGCTGGTGCCGCCGAGCCACAATGCGGTGCTCTATTCGCTCGCCACCGGCGGCACGATCTCGATCAGCGCGCTGTTCATGGCCGGCGTATTCCCCGGCCTGCTGCTCGGCTTCGCGCTGATCGTGCTCTGCCTCGTCATCGCCTATCGCGACAAGCATCCGCACGGCCAGACCGTGCCAGCGAAGGATGCGCTCAGGATCACGATCGACGCCGCCTGGGGAATGGTGACGCTGGTCATCATCCTCGGCGGCATTCTCGGCGGCGTCTTCACCGCCATCGAAGCCGGCGCCGTGGCCTGCGTCTGGGCCTTCTTCGTGACCATGTTCATCTATCGCGATTATCGCTGGAAAGACCTTCCCGTGTTGCTGCACCGGACGTTGCGCACGGTGGCGATGGTGCTGACGCTGATCGCCTGTGCCTCGAGCGTTGGCTACATCATGGCGCTGACGCAGATGCCTGCCAAGATGACGGCGTTCTTCCTGTCGATCTCCAGCAATAAATACGTCATCCTGTTCCTGATCAATATCCTGCTGCTGGTGCTCGGCACCCTGGTCGACATGGCGCCGTCGATCCTGATCGCGACGCCGATCCTGCTGCCGGTGATGCAGAATTTCGGCGTCGATCCCGTTCACTTCGGCATGATCATGCTGCTCAATCTCGGCATCGGATTATGTCACCCGCCGGTCGGCGCGATCCTGTTCGTCGGCTGCGCGGTCGGCAAGGTCACCATCGAGCAGGTGATGCGCAAGATCTGGCCGTTTTACGCGGTGATGTTCCTGGTGCTGATGTTCGTCACCTACATCCCGGAAGTGTCGCTGTGGCTGCCGCGGCACGTGCTGCGCTGAACACTTCTCCGGCCCCGGTTCGGCATGCCCTCGACGTCGTAGACGCGCCGGGAAAGCCCGCCTAAACTAACCCCCATGGCCGACGCCGGCTCAACCGGCGCGGTCGCACAGGCCTTACGGCCGGCTATCCAGGGGAGGAAATCATGCATCAGTTTTCGCGGATCAACCGCGCGGCCGCGCGGCTGTCTGCCGTTGCCGCCGCTGCGCTGGCTTTGACGGCGCCGGCTGCGGCGGAAGACACTTTCAAGCTCGGCATCGTGACATTCCTGTCCGGACCGGCCGCGGACAGTTTCGGCGTCCCGGCCCGCAACGGCGGCCAATATGTCGTCGATCAGCTGAACAAGGGCGCTGGCCCCGCCCCCTACGACAAGGTCGGGTTCGGCGGCATGAAGATCGAGCCTGTGGTCATCGACGAGAACGGCGGCGCGACCAAGCAGGTCCAGGAGCTGCGCAACCTCTATGAGCGCGATAATGTCGATGTCGTGCTCGGCTATATCGGCTCCGGCGATTGCCTCGCGGTGGCGCCGATCGCCGAGGAACTGAAAAAGATGCTGGTGCTGATGGATTGCGGCACGCCGCGCATCTTCGAGGAGGCGAAATACACTTACGTATTCCGCACCGCCGCGCATGCCACCATGGATAATGTCGGCCTCATCAGGTACATGAAGGCGAACAACGTCAAGATGGAGACGCTGTCGGCGATCAACCAGGATTATGCCTGGGGGCAGGATAGCCGGGCCGACTTCGTCGCCGCCGCTGGACAACTCTATCCCAACGCCAAACTCCAGACCGACCTGCTGCCCAAATTCGGCGCCGGCCAGTACGGCACCGAAATCTCCGCGCTGGTCAGCACCGGCTCCGACGTGGTCTATTCGAGCCTGTGGGGCGGCGATCTGCAGGCCTTCATCCTGCAGGCCTCTCCCCGCGGCCTGGCGAAGAAAAGCCAGCTGGTGTTCTCAGCCGCCGATCACGTGCTTCCGCCGCTCGGCGACAAGATGCCCGACGGCACCATCATCGGCGCCCGCGGCGCTTATGGCCTGATGTCGCAGAAATCGCCAATCAACGACTGGTTCTTCAAGGGCTACGAAGCCGTCAACGGCGTCTATCCGGTTCAGGCGGCCTATCGCATTGCGCAGTCGATCCTCGGGCTGAAGGCGGCGGTTGAAAAGGCCATGGCCGGGAACGGCGGCAAGAAGCCCTCGACCGACGAACTGGTGGCGGCGATGACGGGTCTCGAATGGCAATCGCCCGGCGGCCTCATTCAGATGAAGCTCGCCGACGGCCATCAGGCAATCCAGCCGATTGCGTTCAGCCGCACCAAGTATAATCCGGACGCCAGGCGGGTCGACCTGGTCGATATCCAGTATTTCCCGGCCGAATGCGTCAATCCGCCTCCGGGGGTAAAGGCGCTCGACTGGATCAAGGGCGGCATGCAGGGCGCCAAATGCAACTGAACAGGCGCTGCTGAGCGGCGTCCGAATCTCAGGCAAGGTTGAAAGCGGCGCGAGAACGATGCTCGCGCCGCAACTTCCTCCTTGCAGCATGCGATCGGCGCGATCGCAAACCGCGCCGTGAACTTTCGCCCCGGGCCGCCATCATCGGTATGAAAACAACGCCATGAACTTCGTCCTGACCATCATTCTCGACGGGTTGATCCAGGCGTCCTGGCTTTTCATCGTAGCGTTGGGGCTGACGCTGGTATTCGGCGTGCTGAAAATTCTCAACATCGCCCATGGCTCCTTCTACGCGCTCGGCGCCTATATCGCGGCAACCGCGGTAACCACGGTGGCTGCGTACAACCTGCCGCCGAGCTTCGGTTTTGTCGCGATGCTGTTGTCCGTCGCCCTGATCGCATCGGTGGTCGGTCTCCTGCTCGAGCGCGGCCTGCTGAAGATGTTCTATGGCCGCGATGAAGTGGTGCTGCTGCTCGTCACCTATGCGGTATTCTTGATCCTCGAGGACGGCACCAAGCTGGTTTGGGGGGTAAATCCGATCTACGCCACCCAGCCCTACGAGCTGTTCGGCAATGTCGAATTCGCCGGCCTCTATTACGTCGGCTACGACCTGGTGCTGATACCGATTTCCGCCGCTATCGGCTTTCTGGTCTGGTTCGGCCTCAATCGCACCGTCAGCGGCAAGATCGTGCTCGCCGTCATCCACAACGAGGAAATGAGCGTCAGCATGGGGGTCAGGGTGAACCGGGTATACGCCTTCGCCTTTGCTTTCGGCGTGCTGCTGGCAGCCACCGCCGGCGCACTGACCGCGCCCAAGATTTCGATGCAGCCGGGTCTCAGTTCGGATGTCATCATCCTGAGTTTTGCCATCGTGGTGATCGGCGGCCTCGGCAGCGTCGAGGGCGCTGCGGTAGGCGCCATCATGGTCGGGCTCGCCCGCGCCGCCTCGGTGCATTTGATGCCGCAGGCCGAGCTGTTCATGATCTACCTGATCATGGCGGCAGTGCTGATGTTTCGCCCCGAGGGCCTGTTCAAGCGCGAGACGGCAAGGCGAATCTGATGGAGCAGGCGAGACGGATGAAGCAAGGCTTGCACCCCCTCGGCATGATCCTGCTGGTGATTTTGGCGGCGCTGTTCGGCCGCGTGCTTCCAACCTGGACGCTGTCGCTCGCCACCGTCGCCGCCTCCAATGCCCTGATCGCGCTCGGAATCGTCATCCTGGCGCGCACCGGCAACGTGTCGTTCGGCCAGGGCCTGTTCTATGCGGCAGGCGGCTACGGCGTCGCCCTGATTGCCAACGCCTGGGGCATCACCGACGCGGTCGTGCAGATGCTGATCGGCGCGATCTGCGGCGGCCTGCTCGGCCTCGCGATCGGCCCGCTGATCGCACGCTACAGCGGCATTTTCTTCGGCATGCTGACGCTGGCGCTGTCGATGGTGCTGTATGGCGCGCTGGTCAAGACCACCGCGCTCGGCGGTTCCGACGGTTTCAATGTCGGACGGCCGAGCTTGTTCGGCATGGTCTTCGCCGACCCGCGCGAGGCGGATTTCATGCTGTACGCCGTCTCGGTGGTCACCACCGGGCTTGCCGGCATTGCGGCAACGTTCCTGTTCCGCTCCGAGCTCGGTCTCGCCAGCCTCGCGGTGCGCGAAAACAATTTGCGCGTCGAGTACCTCGGCATCTCCTCCAACCGGATCGTCACCATCAATTTCGCGATCGCGGCGGTGTTTGCCGGCGCCAGCGGCGCCTTCGCCCTGATGGCGCAACGCCACATCGATCCGCAATTCGCCTACTGGACCACCTCGGGCGAGTTCGTCTTTGTCGCGGTGCTCGCCGGATATCAGAGCGTCGCCGCCGTGTTCGTCGCTTCGCTTGCGCTCGAACTGGTCCGTTCATTCTCGAACCTTTACCTGCCCAACACCTGGCAGCTCGTGCTTGGCGTCTTCCTGCTTGCCGTCATCCTGTTTCTGCCGCGCGGCATCGGCTCGCTCTGGATCGGGGACCGGCGCAAGGCAGGCCGGACAGAGGCAGCGACTCCCGTCGTGGTCCAAAAGGAGGCCGCGCAGTGACCGCGATCCTTTCGGTGCACGGGCTCGACAAGCGCTTTGGCGCGGTGGTCGCCGCCGACGCCTTGAACCTCGATATCGCGCCCGGCCAAAAGGTCAGCCTGATCGGCGCCAATGGCGCCGGCAAGACAACCTTCGTCAATATGGTCACCGGATATACGAAGCCCGACTCCGGCTCGATCGCGCTTGACGGGATGAATATCACAAACCGCTCGCCGAGAAATGTTGCCCGGCTCGGAATCTCCCGCTCGTTCCAGATTCCGCAATTGTTCGTTGAGCTCACGGCCGGCGAAAACCTGGCCGTGGCGCTGTGCGGCGCGCGGGGACAGGCACTTTCATTCCACTCGCCGGCACAGGCGCACGGCCGCCGCGACCAGGTGCTCGAACTGCTGGAACGGTTTGGCCTTGGCGATATGGCCGATCGCACGATCTCGGAACTCGCCGGCGGCGTGCGCAAGCTGGTCGACATCGCAATGGCGCTGGTCCGCCGGCCGAAACTGCTGCTGCTGGACGAGCCGACATCCGGTATTTCGGCGGAAGAGAAATTCGCCACGATGGATCGCGTCAACCGTGCCGTCGCGCCGGACGCCGCGACCATCGTGTTCGTCGAACACGATATGGAAATCGTCAGCCGTTATTCCGACCGGGTGGTGGCTTTTTATCAGGGCCGGATTCTGGCCGACGGCGAACCGCATCACGTACTGAAGGATCCGGAAGTGCGCCGCTACGTCACCGGGGGCGCGCAATGAACGTCCCGCCGCCGCTGCTCGAGATCGACCATCTGGTCGTGGAGATTCAATCGATGCCGGCGCTGCGCGGTTTTTCGATGCGGGTTGCGCGGGGCGCCATGGTGAGCCTGGTCGGCCGCAACGGCGCCGGCAAGACCACGCTGATGCGTTCGATCATGGGTCATCTCAAGCCGGCGCAGGGTGCGGTGCGGTTCGAAGGGGCCGATCTGTCGGCCCGCCCGCGCCATGCCCGCGCCGCGCTCGGCATCGGCTATATGCCCGAAGACCGTGGCCTGGTGCCGCAACTGACCGTCGAGGAAAATATCCTGCTGCCATTATGGGTCGCAAAACATCTCGACCGCAAGGCGCGGCTCGATTTCATCTACGAGGTGATCGGCGAACTCGCCGAGATGCGCCATCGCAAGGCGCTATCGTTGAGCGGCGGCCAGCAGAAGCTGGTCGCGCTCGGCCGCGCGCTCGGCATCGGCACAAAATGTCTGCTGCTCGACGAACCGTTCGAGGGAATTGCGCCGGCGCTCTCCGAGCGGCTGTCCGAGGTGCTCGCTTCGCTGAAGGGAAAGCATCTCACTTTCCTGATGTCGCAATCGGATATGAATCATTCCCACGGGCTGATCGACGTCGAATTCACGATCGAACGCGGCGCCAATCTCGCGGCCGGATAGACGCCATGCGCGTCACGCCCCGCGGCGCCGCGATCCCCGATGCCTGAATTTTCGCGTTGTCAGCGGGTTGGGCCGGATGTAGCCTTCTGCGGTCTAGCGCGATACGTCGAGAACTGAACCTCGCACGGCTGTCCCATGGTGGCAGGCGAACGCATTGCACAGGATGTGAGCGGGCCGCTGCTTGCGCTGGCGCGAGGGGCGGCTTTGGCCGCGGCCATGTTTGCGTATGCGGCGCCCGCGCGGGCCGACTGTTCGGACGTCGTCAATGGCGTGGTGAATACCGCCAGCGCGCTCGACTCGCCGCAATGCCAGACCGCGTTTGCTGAATCATCGTTTGTCACAACCGGGTTGACGACCTTCTTTGAGGGCGATCCGAACCTCGCCAATCAGATCTGCAACGCCGTCAACGACGTCAACAACGCCGGTTCGTGGGTCACCCAGATTCCGCAGGGGTTGCAGACCGCGTTGGGTTCGCTCAACCCGATCGATTTCGCTACCTGCGCCTGCTCGTTGTATCAGGGCATCGGCCAGCTCCCCAACGAGGTCGTGGCGTGCATTCAGGATTTGATCTGCGGTGTTTCGGAGTTATTTAACCTCGGCAATCCCTGCCAGACCTGCCAGCAACCGCCGCCGGTTGCGGCCAATTGCACCCCGCCGGCGAATTGCGTCGACTACAGGATCCATCCCAACGATCCGAAATATGCGGCTTGCAACGACCCCAATTACAGCCTGCTCGAATACAACACCGGCGGTCCCAATCAGGGGTATTTTCCGGTCCAGGTAAACCAGCAGCCCGACGGCAGCACCATCATCATCGAAGGCCTCGATAGCGGCTCGTTTACCACCTGCGCGCCCGGCGAGTACTGCGTTTGCCCCAGCCCCATGACGTTCGTGCCCGTGCAGGAATACAACCCGAGCGGCAACGACGGCTGGTATTATGCGACGTGCCAATGTCCCGCGACCACCAAAGCCCTGCGGCCTTCGGGACCGCTGGCCTATGTCTGCATTTGCGACAGCACCGGCCTGCCGGCGGTGCCGCCGGATTGGGGCAAGAGCAATGGTCCAAACGGCAACGACCTCAACCCGACACGCTCGATCTGCCCGACGCCGCTGACCGGAGTGCCCTGCCCCATCGCCGGCCAAATCCGTGTCAGCGGAAATAAATGCGTCGCGCCGTGCACCAAACCGGGCGAGGTGATGACGCCGGACGGCACTTGCTGCGATCCGAACAACGTCGCGGCGTGCGGGCAGTGTTGCCCGAACGGCATGGTTCCCAATCCAGCCAATGGAACCTGCATGCCCGAACAAATTGCTCAGTAGGCGATCATGGCATCGGAACGCAAAAAACGTCTGCGGATCCGAAGCCAGGCCCGGCGCCTCATCCGAAATTGCTGCGCGGGAGCGTTGCTGTTCGCGCCGATATGTATCCTTCCCGCCGCGCTGATGGCTCAGCAGGCCTCGAGCCCGGTCTATAGCGCCGGCAACGCCGCCGTCACCGGTTTCTCCGGCGCGTTGCCGCCGGTGCAGATCGCGCCCGGCGTCGATCCAGGCACGAAAACCTTCATCGATCTCAACGGTCCGTCGCTGCGCGTCGTCGATCTGCAGAATATGGGTGGACCGGCGCAGGCCCAGCTCGTGGGCGCGCCAAAACTTTTCACCTTCACCGCGGCATCGATCGGACAGGTGTTCGGCGTCGCGATCGACGACGCATCGCAGTCCAACATCTACGTTGCGGCAAGCTCGGTCTATGGACTGCCAATCGTAGCACCAGGAGCGGACGGCCAGTCGGAGCACATCCAGCTAGGCGCGCCGAAGGCTGTGTTCATGCCGGGCCTGTGGGGTCCGCAGGGCGGACCGGGATCGATCTGGAAGATCGAGGGCGCAACCGGCAGAGTGAGCCTGTTTGCCAATGTGACGCTTAACGGCAGGGCCAATTCCGGCGCCGCGCTGGGCGCGCTCGCTTACGATCCCGATTCGAAAACGCTCTATGCCGCCGATCGCGAGACCGGAATGATCCATCATCTCGCGATGGATGGCGGCGACCTTGGCAGTTACGACCATGGCGTCACCGGACGCGGCGCCCAGGGCCTGCCGCCGGTGCCGTGGAATTCACAGCAACCGATCGATATCACGAGCGCAGGCTTCGACAGCACACAGCCGGCGACGTGGAATTATGCAGCGCCGGAACGCCGGATCTTCGGGCTCGCCGTCGATCGACGCCGGCTGTACTACGCGGTAGCCGACAGCTTGCAAATCTGGTCGGTCGGCCTCAATCCCGACGGCTCGTTTGCCAATGACGCCGTGATCGAACTCGCCGCGCCGCCCGCCGCCGGCCCAACCGAAATTTCAGGGATCGCCTTCGACGAGCAGGGACGGATCTACCTGGCCGACCGGCCGGCGCCGACCGGCGCCTTCGACTTCGAGGTGCTGGCCGCGCCCGCGATCGGCCGCGTGCTGCGCTATGCCGTGATCGAGACCTTGCCCGATGGCCGGCGCATCTGGCAGCACGGGCCGGATCAATACGCCATCGGATTTCCGCAACGCTTCCGCAACGGCAATGGCGGCATCGCGATCGGCTACAATTACGACCGCATCGGCAACATCGTGTTGTGGACCTGCGGCGGCTTCATGTGGACGACCGGCGAGGATTTGCGTCATCCAGCCGACGCGACATTGGCGGCACGGCTCGCGAAATCGGGCGCCCTCGATATCAACGGCCTGCAAGGCAACGCCACCTGGCTCATTCGTCATCCCGACGAGCCGCCGCTCGCGAGCTACTTCATCGATCACTTCGACGAAGTTCCCGACGTGGCTCCCGACCCGGCGGCGCGCGGACATATGGGCGACATTGCGATCGAGCGCCTATGCACTCCCGCGCAGCGCGCGAGCTGGCTTCCGGGTGGCGCACGGCCAGGAGGCGTTCCGCCGCTGGCCGGCAATCCGCCGCCACCGCACATGCCGGGGCCGCCGACGAGCACGCCCACTCCAACTCCTACGCCTACTCCGCCGCCCGGCGGCTGCCAGCCCGGGCAGGTGGTTCGCGCCGGCACGCACGAATGCACCAGTTGTTCGAGGCCGAATGTTCTGGTCGGCGGCGTCTGCTGCAGTGTGACGCAATTGGCGGCCAATGGCGCCTGCTCGAATTCGAGCTGTCCGGCGGGGCAGACGCCGATCGGCCCGAGCAATTTCTGCTGCAACAGCGGCCAGGTCTATACCGGCGCAGGCGGCGCGCCGGCCTGCTGCAGCGGCCCGCTGGTCAACGGCAAATGTGGCACGCCGCCACCACCGCCAATATCGACTTGCGGAACGGGCTACGTGCCGATCGGCAATTCATGCTGCCTGGCGAGCCAGGTGACTTCGACGGGCATTTGTTGTCCGGCCGGACAGACGCCAAGCGGTCCGAACAAAAGCCAGTGCCAGAAGATCGTCATCGTTCCGATCACGCCGCCTTTGTGCTGCGCAGCCGGGAAGATTCCGACCGCGGGCGGCCAATGCTGTGCGCCCTCGCATGTCACGACCGCCGGCGTTTGCTGCGCAGGACCGGTCGACCCCAATCACCGCGCGAGTTGCGAAAAGCTGATACCGCTGGTCGCATGCGCAACCGGCTATACGAAAATGCCGGATGGATCGTGCTGCAATGACCGATACGTCGGAGAAGACCGCAAGTCGTGCAGGACAGGCCTTCCGACCAGACCGGTGGCGCCGCTGGTACCGCTCGTGCCCAACGCGCCCGGCGCCTGTCCGCCGGGCACGACGCGCGATCGCGACGGCGACTGCGTCAAGCCGTCTCCGCCCGGATGTCCAGCCGGCACCATCCGCCTCGGCAACGGAGAATGCGGGCGGCGGGAGCCAACGGCCTGCCCGCACGGCATGACGCGCGATCGCGATGGTGACTGCGTTCGAACGCTTCCGCAGGGATGCCCTGCCGGCATGATCCGCCTCGACAACGGCGCCTGCGTGCCGCGGGGCCCGCCACCCTGCCCGCTGGGCATGGTGCGGACGCCGCGCGGGTTCTGCATTCCGGTCGGGCCGCGGCGCCTTGGACCCGGAGGGTTTCCGCCGGGACCGCCGCCGCGATTTGGCGGACCCCGCCGGTTCGGGCCGCCGATGGGCCGACCCGGTTTCTTCCGATGACGCAATGTCGCCACCAAGACCCGGCGACCGATGGAGTGATGTATGAGACATAAAATCGCTGGCCAGCTCGCATCGGCCATTTTCGCCGGCCTGATCGCGCTCGCACCACATCCGGTGCCTGCGCAGGATCTTCACGGCGAGATCGAAACCATCGTCAAGGACTATCTCGCGGCCCATCCCGACGAGGTCGGAGAAATCGTCAAAGGCTACTTCCTCAAACACCCGGAGGCGCTCGCGCAAGTCCTGGCCGAAATACTCAAGCATCGCTCGGCGGCAAATGCGGGCACTGCTTCTCTCGGCACGGCCGTCAAAGCTGCCGGCGATCGCAGCGCCGCCATCGCCGGCAACGCGGCGACATTGTTCTCCTCGCCGCACCAGGTGACGCTCGGCAACCCCGACGGCGACGTCACGCTGGTCGAGTTCTTCGACTACAGCTGCGGCTACTGCAAGCGGGCGCTGCCGGATCTGCTTGCCTTGCTGAAGGACGATCCGAAATTGAAGATCGTGCTCAAGGAATTGCCGATCCTCGGGCCCGGCTCGCTGGACGCTGCGCGCGTCGCGGTCGCGGTGCGTATGCAGGATCCCGGCGGGCAAAAGTACATCGCCTTCCATCAGGAGCTGCTCGGCAACCCGGGCCCGGCGAGCCGCGAAAAAGCGCTCGCCGCGGCCAGGGATCAGGGGCTCGACATGGCTCGCCTGGAACAGGATTCTGCGAGCGATGAAGTCAACGCCACCCTCAAGGAGGATATCCAGCTTGCCAGCGCCGTCGGCATTACCGGCACGCCCGGCTATGTGATCGGCAAAGACGTCATCCCGGGCGCCGTCGGCATCGCGGCGCTCAAGCGACAGATCGACACCTCACGCGGCGTGGGCGGCCATTGAGGCCGCCGCGGCGGATCTCAATTGGCTCTGGCGGAGCGAATTTCGCTTGCCGGTCGCGCGAGTTGGAGGGGAGTTGCCTCCGGCACCGCGACATCGCTCGTGAACTCGGCTTGCGCCGCTTCGGCAATCCAGTTGGACCCCGCCGGGTGAACGATCGCCATCGCGACCAGCGTCACCGCAACCGACGCGGCGATCGCCAGAAAACCGATGCCCCAGCCTGGGTAGACATTCTTGTCGCCTGTATCGCGTGATCGCTCGAAAGTGCCATGCATTGGATGTCTCCATTTGCGGATGATCCCCGGCGTGGACTTAGCGCGGCATGGGCAAGACCGATGTGAATTGCCTCACATTCACAGAGACAAGCTTGGGGAACTCGGCGGGAACATATGGCGCGCTAATCGTCTTCTTCGCAGCCCGCCTCGGCCAGCGCTTGCAGCGGGCCGGCATCCAGCACGACGATGGCGCCGTGCTCGAGGCGGACCCAGCTGCGTGTCGACCAGACCCGCAATTGCTTATTGATGCTCTCGCGCGTCATGCCGACCATCTCGCTGATTTCCTGCTGGGTGACGGCGATGGTCCGGCCGCCGCCCGCGACCTTGTGCTTTTCGGTCAGGCGAATGAGCGCGCTGGCGAGCCGGCCCGGCAGGTTCTGAAGAATGACCTGCTCGACCTGATCGCTGGTCCAGCGCAGCCGCGTACACAACAATTCGATGAATTTCATCGCCAGCGCCGGCTGGCTGCGCACGAACGGAATGAATTCGCGGCGGTCGATGATGAAGATCTCGCAATTGGTGTTGGCGGTGGCGTCGGCGGACCGCGGCTGCTGGTCGAGCACCGACATTTCCCCAAAAATCTCGCCGGCGCCAATCAGATTCAGGATCGCGCTGCGTCCGTCGGGGGAAGAAACGCTGATCTTCACCGTGCCGGAGACCACCGCAATCAGGAAGTTGCCGGGGTCTCCCTTGGAAAAGATCGTCGCTCCCCGCTTCAGGGTGGCGTGTTTGGCATAGCGGCAGAGCTGGTCGAGCGCCGCCGAATCAAGTTCACAAAAGATCGGATGCTTGCGCAGGACCGAAAGCTTGCTGCTCGAAAACGCCCGAGCGTCACCCGTCCTATCCTGAGGCACGCCGGTCACGACCATCCCAAAAGCCCACTATCGATTGACGGATCGCACCGAATGCGGGGCCGGAGCGCTGACAGATCCCCGCACGCCAGGATTTATACTCCTTCGAGCGGCCTGCAGCAAGAAAGGCCCGGTCGTCCGCCGGACGCCTTTCTTGCTCCGGCCCTCGGCCCGGAGCGGCGATCCGCCTTTTCGCGGGTTCCATTGATCTTGCAGGGCCAGTCGTCCTCGGGCTTGCTATTTCCGCTCCGGCCCCGAAGCGACCGCGACGATTAGAAGACAACTTTAACGGCCGACACATGGGGCAGAGGTAGCAGGCTGTTGCGCTCGCACCCCCAGGATGCGTTTTCGGGTGAACCTTTTGGGACCGCGCGGCACTAACCGAAGCAGGCCCGTGCCGTTGCGCGTTGAGCCCTCCGTGCGTTGCGAGGTGTGCTTCGATCCGGGCGCCTTTATTTCCTGACAGGAGCACACCGATGATGAAGTCCGCAGTTTTGGGCGCCGCCGCACTGCTCTCGGCGATCGCAGCGACCCCGACAATGGCGCAGGAGGTGATCTCCAACCCCGGCTATTGCGCGCAGTTCTATCCGGACGCCAATTGCCAGAACAAGGGACCGAACAATCCCTATACCGGCGACTATCAGCTCAGGCGAGAGATGCGCGGCTCGTATGCCTGGACCGAAAGTCCCTGCGCGCAAGGTGCGGCGTTCTATCGCGGCCGCGACGGCCGCCGGCACTATTGCTACTGACGGGATTCGGCAAACCGCGCTCTATTCGATCGCGATCCCCATCTCCTTAATCACGCGCGCATATTTGGCGAGCTGTTCGCGCGTCAGTACGCCGAGCTCCTTGGCCGAAGTGCCGCGCACCGTGAAACCGAGATCCTCGAGCTTGTGGCGGACCTCGCCATCGGCGAGCGCGTTGAGCACCTCGTTGTTCAGCCTGGCGATGATGTCTCTCGGCGTGCCGGCCGGCGCCAGGATTGCAAACCAGGAATTGAAGAAGAACCCGGGCAGACCGGATTCCGACACCGTGGGCACGTCGGGGAATTGCGCCAATCGCTTTTCGGTGGTCACCCCGATCAGCCGGAGCTGGCCGGCGCGAACCAGCGCCGCGACCGTGCCGAGGCCCTGGAAGCCGACCGGAATCTGCCCCGAGGCGACATCGGTCGCAGCCTGGGTGGCGCCCTTGTACGGCACGTGGGTCAGCGAGATGTCGGCAGCGGAGGCGAACATCGCCATCGCCAGATGTTGCGGGCTGCCCGGACCACCGGAACTGTAATTGATCTTGCCGGGCGCGGCCTTCGCCGCGGCGATCAGGTCGGCGGCCGATTTGTAGCCGCTCTCGTTGCTGGCGATCATTCCCCACTCCACCGTGGCGACCAGCGAGACCGGATCGAAATCCCTCATGATGTCCCAGCGCATGTTGGAATGAAGGTTGGGCACCATGGTCATGACGCTGTCGTTGAAGCCCCCGATGGTGTAACCGTCGGGCTCGGCTTTCGCGACCTGTTCGGCGCCGATCAGACCGGAGGCGCCCGGCTGGTTGATGATGACGATCTGCTGGCCCATGTTTTCGGACATCTTCTGCGTCACGATCCGCGCCGCGACGTCGACCGCGCTCGCCGCCGCGAGCGGCACGATCATCCTGATCGGCCGATCGGGATAGCTGGTCTGCGCGAGCGCATTGGAACTGGCAAACAGCGCAAGCGCCGAAACCAGTGAACGAAGCAGACGCATGCGAATTTCCTCCCAAAACAGATCGGTTTTTCCAGGGTTGCCTACCACAATCCTTGCCGGAATGATTGCCCTCTCGCTTCCGGCTTGGCAATGTGCCGGGCGAAGAAGCAAGAGCAGGCCGGCCATGCAATTCGACCGGCTTCAAAGGAAACGCCGGCGTCGGACTGCCAAGGGGAATTTCAATGACCACCAACAGAAGAAACTTTTTGAAGGGCGCGGCGGCGGGGATCGCCTTTTGCGGTTGCTGCATGAGGGATGCGGCCCGCGCCCAGCCCGGCCCGCCGCGGTTGCCGGTCAAGGTCGGCGGCAAGCGTGTCATGACCGTGGATGCGCATTCGCACTGCTATTTTCGCGAGGCCATCGATCTGATGGGGGACGCCGCCGACAAGGTGCTGCCGCCGGTCAAGGGCGTTCCGGAACACTTCATTGTCATCGAGCAGCGTCTGAAGGAGATGGATGCGATGGCGATCGACATGGAGATCCTGTCGATCAATCCGTTCTGGTACGGCAAGGACCGCGATACTGCGGCGGCGATCGTCAAGGTGAACAACGAGAAGCTGGCCGAATTGTGCGCATCACGGCCGGAACGGTTCGGGGCCTTCGCTTCGCTGAGCCTGCAATTTCCCGACCTTGCGGTGCAGCAGCTGGAGACTGCCGTCAAAAAGCAGGGCCTGCGCGGCGCCGCGGTCGGCGCCAGCGTGATGGGAGAGGATTTTTCCGACCCGAAATTTCACCCCGTTTGGGCCAAGGCCGAAGAACTCGGCGCCGTTGTCTTTATCCATCCGCAGAGCGCACCTGAGCTCGCCAAACGCTTCAAGGGCAATGGCTGGCTGTCGAATACGATCGGCAATCCGCTCGACACCACGATTGCGCTCCAGCACCTGATCTTCGAAGGAACGCTGGATCGTTTTCCCGGCCTGAAGGTGCTGGCCGCCCATGGCGGCGGGTTTCTGCCGTCCTATGCCGCGCGCGGCGATCACGTCTGTTTCGTGTCGCCGCAGAACTGCAATGCGAATATCACGCTGAAAAAGAAGCCCTCGGAATATCTCAACCAGCTCTATTTCGACGCCATGGTGTTCACGCCGGAAGGCCTGCGCCATCTGGTGGCCCAGGTCGGCGCCAGCCAGATCGTGCTCGGCACCGACCACCCGATTCCCTGGGAGCAGCATCCGGTCGACCACATCTTCGCCACCACCACCCTGTCGGATAAACAGAAGGTGGCGATCCTGGGCGGCAATGCAGCACATCTGTTCGGGCTGAAGGAGGCGTAACCGTCGCGCCATGTACCGCGTCTTGGCCGGAATTCTCGCGACAAGGCTGATGCCCTGCGGCCGGCACCGGCCTATTTCCGAGCTTTCGCAGTTGACGATCCGCCCCTCCAAGCCGGTGCTGGTCGCGATCGGCGGGCTTTCCGGGACCGGAAAATCCGTGCTGGCGCGGGCGCTGGCGCCTTTGATCATGCCGCAGCCGGGCGCCGTGGTGCTGCGCAGCGATGTCCTGCGCAAGGAGTACTTCAAGGTCAGCGAGACTGATCGGCTACCCGAAAGCGCCTACCGGCCCGAGATCACGGCGCAGATCTATGAAATTCTCGTGCTGCACGCGGTTCGCGTTCTGGCCCAAGGCCATTCCGTCGTGGTCGACGCCGTGTTCGCCCAGGAAGCGGAACGAGCCGCGATCCGCGACGCCGCGCGTGGGCTAAGTGTCCGATTTGTCGGCTTCTTTCTCGTCACCGACCTTGCGACCCGACAGAGCCGGGTCGGCCGCCGCGAGAAGGATGCCTCCGACGCCACGCCCGATATTGCCGCCCTGCAGGAGCACTATAAGATCGGCGCGGTCGATTGGACGGTCGTCGACACTTCCGGAACGCCGGAGCAGACTTTGGGGCAATGCGAAAGACAGATTGTGTATGGTGAGGCGGCCTAGGCCGGCCAGGCTCGGAAACAGCGGTGTCTTTATACCATAAATCGGCAGTTGCCACCCGTACGGAGCCGTTGCTGCCCCGGCAACGCCGCTATCCGACTCCGCGGCTCAATCCGATGATGCCGTGCGATACGGCGTTCCGGGTGATCGCGCGCCGCTATCTCAACGAGCTGATGTCGTATCACGACGCGACCTGCGGCGGCGATGCGACCGCGCTCCACCAGATGCGCGTTTCGCTGACCCGCCTGCGCACGGTCATCCTGTTTTATTCGCCGATGGTTGCCGATGCCGAACGGCCGCGGATCAGAGATGAGCTGAAGTGGCTAAACAGCCAACTTGGCGCCGTGCGCGACCTGGACGTCGCGATCGAACGGCTCAACACTGTCAATCAGGACAAGCCACACGCTGAGCCCTACTATCGGTCATGGAGCGAAAGGCGGGCGGGTGACCATCGCAGGCTGGCACGGGCGCTTCGGTCCACCAGATATCGGCGTCTGGTCAGGGGGCTATCCGACTGGATCGAGAACGGCCCCTGGTCCACCGCCGGCGGAAGGCAGGCCGCGAAGGAACGCGCTTGCCCGATCGCCGAATACGGCGCGGAGAAACTGGCGCGCTGGCAGCAAAGACTTCTGAAAAAGAGCGGCAGGCTTCTGAAAATGGATGCGGAGAAGCGACATCGCCTGCGTCTTCTCAACAAGAAGCTGACGTATTCGATCGAAGCGTGCGAAGACCTGTTTTCAGAAAAGGGATTTTCGCAGCAACCGGCCGCGTTGAAATACCTGCGCAAGGCCCAGAGAGCGCTGGGCCAGTTGAACGATGATGAGAGAGGCCAGTCGCTGGCGGCCACTCTGCAACGGGATGGCGCCCGTTCGCCCTGGCGTTTCATCAAGCCCAAGCGCGAAAAGCGCCTGTTGCGGGCGGCGATCGCGGCTTACGCGAAGCTCGGCGCGCTGGCGAAGTGAGCGGGCTGGCGAAGGCGACCTGATCACAGCAGCCTCCCATCCGGCCCAAAAAATGGATGCGGCGGGTCGAATTCGCCGGTTCGACCTTGAAGGAGGGTTCGCGCAATTGGGCGAGATCGAGATCAACGGCGTGATTGGGCGCCGCGCGTCCCGAATTCCACGGATTGGGTGGCCGACCGCAGCGCATTGGCGATGGCTGCGTTGCAAGGTTTGCTGCGATGCCCGCCTTGCGGCGCAACCGGTATTGCCGGTATCCTGAGGCCCAGCCGGTCAGCCCTTGGCCCACACGAAACCACCCGTTTCAACGGAGAACCCCATGACCCCTCCCGTCAGCGCCCCCGCCATCAAGGTGGTAAAAT
>Ga0209422_1000098_pt1 | contig 20023 bp, 34 predicted proteins | sample BlaSpr_A8_OM2_M3_FD_187983 | JGI IMG/M metagenome (GOLD analysis project Ga0209422, IMG submission 187983) | Forest soil microbial communities from Thunder Bay, Ontario, Canada - Black Spruce, Ontario site 2_A8_OM2_M3 (SPAdes) (version 2) | ecosystem: Environmental > Terrestrial > Soil > Boreal... | reverse complement strand
AAGCCTCGACCTCAAAGTCGGCGGCGAGGGCATGAAGGGCTTCTACGACCAGATATTGCCGGCGACGGTCGGCAAACTGACGAAGAAGTTCGGGGCGAAGGTCGGGAAGGCAGAATTACCGGAAGGTGAGAAAGGCGAAATCTACGCTCGCGAAGGCGGCCCGTTTCTCGGCAACGCCCGCAGCCGCGCAGAGATCGAAGCCGCCCGCGCAGAAGGCAAATTCGTCAAGCCTGATGCCAAGGCCGAGCCCGTCCACACCCTCGACATCACTCCCGAACTCCACGACGCCGCCACCCAGCAGGGCTTTCCCCTGTTCCAATCCGCCCGCGGCTCGATCCTCTTCCGAGAGAACCAGCGCCCCATCATGCGCCTGATGGCGGAACAGAATGCATCAACCTTCATCCACGAAACCGGCCACGAATGGCTGGAACAATTGGCGGCCGACGCCGAGCACGAAGCTGCCCCGGACCAGCTCAAGACCGACGCCGCGACCGTCTACAAATGGCTGGGCATCGAGAACCATGCCGACCTCAACACCGGCTGGCCCGGCGCAAGAGGCAAGAAGGCGCGCGACGCTCATGAACGCTTCGCTACCGGGTTCGAGCAGTACCTTCGCGAAGGCGTCGCCCCATCCAAGGAATTGGCCGGCGTCTTTGCCCGATTCAAGGATTGGCTGTTGACGATCTATCAGACCCTCAAGGGTCTCGGAAAACCCATCAACGAGGACATCCGCCAAGTCTTCGACCGGATGCTATCGACCTCACCCGAGCGCACCGTCATCGCTCCCGACCTCGAAATGCCGAAGTCGCTGGCCGATCATCACGAACTGGACGCAACCGAAACCCACCCCCACGAAGCCGATCCGGTCGCCGACAGGATTGCAAGCGAAGCCGAGCGCGCCTATACTGAGCACCCGGAGGAACAACTTGAGCTTGAAGCCGAAGCCGCAAGGATCGCCGAAACCGCAAAAGCCGAAGCCGAAGGACGACAGCCCGGAGAAGGTGCCGAGCCTCCAGGAGAAGCGGGACCTGGCGGCGCAGAACAAGCAAAAGTTCGATCAGTTGGCGGGCAGCCCGAATCTGAGCCCACAGGCGGCGTCGCTGGCGCGGAGTCTGGCCCGGAGCTACGGGGCGGAACTGAAACTGCGGGAAATGGCGCTGGACTATCACCAGCCGAACGCGGACCCGGCAACCGAGAAGGACTTGAGTCTGTACCGCTTGCTGCATCTCCCGCTTCCGCCTTCCCCCCAAGCGGATTCAACATCGGAAAAGACGGAAACGTTAGGTCCGAAAACATAACTTCGGTTCCGCAATTCGTTCAGGCCATCGAGGAATCCAAGGAACGCATCGGCGGCGGCGGCCCGATCACGACCGGGCAATTGCTGGACACCGCCAATGCCTTGGGCCTCGAACCCAGGGACATCGACGAAGCCAAGCTTGCTTCGATCTTCGGCGGCATCAAAGACCTTGGACCTAAGCTTCTCGCCTTGCGCATGGCCGTCGAGAAGCAGACCCAGACCGTTCACGCCCTGATGGATCGCGTCCGCGACACCGGCTCGGATGCGGCCGTTGCGGAATTTGCCAAGGAAGCCGCCCGCTTCGACATGATGATGTCGATCCTGTCCTCGACAACGACCGAATGGGGAAGGGCCGGCGCCGCCTTCAAGAACCTGGAAGGCTGGGAAAAAGTCGCCAATCTCAACGAGCACCTGAAAGCCAACACGGGCCGCACCCTCTACCAGTTGAAGATGGTCGCCAAACTGGGCTCGCAATACGACACCCCAGCCAAGGTGGCAACATATCTACGTAACGCGCAGAAGCGATCCTTCGGCGGCATGGTCCTGGAATACTGGATCAACGGCCTCATCTCAGGCATCGCCACCCACGTCACCTACGGACAGGGCAACACCCTCCTATCTTTTATGAAGGCAGTTCCCGAGACATTAATCGCGGCCGGCGTCGGCAGCGTCAGGGAAGCCATGGGACGCCCCGGCGAGCGCGTACAGGCGGGCGAGGCATGGGTTGGCGCCAAATCCATGATCCAGGGCTTGCCGCACGCCGTACAGGCCGCCTTGGAGGCGCTGCGAACCGGACAGCCGACCTTGCTCCCCGGCATGGAAGGCCGCCCGCTGCGGCCGTATTTCGGGGATACTGCCCTCACGGTCGCCAAAAGCATCACCAACGATCCGGTCACCTGGACGGAAGTCGGCGCGCAGTTGTTCGGGATGTTGCGGTCGGGACGGGATGGGCTCGTGGCCGGCGCGGCGTTGCTCAAGGCCGGCGGCGAGGCCGGCGCACCGCTTGTCGGCTTCCAATATTCCCCACTCGGACAGATACCCGACATCGCCATCAAAGGCGTCCCCGTGGTGCCGCTCGGCAGCGCCATCCGGCTTCCCGGCCGATCGGTCGCCGCCATCCACAGCTTTTTTTCGACTTCCAACTACATCCGCGAGATCGCCGCGGAAGCCTACCGCAACGCCTCCTACGCCAAAGACGCCGCCGGCAATCCGCTGACTGGTAACGATTTTGCCGCCCACATCGCCAACGGCCGCGTCAATCCTTCCGTCGAGATGATGGAGCGCGCCACCAAGGGTGCTTATGCCTCCACCCTCATGAGCGAGGGCGGCGCGTTCGTGAAGGCGCTTTCCCAACTGACCAACGCCCGGATCAATCTGCCGGTCATCGGGGAACTAGCGCCGCTCAAGTTCATCGATCCGTTCGTACATATCGGGGCGAACGTCATCAACCAGGCCATCGTGCAGCGCACGCCGATCGGCATCCTCTCGGAATCGATCCGCGCCGATCTCTCCGGCAAGAACGGCAATGTCGCCCAGGACATGGCGGCGGCCCGAATGCTTGCCGGCACGTCGCTGGCGCTCGTGTTCGGCGGCTTGGCGATGGAGGATTACATCACCGGCTCAGGACCATCGGACCCACGCGAAGCGATGACGTGGCGCGGCGTCTACCAGCCGCACAGCATGCGCATCGGAGATATGTGGTATCAGATGAATCGGCTTGGCCCGATCGGCATGCTGATAAGCATATCGGCCGATATGTATGGCGTCGCTCACCATGCAACCCAAGGCGAACTGCTGACGGCCGCCGCTCACCTGCAGCACGCCATCACCCAGAACATCCTTGACGAAAGCTTCATGCGCGGCCCGGCTGATCTCATCAAAGCGATAGAAGACCCTGGTCGCTACGGTGAAAACTATCTCAGGCAATTTGCGTCATCATTCGTGCCGTTTAGCGTCGGTCTTTCGCAGATCGCCAGAGCGAGTGATCCCTATTCGCGCCAAGCCCGAACCGTGATGGATTCCATCCAGGCGAAGATTCCCGGTTGGTCGCAAGGACTCTATCCGCGAATTGATGTTTGGGGCGAGCCGTTGCCAAGCCCGGAAGCTTTCGGACATGCCGGCTTTACCGCCGTCTACATGAAGAAGGTTAACACTGATCCGGTCAACAAGGCCATGCTCGACCTTGGGATTGCCCCGGCCAAGATGGAGCGCAAGATTCGCAACGTCGAGTTGACCGAAGCCCAGTACGACGACTTCGCCCGCCTCGCCGGCCGGATGACAAAGATGCGGCTTGATGTTATCGTCCAGTCGCCCGATTATCAGACGTGGCCGAATCACATTCGGCACGATGTCATTTCCGAAGTCATCCGCCAGTCAAGAGAAGCCGCACGGGGAATGCTGATGATGAAGAATCCCCAGATCGTCAGAGACGCCGTAGAGGCGCGCAAGGCCAAGCTGAGCGACGAAATGAAGGTGATCGAATGATGCGGGCACCCACGCTGGCGCTGATCTTCTTTTGGAGCCTATGCCTCGCGGGCGGTTTCGCCGTCGCCTTCGTAGTGTTCGGCCTCCCCTCTCCGCTTCCCGCCCAAGTCTCTCCCGGAACCGGCGTCACCGTCCAAGGCCCGATCACGGTCAACAACTGCGTCAAGTGGATTGCCCCCGGCATCATCGGCGACGCGGGCACGACATGCTGACCTCTTCCCGATCGATTGGACTCGGTTTCTTTCTCGCTTGTGCGGCGGCTCTTGCTGTTGCCCAAATACCGGGAGGCGGCGTGTTCCAGTCGGGAACCGTCACGGCCAATAACTGCGTCAAATGGGTGGACCTCTCCCATATCGCCGACGCCGGCAAGACCTGTGGCGGAGGTGCCGGCTGCACGCCAGATGGCGGCACCGTATGGTCGAATGCCTGCGACCTTCCCCTGCTTCCAGCCATAGGATTCTAAAACCGATGAAAATATTCGCCGTCCTCTTGTGCTCGACATGCGCCGCCATGGCGCAGACCTATAATTTCACCGGCCTCTCCACTGATGACGTACTCATCATTGGACGGGGTCTCGATAAACTCCTTGGGACCGATCCGACTGATCGCCTCTATACTGATCGCAGCCGATTGTGGGACCGCATTCAAGCGCAAATCAACCAGCAGAATAATGCGATGGCAGCGGCATCGCTAAAGGCCAAAGCTGATGCCGACAAAGCCGCGATCGATGCCGCGGTGGCCGAGGCGATGGCTAAAACCAAAGCTGCGATCGAGAAGGCGGCGGCAGAAGCCGAGGCGATCGAGAAGGCGAAGAAGGAAACTCCCCAATGATGAACTGGCTCCGTATCCTTATCGCCGAAATCTGCCTTCTTTCGAGCGCGGCGCCCGGCTTCGCCAATTTCGCCATGTCGCCATCGGGCGGCACGACCTTGTTTGCAATCGACGGGGCGAACCAGGGCACGGGCCTTTGCGCAGTGGCGAGCACGGAATGCGGCGCGACGGTGCCTATCAATACTGCGGGCGCTCCCTTGTTCACGAGCGGAGCACCTGGTCTGGTCACACTCACGGGCACCAATAACATAAATAATATCGGAGGCACCGTATCGCTCCCGACTGGCGCGGCAACCTCCGCTCTCCAGACGACCGGCAACACGGCACTCACGACGATCAACACGACGCTTGGAACGCCGTTTCAGGCGGGCGGCTCGATTGGAAACACCACATTCGGGGCGACGCTCGCGGCCGAAACCACGAAGGTAATCGGCACGGTCCGCAGTCTCGGCAATGCCGGCGCAATCACTGATTTCGCAGGCCAAAATGCAGCTTCCCCCGCCAATGCGTGGCTGATGGGCGGCCAGTTCCAGACGACGCCAACGACGATCACGCCAGGGAACGCTTCGCCGCTTCAACTCGACAACGCCGGCAATCTCCGCGTAAACGTTGCCACTGCGACCGGCCTTGCTCAGGGTTCCACCACGAGCGGGCAGACCGGATCCCTGGTCATGGGTGCGGCGTCTACGAACGCGCCTACTGCTACGACAGGAGACACTTGGCCCCTCAGTATATCTCCGGCGAGTGGTGGTGTTCGCATTGATCTTAAAGATACCGCATCCAACACCAATTCATTCCTCGTGAATGTCGCTTCTGGAGGCATCGCAAGCGGTGCCATAACGTCCGGTGCAGTGGCTTCTGGAGCCTATGCCTCTGGCGCTCTTGCGTCAGGCTCCATCGCTTCGGGGGCAATGGTAGACCTCGTTGCTGAGCAGACACCAATCGCAGCCGCGTCAGCTACAGCAACAAAGGCTCTCGCCATCGGCGGGCAGTATGATTCCACGCAGAAGACGCTGAGTAACGGGCAACAAGGCTCTATTGCCTTGTCACCTCGCGCGGCGATGTTCGTCGCAGTCGGTGCGGACGGTTTCGTGGTCACCAATGCAGGCACCTTCGCCACGCAGGCGAATTTGGTCCCTGCAACGACCGGCGGTCTCACCAACTTCGTATTGGAGCCGGGCGCATCGGACAATCATTCCGTCATCAAGAATGGCGCCGGGCAGGTATACGGGATTCACGTTTTCAACAACTCGGCGACCGTAAACTACGGTCGTTTGTATAACGCTGGAACCGGGTTCAACGGTTGCAACTCGGCGACCAACTTGGCCTATGAGTTTCATATTCCGGCATCTACTTCCGATGCAGGGTTTGTAGTGCCAATTCCGCAAGGATTGGCTTTCGCAACCGGGATTAGTTTGTGCGTCACCAGCGCATATGGACAGACCAACACCACGAGCGCAACCGCTACAGCCATGTCGCTGAACGTACTTTATAATTAGGTTTTGCGATGCGCCGTACTCTTTTTGCTGCCATTGCCTGCCTGCTTTCATCCCAGGTATGGGCAACCACTGTCCAAGTTACGTCCTGCCCATGGACTGTACCCGGTGACTTTTCTTCTACCAACACGATCGAAATCATCGGGGCGGGTGGCGGCGGCGCATCGGGTTCCAATGCTTCCGCCAATGGTACAGGCGGCTCGGCCGGTGGCGGCGGCGCCTACGTAGCAAACACCAATGTCTCCGGACTCAGCGGCAGCATTCCATGCCAGATCGGGGTTCACGGAAACGGTGCCGCGACCAATTCCACATCGGCGGCCGGAACCGCCGGAACCGATACCATCTTCAACGATTCCAATACCGTTTGCGCCAGCGTCAGTGGTACGAACCACATGTGCGCCCAAGGTGGAAAGGCATCCACCGGAACGGCTGCAGTAACTGGCGGTGTTGCGGGTTCCACGGCGGCATCGGTTGGCACAACCAAGAATGCCGGGGGGCGTGGCGGCAACGCCGATGCGCAGTTCTTCCCCATCTCGGCGGGTGGCGGCGGTGCCGGTGGACCGGCTGGAACGGGCGCCCAAGGTGGCGACGCAGGTGCCACGTCAGGAACGGGGCGCGGTGGCAGTAGTGGTGGCGGCTCTGACGGAGGCTCCCCAGGGGCAACTACCACGACCGCGATAGGCGCCACTGGCGGTGCCAATGGCAGCGGAATCGGCAAGGGTGGCGACGGTGCCTCCAGCGGGCTAAATGGAGCGGCCGGAACTGCGGAAAATACTTGGGGAACAGGGCTCGGTCCCGGCGGCGGCGGCGGCGGCGGATTTTCCAGCTCGAATATACTCACTTCGAACGGCGGCGCGGGCGGAACTTGCGGCGGTGGGGGAGGCGGCGGCGGCGCAGTGACGACAGGTTCCGGAGGAACCGAGACAGGCGGACAGGGTGGTGATGGCTGCATTTTCGTCACCTATACGCCGTCTGGCGGCTCTACCGGGCAGGCAAACCCCATGATGATGCTTGGTGTTGGTCCTTGATAACACGGCGCAAGCTGCTTACGCGCGCCGCCCTTGTCGGTATTTGCGCGCCATCAATTATTATTCCGAAATTCAGTGAAGCCCAGATAGTTCAATTCTCGGGGGCGCCAATCGGGTATAATAATCTCACTAACATACCAAGCGCAGCCAATCGCCCTGTATTCAATTCAGGTACCGGAGTTCTGTCGTGGATTGGGCCTGTCGGCGGCGGGCCGTCTACCGCAAGCGACATGGCGCAAACCCGGACGCTATCGGCATCGGGTTCAATTACTGTATCTTCTAACAATCAGGTCATTTCGGGACTAAACATCTCTGGCAATATTACGCTCAACGGCAAGACCGGCGGCACGATAAGCCAGTGCTATATCCAATGGCAGAGCGGCTTGGAGCAGATTGTCGCCACGCTGGCGGCAACGGGATGGACTATCGAAGACTGCGAGATTGATGGCGCCGGCAATGGGACTTCAGGACAGGGCGGATTTGAAGGGATAGGTCTTGTTCCAACGAACATGACCATTAGACGATGCAATTTCCATGGGATGGAAAACGGCATATCTCAAAGCGCCAATGGTTGTACTATAATAGATTGTTGGTTTCACGCATTAGCGGGGCCTGATTGCGACGGAATTGAATTTAATAATAATGTCACTAGCGGAACAGTTCAACATTCGTCATTTGATTGGACAGGAAGTCTTGGTTTCACAAATTCAGGTGTTAATATAACCAACGTGAGCGGAGGCGTCACTGGAGTATCAATTGATACGTGCTATTTTTTGAACTATCCGGCATTCGCGATTTGCGTTGGGGATTCAATTAGCTCTGGTGAAGCGTTTGGCTGCGTCAATTCCGGATTTTTCAATAATTTCCGTTACCGACGCATTGATGCGGGGGTAGTAGCTTCTCCAAATTCCGGCAACTTCAACATGGCGTCCGCAAGTTCGACCTCCGGAACTCCAACAAATGGCACCGGGTCCATATGAGAATAACAGTCCTGCTGCTTGCGCTAAGTCTGCCGGCCGAGGCGGGCGGCCAAGCCTACCCTCCCATCATGGAAGCGGTAGGCTTTTTGCTTCACGAGAGAGGCCGTCGCGCGCCTCTTTCAACGGTCATCGATCGTTCCTTACTGCCCCGGAAACAGAATATCCTTTGCGAGCGTTTGACGGGCAAGGAAAGCCGGAACCCCGTTCATATCCGTATGGTCAAGCCTGTCCGCCACGGTAGCGGCCCGCTCGTGCGTTTCCTCCCACACGACGCCATCGCCATCGTGATCTTCCAGAACGGCCTGGGTGACCGTCTCCCGCATACCACGAAGCAGGCTACCGGCCTGCCGATCGGCCCAGGCATCCGAAAGCATCTCGGCGCACGGCCGAGCTTCCTTGCCGGCAAGGAGGTCGCTGATCTTCTCGATATGGCACGAGGACAAAGCAAGTTGCCAATCAGCCGGCAACTGCCTAATCCGGGGCGCCGCCGTGCTACTCCATGCCCGCAGTTTTTCGACCGACGAAGCCGCGTCGTCCATTTCGGCCTGTAGCGCCGTATAGATGTCGCGGGTGTCCTTCTTGAGCACCTTGGGCTGATCCGCAGCCGCGGCCGGAATCTTCACCCGCAACGCCTCGACCGTATCGCCACGATAATCCACCATCGCGGCAAACAGAATCACGCTCTTGCCGCGCCAGTTGTCGGTTTCATCGCCATAGGCCGCAAGGATGGCCTTGGCGTTGGTCTTGTTGAGCACCATGCCCTTGGCGCAGTTCTTGAAGTAGAGAATGGGCTTGGGATCGGGCTCGCCGATATCTTCGAGGGCAACATATTCCATGATGGCGGTTATCTTGCGATCGCCGATGTCGGCGGCTTTGAGATACTTGGAGGGAAAACAGGACAGGATTTTCATGATTGAGGTTCCAGTGTGAGTGATGGCGCGTGGCGCCGGTTGAGTGAGAAGATCGAGAAACGTCGGCTCGCGGGGATCCTCATTGAACTCCGCGAAAGAGAGTTGACCCATGGTGCCGTGCATCTTGCCGCCGCACGAGCACTTGCACTTGCGGCCCTTGGCGGTACGGCACTTGGGATGGCAGGGCATCACGCGGCCTCTGTGAGTTGCTGCACAAGATCGGCGATGGCTTCCTCTTCCGTGCGGCCATAGCCGATCGGAGAGCCCAGGTCGTAATTGTCGGTCACGGCCTCCCAGTCGAATTGACGGAGCGGGATAGGCTTCGCCCAGTAGTGGGTGATGATATTGTCGGGCATCGCTCAATCCTTCTGATCGGGTGGTGTCAGTGAGTTTGCCAGCTTGGCAAGAGCCTTCACTACGTCGCCATGGATCGTTGCGTGATCGGGCCACGCCTCTTCGAGGCGCCGCCGCATGTCTTCGTCATGCTTCTTAAAGAGCCGATCGAGCAGCTTGCCAAGATCATCGACGGCATCCGCGATGGTGCCGATTTCGTCGGCAGTGCATTGGAGGTCGATTTGGCGGGCGATGTTCATGCCGCCTCCCGTAAGTCTTCCGCTGCGTTGTTGAGCGCCCCGACGACATCGCCCGTGACATCGTTTAAGAGCCCGAGCAGATACCGTTCATCGATCGCGGTGTTTGACTTGTCGGAAATGTCCTTGACGGCCACCCGGACGTAATCCGTGACGGCTATCAGGATGGAGCGGACGTGATCCGCCCGCTCGTTGAAATCTTCCGCGTCGGCGATCAGCCGGGAATTGAGAATATACGGGGTGTTATCCCCAATCCTATCCACAAGATGCGCGTGAGCATCCTTGAGGCTGGAACGGGAAGGCGTGAATCGGGTAGGTGTACTTGTGACTTGAAGCATGGTCTGTCCCCATGGTTCGGGTTAAGTGGAAGCCGGTGCCTCCTGGCAGAGTCGCCGGCTTTCTTTTTGGGCGTGAGGCCCGATAGGTGGCTCGTGTGTCGCCGTCAGCGGTAAAGAGCACACAAGCCACCCGTCGCGAGTCACGAAAGCACCAAAGCCATCGCCGCCACGAAACCAATCAGCGATATGGCGATGATGGCGAAGTCGGTTGCGTCGTCGATGAGGGAGGTCATGCGGCGGCCATTTGCGGGAAGTTCTCTCCTATCGACCTGTAGTAAAGCCGTGCGGCATTCTCCGCTTCGTCCTTCGACCGGAAGGGGCCGACTGCCGGATCGTCAGGCGTGTCGTTTGTATTGCGCCAGAACCAAGCAGCGTTGCAGCGGGCGTAGGCTTCGTCGTAGTAGAACTCGATCATTTGCAATCCCCTCTTGCGTTGTCAGTGATTGTGTTGTATCAAGCAACCATGAAACTTGTCAAGCATGAAATCACGAAATCAGCAAAAAAGATTAGGTCGCCCCAAACTGGTATTCCGGTGATGGTGCGGCTACAGCCTGGCATAGTCGCCTGCTTGGACGATTGGCGCCGAGGACAAGCCGATCTTCCGGGGCGCGCGGAGGCCATCCGCAGGCTCGTGGAGAAGGGGGCGCGGTAATGACCGACCAGGGCCAAGCCAACACCGACCGCGTGTTATGGCAGGACGTGACAAACGATGACGTGCTATTCGTCACTCAATCCGGCGGCATTGGCATGAATGTTGGCGGTCGCGTCTATGTCAGGCCGATTAAAGACTGGCATTCGATGGCTCGCACGTTCTCGCCTATTGATTCCGTCGAACTCGCAAACGCCATCGTGGCAACGCAAATGGTGCCCGGAATCTTTCGAGGTCCGAAACGATGGTCATGGGCGCTTGATCGCGCCGAAAAACTGGCGAAGCGTTTGGCAGACCGATGACCGTTGAAAGAACCGCTCGGCTCCCCCTCTCGTGAATCAACCCTTGAAACCCTCCCCAAATGCCTAACCTAACCGACGAACAACTAGATCAAGAAGTCTCCCGCATCATGAACATGAGCGAGACAGAACTACGTTCCGAATTTGCCAAAGATGGCCTCGACTTTGATAAAGAGGTAGAGAAGGCCAGAACGATCTTTATGCGAGAATGGGCCTACTCGAAGATCGCGAGGACGAAATGAGCCGCTCCGGCTACAGCGACGACATGGACGACCCGTGGGCATTGATCCGTTGGCGAGGCGCCGTCACATCGGCCATCAGAGGCAAATACGGCCAAGCCTTTCTCAAGGAAATGCTTGCCGCCATGGATGCACTCCCGGAAAAGAAACTCATTGCCCACGAGTTGCAGGAATATGACGACTACGGCCAGCCTCAGTTCTGTGCGCTAGGCACTGTTGGAAAAGTCCGCAACATCGATTTGAGCAAGCTTGATCCGGAAGACACGGAAACCGTTGCCGATATATTCGGCATTGTCGATGCTTTGGCCAAAGAGATCGTTTGGATGAACGACGAAGGTATTGGCTATTGGGTGAAGGAAACTCCCGAGGCGAGATTTGACCGTATGCGCCGCTGGATTGAGAGTCAGATCAAGGAAACTCCGAAATGATCCACCCTTTCGACGCACTTGCTCCCGAATACGCCGACCTCCTTTCCAGGTGCGTCATCGATCCAAGCCGAGAAGCCGTACTTGAAGCCCGTTGCCGGCTGATTCTCGATCGCGCCGAAAATCAACACGGCGAGGAATGGAAAGCCGTAACAGCCGCGACCGGCGTCCCAATGCTATGGGGTATTCCTTCGTTCGAACGCGAATCATCGTCGGACTATTCCCGCTCCCCCGCACAAGGGGACCGCTGGGACCGGCCATCCGTCAATGTTCCCCGAGGTCTCGGCCCCTACCCGAATTGGGGGGCTTCGGCAGTCGCCGCTTATCTGATCGATCATCTTGACCGGCCGCCGCCATGGACGTGGCCCGGTGCCCTCTACAAGGGCGAACTATTCAACGGCTTCGGTCCCCGCAACCATGGCAAGCATACCGGCTATCTTTGGGCATGGTCGAATATCTACACCGGAGGCAAGTACGTCTCCGATGGCGTATGGGACCCGAACGCTCACGATCAGCAATGCGGCATGGTGCCGATGATGCTCATGCTTCTGCGCCTCGACCCTTCCCTCTCGCTCGTGGACAATCCGGCCGCCATCATCCCCACGCCGATCGTTCCTTCACCCGGACCTGTCCCGCTTGGTCTTGGTGGCGGCGAGCACGACGCAGCCTGGATACAGCGCGCCCTCAACCGAAAGGGCGCACAGCCGCCGCTCCTAGTCGATGACAGCTTCGGCCGCATCACCCGCCGCGCTGTGGTGGCGTTCCAAACGACGCATGGGCTGGCTCCTGATGGCGTTGTGGGGACGCTGACGATAGCGGGGCTGGGGGCGTGATCCCGCTAACGAACCACCTGGGCCACCTTGTGTATGTATCCATCGATCAAATATGCGCAATTACGCCATCCGTCCACGGAGAGGGATCGGCCATCGGCCTTTCGAACGGCATTCAGTTGGAAGTCAACGAAGTGCCCAAAGATATAGTCAATATCATAAATACGCAGGGGAAAACTACATGACCGACACTAGCATCACGCCACCCGCCAAACCGGATTCCAAGTTCAAACAGTTCTGGCGAAGCTTCGACATCAGAGGCACGATTGCGCTTGTGCTTCTGGCGGCGATCGTCGGACTCGCCTTCCTCCGTGATCTTCATGGAGTCGCACCAGCCGATGACGTTACTAAAATGATCATCATCGCCTTGGTGACGAACTTCACAAACATTGTCGGATGGTACTTTGGTTCGTCCAAGAGCTCGCAGGACAAGGACGCAACTATCAGCAGCATTGCGGCTGGGCAGACGCCGGCGATCACGTCAGAGACGAAGCAATCGACGGCGGAAGTTCCGAAAACGGGGACGTAAGGAAGATTTGTTTCACGAGAGTCAGCGTCGCGCCGACCCGTCCGGGGCGGTCATCAGGGGCCGGTGAATGGTAAAACGGAAAACACGTATTTATCTAGCCGCCCCATTATTTTCTCAGTGTGAAAGGTGGTGGAATCTACAAGTCTGTGAGCGATTGGAAAATCAGTTTCAGGTATATTTACCACAACGCGATGGGCAATTGTTCACTGAGATGGTGCGCGCTGGCGAAGCGATAGCATCTGCCAAAGAAACAGTTTTCTCGCGCGATCTATGGGAGATTGATCGGTGCGATGTGCTGTTAATTGTTATGGATGGCCGCGCAATCGACGAAGGTGCCGCGTTTGAATTAGGTTACGCTTTTGCCCGCTCAAAAGTGAATATTGGACTCAAAACGGATACAAGAACTCTGTTGACCATGGGTAATAATCCAATGATCGAGCAGGCTTTGTCTCAAATATTTGAAGACGTCGAAAGCACCATTGCTTGGATCGAACGACGATTCCCTGATGACCGTTGAACGAGCCCTTTGCGCGCCCCTCTCCTGAATCCAACCCCGAAAGAATCCCCAATGCTCCGTCCCCTCCTTTTCCTCCCCTTCCTCCTCCTCTCCCCACCTGCACAAGCCCAATGCACGACCTCAAATATCTTCTGCGAACAGCGCCGTTCCGAACGTCCCCCACCCGCTCCCCAACTCCTATTCCCGGAACCTGATGCGGTTTACGCCAAGCGAATCACGGACTACGCCAAGACTTCGGCCGGTTTCGAAATCTTCATGTTCAACGATATCCGCGCCCAGCAGATCGCGCAAATGCACGGCGATGAACTGGACCGGGAAGGTAGCCTATGGGGCATCCCACGGAGCCGTCCGGTCGGATGCACAAGCGGTCAGGGCGGAAGGTGCGGACCATGAAGATAACCCTCCACTGCGTCTGCTGCGGCGAGCCGTTTGTCCGCGTCAAGAACCAAAAGATATGTGGAAAGCGCGAATGCTTCATCGAGCGTCGTCGGGGATACGACTGCAAGCACCATCGCAAAGAACGCGGGCAACCTCCTCTCAAGCCGGTTCCTGTTGTTCTGATGTATTGGTGATTAGGGGAAGGTTTGATTCACGAGAGGGGCGCGCAAGGCGCTTTTTCAACGGTCATCAGAAATCCGTGTCCGGCGGAACCGGATGAAATGAAGGAGGACGTTATGTCCGACGAAACGCGGCCCTTATCCGTTGGTGAATTCCGAGTCCGAACTAAATTCAATCCGAGCGCCGATGGCGTCGTCGATCAGATCAAGCAGAAGTCGGCGGAATTGATCGACCTCTGCGAAAAGCTCAAACCGAAAGACGGCCGCCTCGCCGCCATGGCGCAGACTGCCTATGAGGAAGCCGCCATGTGGGCCGTGAAGGCTGCAACGGCATGAATGCGCCGAATATCCGCACGGATTCGGCGCAGTGTCCACACAGCGATCTTGACATCAATTTCCATCTCACGACGATGGTTGATAGCAACGTCGGATCGTTGCACCTGTGGGCAACGTGCAAGATTTGCGAAAAGCGGATGAACTTCGGCCGCAACCTCTCCATGGGTGCGTCGAGCAAAGGGCCATCACGCGATTCCGAACCTGACAAGCTCGGCATTCTCATTCCGATGATCGCGGAAGGCGACGAGCCGTCGAAGGAATGGGGATTTTTTCTCTCTGGTCCTCATTTAGTCCGCGACTGAACACCTGATGACCGTTGGCAAGTCGTCGCGGTTCAATCTCTCCTGAATCACAAAGCCGTCCGGAGCAATTCGGACGGTCTTCTATTGAGAGAATACATTCCTTCCCCTCCCTAACGATTTTCGGGAAGTGTTGCACCATCGCAACACCTTAAGGTGCTACACTTCCCGCCGCGTGAATCACCACGCAGAGGAGTCAGTATCCATGAAACGAACGACACTTTCCATTCTCGCCATCGCGTTACTCACGACTTCGGCTCTTGCGGCCGACATGCCGCTCAAGGCACCCCCGTCGCCCTTCCTGACCAATACCGGCTCCGGCTGGTATTGTGGCATCGGCACTCAGGCCGGCGTCGCTCAAACCGACGTGGCAAGCAATGGGCTGCTTGCCACAAGCCTCGTCGCCGGCAAGGTCAGTGCGGCTGGCGGGGCGGTCGGTGGCGGATGCGGCTGGATCACCAACAAGGGACCGCTTGGCTCCTGGATGCAGCTCGAGGCCGACGCCTTCTATGAGAACGTCACGGCGGCGGCGGGTCCGGTATCGGTCGCTTCCCGGTGGAGCGCCACCCAGGAAGTCGATATCGGAATTGAAGCCTTTACGGCCATCGAATCGGCCTTCACGACGGCCGGCGGCATCAATCTGCCGTTCCCGTCGTTCAGCCCGACTTTGCCGACTGGCGTTGCCGTCGCCACCAAGCCGCGCCAGTATGTTGGCTTCAAGGTGGAAGAATTCGGCATCACCGGCAATATCGCCTCTGCCAGCGGCGCGACGATCGGATGGGCGCCCGGATTGACAACCGGCTTCCGCTGGCAAACTCTCAACGCGGCCGGGCAACCCAATGGCGGCTCAATCAAGGTCTATGCCGATGTATTCTGGCCCCAGCGTGGCAACACGTTCAACACTGCCAATGGGATGATTTCGGCAACGGAGAAGTTCACTACCCAGTATTGGCTTGGGCTCAAGTACGATTTTGGGCTGTGAACCATGCGAGTATTGGAAGGACCGATAGGCTATGCGCAGCCTGAAAAACGGGCCGCGCTAGAAGCCGACCTCGACAGAGGCGGGCGCGCTCGTCCGCCTCGCGAGATTGCCGCTCACTTGGTCACCGAACAACGCGAAGCGGTAGACCAAATGGCGGCAGAAACCAACGCTTCCACGGATAGGCTCCGTCTTGTCGCCGAACTTCGACAGCCAAAGCCTGCCCTTATCGCCAACCCCACCCCGCAACAGGAAATCGCCGACATCATGCTCAAGATGACCTACGGCGAATTCATGGACATGAAAGCGGGAATGGAGGCTTCCGGGATGCAGATCGACGAACGGAAGCTATACGACTGGGCGAAGGCAAGCGCCTTCAAGACCGCATGAAGACGAGGCGGCGTTTCACGGATCGCCGCCTTTTCTCTAGATGCGGCCGACTAAAAACAAAACGATCACAATAATCACGATCAGCCCAATTCCGCCGTGCCCGTAATTCCCGTAGCCGAACCCACCCGTATAGAATGAACCAAATCCGCCGAACAGGACCAGGATCACAAGGATAATGAGGATGAGGTTCATCGGGTGGCCGGAAGATAAGAAATGCTCCCATCAGCCATCAGACCGACCGGGTTAGCTCCGAAATGGCTGCTACCTACACGGCCGCCGCCGCCTTGAATCGGGGAACCGAAGAGACCCCATCCTAGAATACCAATAAGGATGAACAGAATTCCCCACGATCCAAAAACACGGCGGTCTTGGTTCGGGTACATCATCCAGCCGCCAAAGACCAAGCAAATCACGTAAATCAGCCAAAACCAGATATTTGCGCCCATGATAATTTCTCCTACGGCATAGCGGCAACGCAGTGCGCGGGGAATAGTTCCATTGCGGCAAACCTGTGATATAGTGATCTTTCGCGTAACTCAAGCGCGCTCGGGGCTAAAACCATGTTGCAACGGAAGATTGTTCTAGCTCTAATTTTGGCGCTCTCGTTTGGAACGGCGGTTGCGCAGGAAGGGTTCAAAACTGCGCCAGTAGGGTCGACGCCGGTCCCCGATCCGACCATCCTTACGACACAAGCATCCGAGAAAGCCGTTGCTGCCCTCAAGGAGCTTCTGATCACTCGAATAGAGGCACTGGAAAAGGATGCAACAACTTTAGGCGCGGCGCTCGCTCTGCAAGAATCGAGAACGGTCTCCCGGCTCGATATGGTGCCGGGTTCGATCGACGGGCGGCTCGCTGTTTTCAAGCAGTTGATGGACGAAAAGTTCAAGGGTGTTGATCAACAATTCGCCGGCCGCGACGTTGCCCTCGCTGCCGCTCTCCTTGCGCAGAAAACATCGGTGGACGAACAGAATAAGGCCAATGCCGCATCATCCGCAAAAAGCGAGAACGCGACCACCAAGCAGATCGATGGAATCACCCTGATCATCACCGCCAGCCAAAAGGCGAACGACGACAAGATCGATGCGGTGAAAGGGCTTCTGATCTCGCAAAAGCAGGGCGTCGATAGCAATATTGCAGACTTGAAAGATCGCCTTGCCGCATCGGATGCGCGTCTATCGGCCTTCATTGCGTCGCAGGCTAGCCGCTCCGAGGGCGGGGCCTCTGTGGTCAGTTACATCGTGCTCGCCGGAACTTTCATATTCGGGTTGATCGGATCGACCGGCATGATCGTCGCAATGACGCGACGCCACCGTTATCCATTAGGCGCGTAGATGGCCGACCATCTTCCAAGCTATCAGAATATGTTTAGGTGTCACGTAAAGCGCACGGACGGCGTGTTCACGGTCCACGGGTCGGACGCGGACGATTTCAGTCCCGAAATGGTGCTGCTACAGACCAAAACGCTCGGCATCCAGGACGGGAAAAAGTACCGCGTGACGTTTGTCGAAGTGCCGGAATGATGGTACTTTAGTCCCGATACCTCCGTCCCGGTACTTTAGTCCTACAAAATATGGCAATCTATTGAAATTGTGTGAGGAACATCACACTGGCGCGAATTGAACAGGCCCTATCATGGACGACGGCGGCTTTTGGAACGGATTGGGGTTCGATGTCGTTAAGACTCCTGCAGGGTTCGCGGGTGGCGTAGTCGCGGCCTTGACGTTCAACCAGGTCGAACCGCTCGGCTTGCTCATTCGGGTGGTGGTCGGAGGGCTTACGGCAAACTATCTGGGAGGCCCAGCGGAGACATATGTTGCCGCACACTTCTATGACCTCGGACACGGCACAAGCTTCCTCCTTGGGATCTGCGGCATGGTGCTTTGTCAGGGCGCCGTGAGCTTTGCCAAGACAAGAATGGAGCGGTTCACCAAGAACAATAACGGAAGGGAGCGAACGTGACTTTTCTGTTCGTAGTCCTATCGACATTCGGCTCATTGTCCGGACTATACGTGATGCAGAGCGTCTGGAAGGACCATACCGTCGTCCGCGATGAACCTTGGCTGCGATGGATTTACCGGCTCGCAATGATCGGGATATCTTTGACGTTCCTATGGAGCGCAGGAATCGTCTATGAGGGCGAAGCCCCCCGCCCTCCAATCTTCCTGCTCGCGTTCTTTTGGGATGTCGTGATGGTGACGCGAGCAATTTCGATCGGGATGCGCCGGTCGCACTGGGACGCGCCCGGAGTGCGGCACTGGCAGCGGTAACTACCTACTGTTTAGCGGCGGTTGAAACGATTGGCGTTGTCGGGACCGCGACAAATCCGCCGCCGCCCGTGTGCTTAACAAAGAACTCAATATGATCCGGCGAGCCTACATCAAACGTAACATCGAAAGCAAATTCCCATTTGCCTTCGTTCTGGCGGGGCTCGATGAATTTCTTAATGCGCCCGACACGGCCATTGCTCAAGGTTAATTCTTGGCCATAGGGCATTCGAACAAACACCTCGCGAATGATCTCCCCGACTTCGGCATAGATACCGGGAATATGTTCGTTTAGAAATTCATCTTGATCGTCCATCGGGTTCCTCCTCAGATCGTCGGCTGTTTGAGCGCAAGGATTTCCAGAGTGATCGGAACATCCTTGAACATGTCAGCCTCAGTGTGACACCGCGAAATCTCAGCGGCCTTTTCGATTGCTGCGTTGAAACCTTCGAAGTAGGCGCGCTTCGCGTCTGGCGATCGTTGAGTTTTCATAACTGCTCCGTTTCTGTTGACCCGCTCAGCGCGGATGTAAATAACCCCAACGATCACCGAGAATGGTCACATCGAATTCGTTTTTCAGCCGTGCGAACGCTTCATCGGTCCATGTCGCCATCACCTGAGCGCGGTACGGATTGGGACCGCCCTCGCCTATCGTACCCTGGCAGCTCGCCAATGTCCGAACACCTGGAATTGTGTTGAGGTAGACGACTGTATCGGCGATGCCAATATCAGCATCCACCCAAACCTGAACAGGGCGCGTCCCGTGCGGTAAGCTCAAAATGGGCTCCTCTCGTAGAGGGCTATGCGGCGCGACTGCCGCTCAAACTTTGATAGTACCAGTTGTGCAAAAATCCGAGCGCGAGCGCCCGATCTTTCTCACCGATGTTTTGCATCATCCACAACCAGATAGCTCGCCCCGACCGTCCGTTGCCATCCGTGAAAGGATGCAGCGTCTCGTATTCGTGGTGGATGGCATATGGATCGTCGCCGTCGGTCTCCCGCAAAATCCCGTAGAGATCGTCGGCGATCTTGAGACTGCCTTTCGGCGCGATATGGTTGCCGACGCGCACGTTCAGTCCGGAGCGCCGGCGCAGCACGGCGTCAGGCTGAATCGCCTTCACAAAATCTTCCAGGTCGGAGACGGCAATCCCAGGCAACGCGAGCAGTACGCGATGCGCGCTAATTTCCGCCTCGGTAGGGTCACCGTAGATACCCTCGATCCGATTGCTCTCACGGACAAAATCTTCAAGGCTCAACTGATCCTCCTTTCAAGTAGACTGTTTCATTTTGGAAGCGGGGCGTTGGTGAAAAGCCAGATCATGATCTTCGTCAGCGTCTCACCATCGCATGGCTTGTCGTTCTCGATCCGAGAAAGTGTCGCGACCGAAACCGACAACTGCTTGGCAAGCTCGCGCACGCCCATTCGGTTGGCGTACCGATAGTCTGCAAGCACCTTGCCTAAGCGCATAATCGCTCCTCCGCTGCTATCACTTCTCGGCCTCTTTGTCGGGAACGACCTCGGCCTTTAGCCTGTTCACCAGTGTGGACGCCCTATGCACCGCATACTTGAGATTGACTTCCCGCTTTGCGGCCTCGGCATGGAGGAACTGCACTTCCTCCAGAAGGCACTCGGCGTTGTGCAACGCCTTGCGGCGATTGCGGGCGCTTGATTCATGCCGGATAGGTTCGTCCACCGGGCTCTCCTCAGTTCGTTGGCGGCACAGGCAACGATTGCCAATGCGTGGCTGGAAACGG
>Ga0209422_1000097_pt1 | contig 20080 bp, 14 predicted proteins | sample BlaSpr_A8_OM2_M3_FD_187983 | JGI IMG/M metagenome (GOLD analysis project Ga0209422, IMG submission 187983) | Forest soil microbial communities from Thunder Bay, Ontario, Canada - Black Spruce, Ontario site 2_A8_OM2_M3 (SPAdes) (version 2) | ecosystem: Environmental > Terrestrial > Soil > Boreal... | reverse complement strand
CGCGCTTCGGCGACGATCAAGTCGGCGGCGAAAGCAAACGAAGCCGAGACGCCGCCCGTGGTCGGATCGGTCAAGACGGCGATATAAAGATTGCCTTCGTCCTTGAAGCGCTGGACCGCGAGCGTCGTTTTCGCCATCTGCATGAGCGCGAGCATGCCTTCTTCCATGCGCGCGCCGCCGCTGGCGGTAAAGATGATGCACGGCAAGTGCCGGCGTCGCGCTTCCTCGAGCAGATTGGTGATCCGCTCGCCGACGACGGTCCCCATCGTCCCGCCGCGAAAATTGAAATCCATCACGCCGAGCGCCACCGGAAAACCGTCGAGCGTCGCAAAGCCGGTCACAACTGCTTCTGAGAGTTTCGATTTCTCGCGATCGCGCTCGAGTTTTTGAGGGTACGGCCGTTTGTCGGTCCAGCCAAGCGGGTCGCCGGGCAGAATGTCGGTGCCAATCTCGACGAAGTCGCCGTCGACCAGCGTGTTGATCCGATCGTAGGCGTGCATCCGTAAATGGTAGCCGCAACGCGAGCAAACCCAGAGGTTTGCGACGAGATCTTTCCGATAGAGCATTTCGCTGCACTTCGGGCACTTCTGCCAAAGCGACGCTTCGTCGGCGGAGGTGTCTCTTTCGCGGCGCTTGCGTAGCCAATCGGGGACGGGCATCAGTCCTTCTTCGCCATCGTTCGCGAGGAACCGTTCGAGCGATTGCCTCCCAGCTTCAGCGCATAGATCCGCCGCAGTTGACGCAGATAATTGGTGATCTCGCCGCTATTGAGCTTCGACTGGCCCGAGGTACGGTCCTGAAAGACGTACGGGATCTCGGTCGCCTTCCCGTAGTGCGCCTTCGCGATGACTTCGAGCCCGATCTTGAAACCGATGGGGTCGAGCTCGACGCCGTCGAGCGCCTCGCGCTTGACCAGGAAGTAGCCGCTGGTGATGTCGTTCACGCGCGTGAGCGGTTTGGCGAGCGCGATGGCGACCAGCGAGGTGATTTTCCGGCGAAGCGGCCAATTGCGGATCCCGCCGCCCGGGACATAGCGGCTGCCGATCGCAAGGCCGTATTCGCCACCTTCGAGCGCGCGAACCATCGCGGGGATGATCTGCGGGTCGTGGCTGAAGTCCGCGTCCATCGCGCCCAGCGCCTCAGATTCAGGCCGCGCGAATTTCCAACCATCGATGACGCCGCTCGACAAGCCCATTTTCCCGGGCCGGTGCAGGCAACGAACCGGGTACCGATCGGCGAGGCGATCGACGATCGCGCCGGTACCGTCGGGCGAGTTGTCGTCGACGACGACGATCTCTCCGTCGAGCGCGTTCCGTTTAAATACAGCGTCGAGCGTCGCGATCAATTGTTCGATTCCGCCCGCCTCGTTGTACGTCGGCACGACCACGCTAAATCTCAGCCGCATCTGCGCCATTTTACCACAAGGCCGCGGATGCTTCTCGCTTCATAGGTCGCCGGCGGCAAATCGCAGGATCCCGCACGCGACGAGGCCGGCGGTCTCCGTGCGCAAGATGCGTCGACCAAGCGAGACGGTCACCGCTCCCGAGTCCGTGGCGCGCTCGACCTCGGCGTGACTGAACCCGCCTTCCGGGCCGATTGCGATTGCGACGCTGCGCACGCCGGCGAGCAGTTCCGGCAAACGATCGCGCAAGGGAACGCGCTCGGCGAGCTCCCACGGGATGAGGGTGCGATCGAACGTCGCGAGTTGCGCGCAGAATTCGTCCCAGGTCGAGGCCTCGTCGATTTCGGGGACGTCGCGCCGGCCGGACTGCTGCGCCGCGCTCCGCGCCAACCTGCGCCAGCGTTCGGTCTTGCCCGCGCGGGCGAACGTTCCGGCGGTACGTTCGGTCAGAACCGGGATGATGCGCGCGACGCCGAGTTCGGTCGCCTTCTCGACGACGTAATCCATCTTCGACGCTTTCGGAATCGCCTGCGCCAGAACGATCCGCAATGCCTCGACCGCCGGCGGCGCGAGCGCTTCGGTTAGACGCGCGCGCACGCGGCCGCTCTCGACGACCAGCCTCGCCTTGAAAGCGCCGCCGCCGGAGTCGACGATCTCGACCTCGTCCCCGTCGACCTTACGCAACACGACGGTTAGCTTACGCGCATCGCCACCGCGCAATTCGACCTCGTCGCCGGCACCGTGAATGCCCTCGACGAAAAACCGCGGCAGACTAATCGCCTTTGAACGCGTCCTTGACGCGTTCGAAGAACGACCGATCTTCGATCTTGTCGCCACGTAACTGGGCGTACTGTTCCAGCAAATCGCGTTCGTCCCGGGTCAACTTCGTCGGCACGGCGACGTGAACCGTGACGAGCAGATCGCCCCGCGCGCCGTTGCGCACGTGCGGCATGCCGCGTCCGCGCAGCCGGTAGGTCGAGCCGGCCTGCGTCCCCGCGACGATCGCGACTTCGAGCGGGCCGTCGAGCGATTCCACCTCGATCGTTCCGCCGAGCGCGGCCTGCGTGAACGAGATTGGGATGTCCAAGAACAACTCCGCACCGTCGCGCCGGAAGCGCGAGTGCTGCGAGATGCTGAGATAGACGTACAGATCGCCGGGCGGACCACCGCGCGTCCCCGCTTCGCCGCTGCTCGCGATGCGGATGCGGCTTCCCTCGTCGACGCCCGGGGGGATTTTTACGGTCAGCGTCCGCGCGCGTTCGACGCGGCCGTGACCGCGGCACGTCCCGCAAGGCGAGGCGATGAACTCGCCGTCGCCGCCACACTTGGGACATGCGGTCTGCGTGACAAACGAGCCGAGCGGCGTCTGCCGCGCGCTCCGCGCGACGCCGCTTCCGCCGCAGCGGTCGCAGCGTGTCGCACTGGTTCCGGAACGCGCACCGCTCGCGTGACAGGTTTCGCAGGCCGCGAGGTGCTGGAACGAGATCTCGCGCTCTGCGCCACGAAACGCTTCTTCGAGCGTGATCTGCAAGTCGTAGCGCAGGTCCGAGCCGCGCTGCGGTCCGGACGCACGGGTTTGGCCGGAACGCGCCCCAAAAAACATGTCGAAGATGTCGCCGAACCCGTCGGGCGAGGCGAACGGACCGAAGCCACTCCCGCCTGGGCCTGAGACCGAGCCGAAGCGATCGTAGTGATGGCGCTTCTGCGGATCGGAGAGGACCTCGTAGGCCTCGTTGATCTCCTTGAAGCGCCGCTCGGCCGAAACTTTGTCGTCGGCGACGTCGGGATGGAACTTGCGCGCCAGTCCGCGATACGCACGCTTGATGTCTGCCTCGCTTGCGCCGCGGTCGACGCCGAGCACCGAATAATAATCCGCGGGCATCTTACCTGTGATCGGCGTCGGCAAAGTGGCGATTGAGCGACTGCGCGGTCCCGCTCGCCAGCGCCATCAGGCGCGCGTAGGGCATGCGTCGCGGCCCCATGATCGCGAGCACCCCGACGGTCTGGTCGCCGAAGCGATACGGCACGGTCACCACGCTGCACTCCATGATCTCGTCGGAGCCGAGTTCGCGACCGATCTTCACGCTCGGTCCCTCATCTTTGATTGAATCGGCGACCAGATCGTACAGCGTCTTCTGTTCCTCGATGATGCGCAAGACCGACTGGAGTTTGCGCAAATCCTGAAACTCAGGTTGATCGAGCAGATGCTGCGCCCCGCTCGACGCGACGATCGGCTCGGGCGAACGTGCCGCCGCGCGAAACGCACCCTCCACAGCCCTGGCGAGGTCTTCGCGGAATCCGGCGTCGCGCACGACGGCGATGACCTCGACGTCGCCCAGTTCGCGCATCGTCCGTCCGCCGAACGTAACGTTCAAGCGATTCGAGAGCCGGGTGAGGTCGTCGGCCGTCACCTGCTCGCCGTGTTCGAAATGCGTTTGCACCGCGACGCCGACCGACGTTACGAGGATCGCGAGTCCGGTTCGCTCCGCGAGCCAGATCAGCTGAATGTGGCGAAACGTTTGCGTCTCGCTCGAAGGCGCGATCATGAATGCGACGTTGTGCGAGAGCTCGCCGACGAGCCGGGTCGTCTGCTCGATCACGTCGTCGAGCTCGCGGCTGGCCGCGCGGAATTCGTCCCGGATGCGTTTCGCTTCTTCGTTGCTCAACGTCTCGGGCTGCATCAACCGATCGACGTAGGTGCGATAGCCAGCATCCGACGGAATGCGCCCCGCCGAGGTATGCGGCTGAACGAGATAGCCCGCGGCTTCCAGTTCGGCCATCTCGTTGCGGATGGTCGCCGACGAGACGCCGAGGTTGTATTTCTGGGTCAGCGTCTGCGAGCCGACGGGCTCGGCGGTGGCTACGTATTCGTACACGACGGTCGCGAGGATAAACGCCTTCCGCTGGTCGAGCGGCGGCGCCAGCGGGGCGGTCTTTGCGGGCTTGTCTTTAGCAGTCATAAGATGGGAGTGCCAAAATCCTCTCCCACCATAACAAGACCGCCGCTAGGGGTCAAGCAAGCAGCCGCATAGGCCTCAGGCATCACACGTGCACCGTCCCGCCTGCTTCTCCGCGACGCACCGACCCTCGCCCATCGCCTAGGTCGTCATCAACGGGACGGGGCGCGCTTAGCAGCCGACGCTCAAGACGCCGGCGTTGCCCCAGGCCAACGCGTTGTTCCCGCTGATCATGTAGATGCCGACGGAAATTTTGCCGCCTTTATAACACACCGTTACTGGAACCGTAAACGCATACACGTTGGTGCCGACTGAAGGCGCCGCCGTCACATTCAGCGTCCCCGCGTTGAGCCTCGAACCCGTAGCGCTGTACGCGTAGAGCCGAACCTGGGTGGGATGGAATGCGCCGACATTGGAGATATTGAATTGCTTCAACTGAACGACGTACGCGGCCAGTCCCGGACGTACGTTGCAATACTGTAGCTTGAAATAGACGCTGCCTCCGACGCAATTGGTGGAAGCCGCCGCTTGCGTCGGTGCTGATGTCGGCTTGGGACTCGCGGTCGCTTGAGCTGTCTGGGTACAAATCGCCGTGAAAGTACCGAGGTTCTGGCTAAGAACATTGAAGTTGCCACTTAGGTAATACACGGTGAGGAAGAACGAATGGCTGCCACTACTACAGATGGTTTGCGGCACGGTCAAAATGTATGCTCCGGCAGTGTATGCTCCGACGAGCGGTGTAGAAAATGCGAATTCTCCCTCATTGCCGCCGGCAATTCGCGAGAACGTAACGTGCTGTAGTTGCGCTGGCGCCGGCCCCGTCAGCGTCAGGTGTGTCCCCGGCGCGCCGCTGCACGACGACAAAAGGAACTGCGGCGGCGAATGGGCACCCGGGCACGCCGTGGCTGCGCTCGCGGCTTCTAAGGAGAGGGCCATGGCGCCGCCGAGGCTCGCGATCCCGATCGCCGCAAGGTAAATAACTAACCGAAGTGAGCCTGCCATCCTCTTACCTGCAGTACTGAATCAACTGATCCATCAGCTACGGACGCTGAGGCCCCATGGATCGCGTTTTCGAGCTAGGTTTCGCTGTTTAGAAACTCTGGACGCAGCTACTCGTCGCGTTGCTCCAGAGCGGTTGGGTGGGGTAGCCGCCTGCGTTCGGGTTGTTCTCGAGATTGATCCAAGCGCACTTATCGCCGTTCTCGGCACCGCTTGAATCGTACCAGGCGTTGAGTTGAGGATCGGTCTCCGTTTCGCCCTGCTCGTGACCGCCGACGATTGTCACGCCGTCGAGCGTACCGCTGCTGTTGACGGAGTTGGCACCGCACGACACGCCGGCGTCGGGCATGTACGGAAGGTTGGTCCAGGCGATCGTACTGCCGCCGGACGTCGTGGTGCTGTGGTAGGCACAATACTGCGTTCCAAAGCCCGACGGGCTGATGCCGTGCGGCATCGCCACGACGTAACTCGCGCTTGCGCTGCGGTCGCCGAAGTGCGCGGCCGCGCTGGCAGCTTCGGTAGCCATCTGCGATTGCGACGGATGGAGCGGCGGAGCGCTCGCCGTATCGACAAACGAGCCGGCGAAGATCTTGCCGGCGTTTCCGACATGCGCACCGCCACTTTGCGTGTACTGCGTGACGCTATTGAGCCACTTACCTCCGCCGATGGCGTTGTAGAAGCTTGTTAGGCGGCTCGCCACGCCCTGCGGATCTCCGCTTGAATTCCACGACGAGCCCCAAAAGACGACGTAGAGGCGCGGGGCGGTTTGCACCGGGCCGCCATGATAGCCCAGGTTGCTGCTGCGGCGGCGTTCTAACTGGCGTCCTTGATTGATTTGATCGATCACGTCGCGCGTCGGATAGATGTGCACCACGGTTCCGGTCTCTTGGTCGCGGGCGGTAAAGGTCGATAGGAGCGTGAGGCCGCCGGCCGAGGACGGCGCGAGCGTGGGCCCGGTTGGAACCGACTGAACGCCGGAGCTACACGCCGCCAGCAACGAAGAAATAACGACAGCTCCAAGGATTCGAAGCTTGAGCATTGGCCCTCCAAGTAAAAATGACGGCAGGACTAGGAACCCTTGGCCGATTTCGGGGTGTTATCCTTGAAAATAGCGGAGAGTGGGGATCAAAGAACTGCGTCGACGGCCGTCTTGAGATCTTGCCACCGGACTAGGCCGATCATGACGCGGGCGACGGTTCCGTCGCGCTTGAGGACGATCGTCGCCGGCAGGTCCGCGATCGAATAGGCGTCGCTTATCGCCCGCTGGTCGTCTTCGAAAAGCGGAAGCGCGTCGCTCAAATGATGTTGCTGCAAGAAGCTGCTCGCGACGCCTCGCGGTTGAGCGGCGATGGTGAGGAGCGTGACCGCGGGACCGTACGTTTCGTGCAATTTGGCGAAGGCGTCGAGCTCATCGCGACACGGCTTGCACCAGGTCGCCCAAAAGTTGATGACGACCGGTTTGCCGACGAGATCGCGCAGGCGCTCTGGACCGGTGCCGAGGTCGAACGCGAAATCCGGCGGCGGCTTCGCATAGGCGACGTTCTTCAGTCCGGTCGCCGGCGGGGCGTCGTGCCGCCGCGCTTCGGAGGCTCCACCGAGCGATGCGGCCAGGAGAAGGGCGCAGACGAGGAAGCCGGGGGTTCGCGGCCAAGCGGCCCGCATGACGACGCCAACGCAACAACCTTCCGAAGCCATCGAAGCGCTTTTCAAGGAAGCGCGTCAATTTCCGCCGTCGCCCGAGTTCGCGGCGCAAGCCAACGCCAAGCCCGGCATCTATGAGGAAGCCGAGCGAGACTACCAAGCCTTCTGGGCTTCGTGGGCCGACAAGCTCGAGTGGATGGCGCCCTACAAGACGGTCCTCGAGTGGAACGAGCCGTTTGCGAAGTGGTTCGTCGGCGGAAAACTCAACGCGTCCGTGAACGCGCTCGACCGACACGTGCGGGCCGGGAAAGCCGAGCGCATCGCCTACCATTATGAAGGCGAACCCGGCGATCGCTGGACGATCAGCTACGGGCAGTTGCTCAAAGACGTCTGCCGCTTCGCGAACGGCCTACGCAAGCTCGGCGTCAAGAAGGGCGATCGGATCGCGATCTACATGCCGATGATCCCGGAGCTACCGGTCGCGATGCTGGCCTGCGCGCGGATCGGTGCCGCGCACTCCGTGATCTTCGGGGGCTTCTCGCCCGACTCGATCGTCGACCGCGTCAACGACGCCGAATGCGTCGCGATCATCACGGCCGATCAGGGCTGGCGGCGCGGCAAGAAGGTTCCTCTGAAAGAGAACTGTGACGCGGCGATGGCGCACACCCCGTCGGTCAAGCATTGCATCGTCGCGAAGCGCGTCGGCGATGCGATCGAGATGAAAGCCGGCCGCGACCACTGGTGGAAAGACGTCATCGCCGGGCTGCCCGAGACGTGCGAACCCGAGCAGATGGACGCCGAAGACGTCCTCTACCTTCTTTATACGAGTGGAACGACCGCGAAGCCGAAGGGCATCAAGCACACGACCGCCGGCTATCTGACCGGCGTAACGGCGACGCACAAGCTGATCTTCGATCTCAAGGACAACGACGTGTTCTGGTGCGCCGCCGACATCGGTTGGGTCACCGGCCATTCGTACATCGTCTACGGTCCGCTCTGCAACGGCGCGACCGGCGTGATCTACGAAGGGACGCCCGACTTCCCCGATAAGGACCGGCTCTGGGAGATCGTCGAGCGCTACAAGGTTTCGATCCTGTACACGGCGCCGACGGCGATTCGCACCTTCATGAAGTGGGGGACCGAATATCCCGAACGCCATGACCTCTCATCGCTGCGGCTGCTCGGTAGCGTCGGCGAACCGATCAATCCCGAAGCCTGGATGTGGTATCGCAAGTACATCGGCGGCGATCGCTGTCCCGTCGTCGACACGTGGTGGCAGACCGAAACCGGCGCGATCATGATCACGCCGCTCCCCGGCATCACCACGCTCAAACCCGGCAGCGCGATCAAACCCTTCCCGGGGGTTCTCGCCGACGTCGTCAACGAGAAGGGGGAAAGCGTCCCGCTCGGCGGCGGCGGCTACTGCGTCATCAAGCGGCCGTGGCCCGCGATGCTGCGCGGCATCTGGGGCGACGACGAACGGTACAAGCAAACGTACTGGTCGCGCTTCGAGCACATGTACCTCGCCGGCGACGGCTGCAAACGCGACGAGGACGGCGACTACTGGTTCATGGGCCGCATCGACGACGTCATGAACGTCAGCGGCCACCGCATCTCGACGACCGAGGTCGAAAGCGCGCTTGTCGACCATCCCAAAGTCGCCGAAGCGGCCGTCGTCGGGAGGCTGGACGAAATCACCGGACAAGCGATCTGCGCCTTCGTCACGGTCAAAGCCGGCGTGGAAGGGACCAAAGAACTCGCCGACGAGTTACGCAACCACGTCGGCGAAAAACTCGGCCGCTTCACGATGCCGAAATACCTGACGTTCACGCAAGAGCTGCCCAAGACGCGCAGCGGAAAGATCATGCGCCGCTTATTGCGCGACATCGCCGAAGGCCGAATGCTGGGCGACACGACGACCCTCGCCGACTCAGCCGTCGTCCACGAACTTCAAGAACGGGCCAAGGAAGCAGCCGGCAAAGAAGACTAGCCTACCCCTTGCTTACGACCTCGTGCATCGCGGCGACGACGTCTTTGTCGAACTGCGTGCCGATGTTGGCGTCGAGCTGTTCGAGCGCGCGCGTCGGCGACATCGGCGGCCGATACGGACGGCGTCCGATCATGGCGTTGAAGCAATCCGCGACCGTGACGATGCGCGTGTGGAGATCGAGGTCCTCCGCGCGCAATTTGTCGGGATAACCCTTGCCGTCGAGCCGCTCGTGGTGGCTCCGAACGATCGGAGCGAACTGGGCAAGGCCTGAGTCTTCTAGGACGATACGTTCGCCGGCGGTCGTGTGACTGCGCATGACGACCCACTCTTCGTCGGTCAATTTACGCGGCGCGTGCAAGATCTCCACCGGCGTCGTAACCTTTCCGATGTCGTGGATCATCCCGCAACGCGAAACGAAGGTGATCTGCGCCTCGGGAAGCGTCAGCCTACGGGCCAGCCGTGAGGACCAGGCGGCGACGGCGCGCGAGTGCTCGGCGGTCAGCGGATCGGCTGCATCGAGACGAACCAGCATCGCGTTGATCGCAGCGTCGATTTCGTCGAGTCGTTCCTGCTGCGGCCGCGAACTCTGACGCGGCTTCGCGAGCACCTTCCGGATTGGGCGCTCGAGGGCGCGCAACGGCGCGCGATACGCGCCGGCGTAACCGCGCGGCGCCAGATAGCCGTCAAGCAACGAACATGCGTTGCCGAAGAACTCCATGATCGCCGGCGAGTCGACGTGAGCGTCGCACATCCGGTCGATCCAGCGGACGAGATCGTCGTGCGTGCCGTCGCGACAACCCGAGGCATAGCCGTCGGCGAACGAGTCGGCGACCAATTCGATCAAGAGCGTCCGCTCGGCGCTCGGGATGTGTTCGGCGAGCGCGGCGGCGATTTCGGACCGATCGTTCTCGAGCGAACGGGCGATGGCAAACAACGGCTGGACGGGCATCAGGCACTCTCCGCAATGTCGTGGATGGGGGCGGCGTCAATCTCGGGAACAACGGTCAGCCCAGCACGGGTCGACGAGCTGCGCATCGGCGCGACGAGCCGGCTCGGCAAAGCTTCGAGGAGTCGCGCGAGGCCGCCGGACTGACGGCGCCGCAATTCGTCGAGCGCCGATGCGACGTCCTCGTGATTGCGTTCGCCCATGCGCCGGGCAACGAGCGCTTCGACGGCTCCGACCAGCGCCAAGGCGCGGACGTCCTTCGCGGGAATCTCTTTGCGCAGCGCGCCGAGAATCAAGCGCGGCGATCTGATGCGACCGAGCATCGTGAACGTTAGGGCGCAAAGCGTGCGCGCGCGCCAGAGGCGCAGGTCGCGAGCGGTGTTTTGACGGCGGATGAGACGCCAGGCAGCCGAAACCGAGGCCGCGGCATCTACGTTATCGCCGGATGCGGCGGCGTAGAACGCGATCTCCGCCAAGCGCAGCGCCTGACGGTCCGGACTGACCTGGTGCTCGGCGCTCGAGCTGAGAATCTTGTGCGCGCGTGCGAAATCGCCGTACCAACCGAGTTGCAGTGCCTTCGCCGGCAGCAGCGCTTGCATCACGTGGCGCGAACTGTACTGGACATCGAATTCCGTCAATTCGCGTTCGACGCCGGCAGCGGCGCGCGCGTCACCGCGCTCAATCGCGATCTCATAGGCGGCGACCCAGGCGTACAGTTGCTTGTCGACGCTGCCGCACTTGGCACCGCTGCTTGCGATGCGTTCGAGATAGCCGGCGGCGGCCTGCTGGTCGTCGTCGATATCGAAGGCTGCGCCATAGAGGACACTATATGCACCGCCCGCGACTTCGAAGAGGCCTTCGCGTTCCGCCAGATCGGCGCTGATCGTTGCGAGCGTTTTCGCGCGCTCGCCATCGCCCGCTTGCAGCGCGACAAAGGCGGCTTGATGATGGACGCGCGCCGAGAGAATGCTGTCGTCGAGGCGCTGCGCGCTGGACAGCGCGCGTTCGACCCACTTGCGCCCGAGATCGGAACGGCCGGCGATCACGTATGCCGCTCCGAGCGCCGACATCACGGCGATGCGGACCTCCGGCGGCGCCTCGAAGAACGCGTCGTCGGGCTTGAGCAGGTCGATGCAATCGGCGCGGCCGCGACGCATCAAATCGACGGCGTAGAGGTAACGCAGCCGCATCCGCTGCTGCGGGACGTTGCACGACACAAGCGCGTGTTGGAACAGCGCCTCGGATATGTCAATCCTTCCGCCGAGCGACGCCATGATGGCCTGCACCGCCAAAACCGAATGATTCGCCTGGCGCGCCTCTTCGCCGAGCGCCTCCAGCGCGTCGTGCATGAAATAGGCTTTGTCGCTTTCGATGGAGGTAAAGCCGTAGCGCTCGATCAGCCGAAGAATTTCGGCTTCGTCCTTCACTTGAGCCAAGAGATGGATCGCGCCGGCAATGTCCCCGTTGGCTTCCAAGGCGCGGGCCGCGCGCCCGAACATTCGTTCGCGCTCGCCGGCGTCCAACGCCACGATCTTGACAAGCACGAACCGCTGAAATTGGCATTGATAGCGAGCGTCGCCCTCATCGAAGAGCTGCGGAGCTTTCTCGCGGATCAGCGCCAAGATCTGTCCGGCTTCGGGGCCGCCGGCTTTCCCGAGCGTCGGCAATTCAAGCGACGGCAAGAGCGCCGTCTGCAAGATGAACTCGCGCTCCTGCGGTTCGAGCGCTGCGAAGACTTCTTCGACGGCAGCTTCAAATGAAACGTCGAGGCGGTGGTTGGTCGCGGTCTCGGGGCGTCGCAGCAAGAAAACGAAATCGGCAACGACGCCGCTCGTTGAAGCGTGGAGCGTCGCGACCGCTTCGGGCGCAACGTCCGGCCTGACGTGTGCCGCGATCGCCTGCGCCTCTTCGAGGGTCAGCCGTAAAACGGATTCGTCGATCGGTAGACTCGTAATCCCATGAGCCAGCCACGACGCGACCGGCAGTTCGTCGAGCGAAAGCGATGCGATGAGCCAGCGTACGGTCTCGGGCGAACGCTCGATGGCGCGCGCGACGAAACGGGCGACGAGCGGATCGGCTGCGTTGTGAAGATTATCGAGGACGATCGTGCAGCGCACGCCGGCGACGTGTCGCGCGAACCAGGTCGCCAACGCGTCAGCCGGATCTTCGCGCTGAAGTGCGCGTTCGTATGCGCCGGCCAGCGAGAGTCGCATCCCGGGAACCAACGACGAGAGCACGTGGACAAGCTCGCCGGTGAAGCGCGCGAACGAGGAACGCTCCGGAAGGGCGAGGTACGCTGACGATTCGTCGGCGGCCGCTTGTTCGAGCAGGACGCGCGACTTTCCATAGCCCGGGGGCGCGCAAAAAAGCAGCGCCCGGCGATCCTTCAAGACCTCGATGGCGGCGTTGACGCGTGCGCGCGAGACGAACGTTTGAATCACGGCTGTGGCTGGTCGCTCATCCTGCATCCTCCATGATGCTACAATCCTAAATACGTTCGTTTCGCTCGCGGCGCCGAGTGATTTCTGTCCGATGTGTCCCGGATCACTCCGGGTCGCGCCGCACGCCCGTCAATGGTACCTCACGGTGTGTCCGGCCGCAGTGACGCAGCGCATACTTTGGGCTAAAGCCGCGTCTAGGCCTCGGCGAAGAACTCGCGCAGCGCCGCCAGGTCGTCGATGCGCCGGGCCGGGGGAAGCGCGCCCAGGATCGTCTCGCCGTAACGCATCGCGGTTGCGCGCCCGTCGAGCAGGACGAGTAAACCGCGGTCCTGCTTCGAACGGATCAATCGACCGAAGCCCTGTTTGAGGCGGACCGTCGCCGACGGGATCATGTACTCTTCAAAACTCGCTCGACCGGCGTTCTCGATCGCGCGCAATCGCGCCGCGACGAGGGGATCGCCCGGTGACGGAAACGGCAGCCGATCGACGATCACGCACGAGAGCTGATCGCCGACGACGTCGATCCCCTCCCAGAAGGTCGCGGTCGCGAAGAGCACTGCGTTGCGTGTCGTCCGGAACCAATCGAGCAGATGGGCACGCGGAAGATCGCCCTGCAGTTTGACCGGGAAATGGACGCGTTCGCGGACGGCCGCGTAAACTTCGCGCAGACGCGCGTAGGACGTGAACAGGACGAAGGCGCGGCCGCGCGAGAGCTCGAGGCATTCCTCGACGATCGGCGCGACGCGCGCGGCGAAGTCCGGTGTCTTCGGGTTGCAGTCGTGCGGTGCCACGAACAAGCGGGCTTGCGTCCAAAAATCGAATGGCGACGGCGCGACATACTCTTGGGCTTCATCGATGCCGAGCGTGGACTTGAGAAAAGCGAACGACGTCCCGGTCGCGATCGTCGCGCTGGTCAAAACGACGCTCTGCGTCCGCTGAAAAAGTGCGGTTCGCAGGTACTCGGCGACGTCGAACGGCGCAGAATTGACGGCGTAACGGCTCTCTCCTTCGAGACGCTCGGCCCAGGTGATCGCCTCGCCGTCGGGGAGGCTCGTGCGCTCGATCGCCGCGAGGTGCGCGAGGATGCCGCGCAGGTTCAGCTCGCGCCGCCGTTCGGCTTCGGCGACATTGTCGGGTGGGCGCTTGAGCGCGGCTTGCCAATTCGCGCCAAGCCAATTCTCGAGCCGGTAGAACGAGGCTTGGAGTTGCGCGAGCGCTTCGAATGCATCTTCGTTCTGAACCAGTGGATAGCGCTCGCCCGGTACGCGTGCCAAAGCTTGAACGAGGCCGCGAACGCCTTCGTCGATCTCCGCATCGAAGCTTCCGGGCAATTGGTAGTGCCGGTGCAGCCTCCGCATCAAACGCCCGACGGTCGCCGGCGAAAGCGTCGCGGTCAGCGCCGACGACGCCCAACGTTCGCATTGATGCGCCTCGTCGAGGATCGCGAAGTCGTAGGGCGGCAGCAGCGTCCCGCCCAGCGCGAGATCGAGAAAGAACAGCGCGTGATTCACGACGACGACGTCCGCGAACTTAGCGGCGTCGCGCCGTGTGAAAAACCAGCAGTCTTTGAAGCGATCGCAGAACTCGCCGACGCAATCGTCGGCGTTAGCGTCGAGCAATTCCCATTCGCCCGAGGGCGGGGCGAAATCCAATTCGGCCCGGTCGCCGCTCTCGGTGCAATCTGCCCACGACCACATGCGTTGCATCGTTCCGCTCTGCGCGACGAGCCGGTCGGCCCGCATCCGGTCGAGCTTCTGGCGGCACAGGTAATGACTGCGGCCTTTGAGCAGTTCGACGCGCGCGGGGATGTCCAACGCTCGTAGCACGAGCGGAATATCCTTGCGAACGAGTTGCTCCTGCAACGCGATCGTCGCAGTCGAGATGACGACCTTCTTTCCGCTGCGCAACGCGGGGACGAGATAGGCAAGCGACTTCCCGACGCCGGTGCCCGCTTCGACCAGCGTATGCGTCCCTTCCAAGAAACCGCGCTCGATCAATTGCGACATCTGCACTTGGCCGGGGCGCGCTTCAAAGTCGTCGAGCGCACTCGCGAGCGGACCACCGGCCGCGAAGATCGCTTCGATCGAGTCCGCTTTGGTCGCGCTCACGGCTCGTCGCGCGTCTCTTCGCCGCCGACGACTTCGGGCTGCGCTTGTCGCGGTAAACGTACCAGGACGAACGCGGCGACGAAGCCGATGAGCAGGCCGCCGACGTGCGCGGCTTTCGAGATGCTCGGGATCGAGAACGTGAATACCAGATTGATCAAGATGATCGGGAGCGTCTGCATGATGAGGCCGCGCCCCCGCGGCCCCAGGCGGATGCCGAGTGCGACCAGCGCGCCGAAAAGTCCGAAGATCGCGCCGCTCGCGCCGATGGTCGGCTGCATGAAGGCGAACGCCACGACCGCGAGCCCCGAGCCGAGCATGGAGATAAAGTAGATGGCGAGCATCCGGCGCGGGCCGGTCACCAATTCGACGAACGTCCCGACCTGATACAGCGCGAACATGTTCAAGCCGATATGGAGGATCCCGTCGTGCACGAACCCGCTCGAGATGAGTCGCCACCATTCGCCGCTGACGACCAGCGGGCCGTAGAGCGCACCGTCGGTGATCAGGGTAGCATCGTCCGAAAAACCGCTGATGAACGAGACACGTCCACCACCCGTCAGGACGTCCCACAAAAAGACGGCGACGTTGATGGCGACGAGCGCGGTGGTCGCTCTCATGCGGCACGCGGCGCGTACTTGAGCGCGCTCCCGGTGTTGAAGAGCACGACGGGTCCATCGAACGCCATGCCGCGCGCGACTGCGCCGAGCAATCCGGCGACGGCGGCGCCGCCTTCTTCCGAGGCGTCGATGCCTTCGCTCGAACGCAACGCGAACATGTTTTCGCGCATCGCGATCTCCGAAACGGCGATCGCGGTCCCGTGCGAATCGCGGATTGCGCGCAGCATCAGGCGATCGCCGATCGCCGCCGGGACGCGCAGTCCCCAAGCGGCGGTCTGGGCGTTCTCCCAGCGCGCGGCGCGTTCGGCGCCGCTCTCGAAAGCGCGCACGATCGGCGCGCAGTTCTCGGCTTGGACGCTGATCATCTTGGGCCGGCGCGCGTCGATCCAACCAAGCACTTCCAATTCATCGAAGGCTTTCCACATCCCGACGAGTCCGGTGCCGCCGCCGGTCGGATAGACGATCCCCGCCGGAACCCGGCCGAGTTGTTCGACCAACTCGTAGCCCATCGTCTTCTTCCCTTCGATACGATACGGTTCGCGCAAGGTCGCGACGTTGAACGCACCGGTCTCTTGCGCGAATGTCGCGGCCTCCTTCCCGGCGTCGTCGATCAGACCGTCGACGAGGCGAACGTCGGCGCCGTACGAGCGGCACTCTTCGATCAAGATCCCGGGCGTGTCGACGGGAAGGAAAACCGCCACCGGCATCCCGGCGCGCGCACCGTAGGCGGCGAGTGCGCCTCCCGCGTTCCCCGCACTCGGTGCAACGAGCCCTTTTGCGCCGAGCCGCTTCGCGCAGGTTACCGCCGCCGCCATTCCGCGCGCCTTGAACGAACCGGTCGGGTTGCGGCTCTCGTCCTTGACGAACAGTTCGAACCCAATACCGAGTCGCGCCGCAAGCCGCGGCGCCGGCAAGAGCGGCGTCCCGCCCTCGTCGAGCGTCACCGGCTCTTCATCATTTGCGATCGGCAGCATTTCGCGATAGCGCCACATCGTAAAGGGACGCGCCGCGACGTTCGCGCGATCGAGGACCGTCGCCGGATAACGAACGAGCAGCGGCGCTCCGTCCTGCGGGCACGTCGACGCAAGTTGGGCGGCATCGAAGCGATGCGTCGCGTCGAGCGAGCATTCCAAATACGACGGAAGCACGCCGCTGTTAGGTTACGACCGTAACCATGCGAGCGAGTTCGAGCGAGATCGCGTGACGCTTCCCGTTGACCTCCACGGTCACGGGGCCGCCCAGCGGCGCTTTCTCGATGACTGAAACTTCTGCGCCGGGTCGTAAGCCGACGTCGCCGAGATGGCGCAAGATCTCCGGAACCCCTTCGGTAACGCCGTAGACCGTCGCGGCGGCGCCCGCCTGCACTTGCGCGAGCGGGACGTCCGGGTGCGGCGGCGGCGTCCCGTCGGCCGGCGGAATCGGATGGCCGTGCGGACACACTTTGGGATCGCCGAGCACTTCGACCAAGCGCCGTTCGACGCTCGCCGAGATCGCGTGTTCGAGTTTGCACGCTTCCGCGTGCACTTCGTCCCACGGCATTCCAAGGATGTCGGTGAGCAAGCGTTCGGCGAGCCGATTGCGCCGGACGACGCGAATTCCCACCTCGAGCCCGCGTGGCGTCAACTTCGCCTCACCCCGCGCGCAATGCTCGATGTATCCGTCGGCGTCGAGCTTCTTGAGCATCCCCGAAACGGAGGCCGGCGCGACGCCCAAATCCGAGGCGAGCCCCGACGTTGTCACGCCTGGCCCTTCGCGCTCGAGGCGGTAGATCGCCTCGAGATATTCCTCGTTCGATTCTTCAAAATGCGTGTGGCCGGGCATGGATTTACGGGCTTCGCCGCCCGACCGAGGTTTCCGGGGCCCGCCGCGGGGACGCCGCCGCGCCGAGCGCGGATCGGAGTTCGGCCTTGCGTTGCGTGGTCGCGAAGCTGGCCTCGATTGCGTTGCGCGCAAAACGGACAACGGCATCCTCGCCGAGCCAACCGGCGACAAGTGCGTATTCGCCGGAGATCGTCGTCGAAAAGAGCGCCGGATCGTCCGCGTCGAGCGTGCAGGCGACCCCGGCCGCGTCGAGAGCGCCGATCGGATGCACCGAATCCGCGGCGGCTGCGCCCGTCAAACGATTCGAGGTGGGGCAGATTTCGAGCGGGATGCGACGCTCGGCGAGTTCGGCGACGAGCGCTGGATCTTCGAGCGCGCGAACCCCGTGGCCGATCCGTTCGACGCGTAAGATATCGATCGCGTCGCGGACGCTCTGCGGACCGTCGGCTTCGCCGGCGTGCGCGACGCAGTGCAAGCCGTGGGCGCGCGCGTACGCATAGACGTCCTCGAAAAGCCCGGCCGGATAGTTCGCTTCGTCGCCACCGAGTCCGATGCCGACGACGCCGAGTCCCGCTTCGGCCAGCGCCACCGCTTGCACCGCGGTCGCCTGCGCGCGTTCGACGCCGAAGTTTCGCGTGAGATCGCAGATCAGATTCACGTCGAGTCCGCGGCGCTCCCCTTCGTCATCGAGCACGGCCCTCATGGCGCGGACCGTCGCCACGACGTCAAGGTCGCGATGAAAGTACGACCAAACGGAGGGCGAGATAAAAACTTCGGCGTAGCGAACGTGTTGCTCGGCGGCGTCGACCACATAATCACGCGCGATGCGCGCGTAATCGTCCGGTTCTTTGAGCGCCTTGCAGACCTCCGCAAACATCAACAAGAATTCGCCGAAGTTCGCGAAGGCGTACGTCTCCTCGAGCGGCCCGGCAGCGCGGGCGCTCTCGACGCCGTGGCGCTGCGCCAGCTCGCGAAAGGTCGCGGCGCGCACCGTCCCCTCGAGGTGACAGTGGAGTTGGACCTTCGGCAGCGCACGCACGAACGTGGTCGTCTCGGACATCGCGCCACCTTGTTCCGCGCCGGCTCGCTCGTCCCGCCTCGCAACCGTTCCCGGGAGTCCCGAGACTCCGCGGTAGGCGATTGACGGGCGCAACACCCTCGGCTATAGTGGGGGTCGCTCTTCGCGCGGGGTGGAGCAGTCCGGTAGCTCGTCGGGCTCATAACCCGAAGGTCCCTGGTTCAAATCCAGGCCCCGCAACCATTGAAAGCCCGCTTCGGCGGGCTTTTTCTTTGCGATCGCTTGCGCTAAGCGATACGCGAGGCTCCGACTACGTTATTTCCCGGCGACCAGCTCGTGGAGAGCTGCTGCGACGACGACATCATAGCGTACCCCGCAGTCGGCAAGCACCTCGTTGAGAGCGGCTTCCGGAGTCCTTGACGGTCGCTCGCCGTCGCCGACGAGCAACGTGTTGAACGCGCAGCCGACGGCGACAATCTTGGCAGCTAGCGACTCTTGATCCTCGAGGATCCGGCCGTGCTCGCGAATGACCGGCAAGAACGGCTCGAGGAGAGGATTCGCTTCCATGGTGCACTCGGATGCGAGATGGTGATCTGTGAGCTCACCGAGGTGGTGTAAGGACCCCGCTCGTGCCACGAATGCGACCTCATTATCCAGGAGCGCGAGTCGTCGCGCCAAACGAGCGCACCAACTCGAGACGGCGCGAGCATGAACCGTGACTCTTGGATCGCCCCCGGAGAACTGCTCGAGCAATTCGTTAATCTCAGCCTCGGATTCGTCGAGCTGGTCGCTGTAATCAATGCGATTTGCTTGGGATGTCGCAGCAGGACGAACGAAATCGCGAAGAGGCGGGAGTTGCGTCAAATAGCGCTGCGGTAGTCCGCGGTCGAGGAGATATTGATCAAGTCCGGCGACCGCATCAGACAGAGCCTCGTGCGCCGCCGCCCTGCCGGGTTTTATAGGTAACGACTCGGCCCGAGCGGCGTGCGCGGGACGCCCTTCCACGAACGCGGACATATACTCTTCGATGAACGACTGCGCGAGCAACCGCAGGATCGTCGTGTGCCGATTCGCCGGGGCCTTCTTGCAGAGCATGGCAGCGATCTGCCAGCGTGCCGCGAAAAGTTCTTTTGGTCCGTTGAGACGACTAAGGCTCGGACTGTGGCCTCTCGTAATTTCTGACGGCTCAGGGAGGGTCAGGGCCATGGGAAGGGCTTCCAGCATCCGGGCGAACCCGCCGAATCCGCGTTCGTGCAAGCATTCCAATTTCGCCAAGACATCAGCGCGATCGGACGACTGTGTGCGCCAGCGTATGAGGCTATCGATACACTCGACCAGCGCACCTAAACGGCCTGAGCGGAGTCCTTCCTCGTCGAGCCCGGCCAGCTCGGCGCGAGCTTCTGGTATCCGTCCCAGCAAAACGTTCGCGAGCGCGAGATAGATGTGCGCACGTTTCCCGTTTGCGCTCGCCTTCGGAGCTGATTGTAGGCGCTGCAAAGCGATCCCAATCGCTTGCGTCGCGTCGCCCTCGGACTGGGCTGCAGCAGCGTAAAGAGCAATTTCCGCCCAGCGCCGGGCTCGCAACGCGATCTCCGACTGTTGGTCAGCGCTGGCCTTCAGAATCTGATGCGCGCGCTTGAAGTCGCCATGCCACGCCAGTTGCAGTGCCTGGCCGGGTAGCGCCGCTTCGTTGATCGAGCGCGACGCGTAGCTGACGTCAAAGACTCGCAGATCTTCTTCGATCGAGGCCATGGCGCTCTCGTCACCGCGTTCCGCTTCGATCTCGTAGGCGCAGGCGAGCCCGTAAATCTGCTTCTCGAGGCTGCCGCATTTGGCGCCGCACTCGGCAATGCGCCGCAGCACGTCCGCGGCGAGCCCGAGGTCCAGGTCGACGTCGACCGCGATGCTATACAGAACGCTAAGCGCGCCGGCGGCCGTTTCGAAGGCTCCCGATGCCTCGGCGAGTCTCGCCCCTTGCCGCGCCAACTCCTTCGCTTCCTCGTAGCGACAGGCGCGTAGGGCGACGAACGCCGCTTGATGATAGACCCGCGCACTCAGCGAGTCGTCGCGGAGTTCCAATGCCGACTGAAGTGTCGTGCCGATCAAGGTGTGAGCTTCGTCGTGACGTCCCACGAAAGCG
>Ga0209422_1000096_pt1 | contig 20272 bp, 21 predicted proteins | sample BlaSpr_A8_OM2_M3_FD_187983 | JGI IMG/M metagenome (GOLD analysis project Ga0209422, IMG submission 187983) | Forest soil microbial communities from Thunder Bay, Ontario, Canada - Black Spruce, Ontario site 2_A8_OM2_M3 (SPAdes) (version 2) | ecosystem: Environmental > Terrestrial > Soil > Boreal... | reverse complement strand
GGCGTCAACCCGGCCGACGGCCGCATGGTCGTGATCGAGATGAACCCGCGGGTGTCGCGGTCCTCCGCGCTCGCCTCCAAGGCCACCGGCTTTCCGATCGCAAAGGTCGCCGCCAAGCTCGCGGTCGGCTACACGCTGGACGAGATCGCCAATGACATCACGGGAGGTGCGACGCCGGCTTCGTTCGAGCCGACCATCGACTACGTCGTCACCAAGATTCCGCGCTTTGCATTTGAAAAGTTTCCCGGCGCCTCCACCACGCTGACCACCTCGATGAAGTCGGTCGGCGAAGTGATGGCGATCGGCCGCACCTTTCAGGAGAGCCTGCAGAAGGCGCTGCGCGGGCTGGAGACCGGACTGACCGGGCTCGACGAGATCGAGATCGAGGGGCTCGGCCGCAGCGACGACAAGAACGCGATCCGCGCCGCATTGGGCACGCCGACGCCGGACCGTCTTTTGCAGCTGGCGCAGGCGATGCGGCTCGGCTGGACCGACGAGGAAATCTACACCTCCTGCAAGATCGATCCATGGTTTCTCGGCGAGATGCGCGGCATCGTCGAGATGGAGAGCAAGATCAAGGCGAGCGGCCTGCCGCAGAACGCGTTCGGCATGCGGACGCTAAAGGCGATGGGCTTTTCGGACGCGCGGCTGGCGGTGCTTTCAGAGGCCACCGAGGCCGAAGTCACCGCGAAACGCCACGCGCTCGGGGTGCGTCCGGTGTTCAAGCGCATCGACACCTGCGCGGCGGAATTCGCGTCCCCCACCGCCTACATGTATTCCACCTATGAAGCGCCGTTCGCCGGCCAGCTTGCCGACGAGAGCGCGCCGTCGGGCAAGAACAAGGTGATCATCCTCGGCGGCGGGCCGAACCGGATCGGCCAAGGCATCGAATTCGACTATTGCTGCTGCCATGCCTGCTTCGCGCTGCATGACGCCGGCTATGAGACCATCATGATCAACTGCAATCCGGAGACGGTGTCGACCGATTACGACACCGCCGACCGATTGTATTTCGAGCCGCTGACCGCGGAAGACGTGCTGGAAATCATCGCCACCGAACGGCGGAACGGCACGCTGCACGGCGTGATCGTGCAGTTCGGCGGCCAGACGCCGCTGAAACTCGCGCGCGCGCTGGAAGCGGCCAATGTGCCGATCCTCGGCACCTCGCCCGACGCCATCGATCTCGCCGAAGACCGCGACCGCTTCAAGCGCGTGCTCGACAAGCTGCGGCTGAAGCAGCCGAAAAACGGCATCGCCTATTCGGTCGAGCAGGCGCGCCTGGTGGCCGCCGATCTCGGCCTGCCGCTGGTGGTGCGGCCGTCCTATGTGCTCGGCGGCCGCGCCATGCAGATCATCCGCGAGGAGACCCAGCTCTCCGACTATTTGCTCGGCACCTTGCCGGAGCTGGTGCCCGGCGACGTCAAGGCGCGCTACCCGAACGACAAGACCGGCCAGATCAATACCGTGCTCGGCACCAATCCGCTGTTGTTCGACCGCTACCTGTCCGATGCCACCGAGATCGACGTCGACTGCCTGTGCGACGGCAAGGATACCTTCATCGTCGGCATCATGGAGCACATCGAGGAAGCCGGCATTCATTCCGGCGATTCCGCCTGCTCGCTGCCGCCGCATTCGCTTGGCCCCGCGATGATCGCCGAGCTGGAGCGGCAGACCCGCGAACTGGCGCTCGGCCTCGACGTGGTCGGGCTGATGAACGTGCAGTACGCCATCAAGGACGGCGACATCTACGTGCTGGAAGTCAATCCGCGCGCCTCGCGCACGGTGCCGTTCGTCGCCAAGGTGATCGGCATGCCGGTGGCGAAGATCGCGGCGCGGCTGATGGCCGGCGAGAAGTTGAAGGACTTCAATCTGAAGAAGCCCAAGCTCGGCCATGTCGGGGTCAAGGAATCGGTATTCCCGTTCGCGCGCTTCCCCGGCGTCGATACCGTGCTCGGCCCCGAGATGCGCTCGACCGGCGAGGTGATGGGCATCGACCGCTCGTTCGAAGTCGCCTTCGCCAAGAGCCAGCTCGGCGGCGGCACCCGCGTGCCGCGCAAGGGCACGGTGTTCGTCTCGGTCCGCGATATCGACAAGACCCGGATCGCGGAGGCGGTGCGGCTATTGTCCTCGGTCGGCTTCAAGGTGATGGCCACGTCGGGGACCCAGCGTTTCCTGGCCGATTTCGGGATACCGACCGAAAAGGTAAACAAGGTGCTGGAGGGGCGGCCGCATATCGTGGACGCCATCATGAACGGCGACATCCAGCTGGTCTTCAATACCACCGAGGGCCCGCAGGCGCTGGCCGACAGCCGCTCTTTGCGACGAGCTGCCCTCTTGCATAAAGTGCCATATTACACCACTCTTTCGGGTGCCGTGGCGGCTGCCCAAGGCATCCGCGCCTATCTGGGCGGGGACCTTGAGGTCCGCACGCTGCAGAGTTACTTTTCCGAAACCTGATCGTTTGGCCTGGCTTCCGGTCCGGCAATCGATCGGCAATGAAGCCCTCGTGACTGGGAACCTGCCAGCCATGAGGGTGTTCTGTTTCGGCGTTGATGCGTGGCCCGCGGATTGGTCCGCATGATGTTGAAGGACGAAGAGCGATGATGGAAAAGGTTCCGATGACCGCCGGCGGCTATGCCGCCCTCGAGGTCGAATTGAAGCAGCGCCAGTCGGTGGAGCGTCCGCGCATCATCGAGCATATCGCCGAAGCGCGCTCGCATGGCGACCTGTCGGAGAACGCGGAGTATCACGCCGCGAAGGAAGAGCAATCGCATAACGAAGGCCGCATCGCCGAGCTGGAGGACAAGCTGGCGCGCGCCGACGTCATCGACATCTCGAAACTTTCCGGCGACACCATCAAGTTCGGCGCCACCGTGACGCTGGTCGACGAGGACACCGACAAGAAAACGGTGTGGCAGATCGTCGGCGAGCCGGAGGCCGACGCCAAGAAGGGCCGCATCTCCATCACCTCGCCGTTGGCGCGGGCGCTGATCGGCAAGAAGAAGGGCGCGTCGGTGGAAGTCATGGCGCCGGGCGGCGCCAAGGCCTACGAGATCACCAAGGTGGAGTGGCGCTAGACGGGCGCTTTTGCGATCTCGGGAAGGGGCCGGGATCGTCTCCCGGCCCCCCTTTTTGCGTTGCACTCCCCGATTGCGGCGTGACCCGCTGGCGCCGCCATCGCGCGGCATGAGCTGCGGCAACACTCTGGCGGTCGCATTATTCCGTTGCTACTCTGCGAACGCCGTCGATTTTCTATCAACGATATCCTTTCGCCGCGCGGTTCGACGCGATACCAATGATGCATCCAAAATTGTGGGGGAAACAATCATGACTGAAACGCTCAACGCCTGGGCGCCGCGCGCCCTGAGCGTGCTGCGCATCATCACAGGTCTGATGATCATCGAGCACGGCATGGGAAAGCTGCTCGGCTATCCCGCGCTTCCGGCCTACGCCAATATCACGCCGCTGTCGCTGCTCGGCGCCGCCGGCTTCATCGAGCTGATCGGCGGTGCGCTATTGATCCTCGGCCTCTTTACGCAGCCCGCTGCGTTCATCGTCTCGGGCGAGATGGCGGTCGGCTATTTCATGGTTCACGCGCCGAAGAGCTTCTATCCGCTCATCAACGGCGGCACGCTGGCGATCATCTACTGCTTCGCCTGCCTTTATCTGTCGACCGCGGGCGCAGGCCCGTGGAGCGTCGATGCTGCGCTGAAGCGGACTTGAGGGGGCGATCATGGATGCGTTCAACAACACCCTTGCACGGCTTGAGCCGCACGTTCTCAGCATTTACCGCTTCATCGCCGGATTGCTGCTGTTCCAGTACGGCGTAGCGAAGCACCTGAAATTCCCGGCGGGCACGCCGTTCGAGAAAGTCGACCCGACGTCGCTGTTCGGCATCGCGGGCATGTTCGAACTGGTGTTCGGCGGCCTGTTGCTGCTCGGCCTGTTCACCCGGCCGGTGGCGTTCATCCTGTGCGGCGAGATGGCGTTCGCTTATTTCATCGGGCATTTTCCAAAGAGTTTCATTCCGCTTCTGAGCGGCGGCAACCTCGCGATCATGTTCTGCTTTTCCTGCTTCTATTTCATCTTCGCCGGCGGCGGACCGTGGAGCCTCGATGCGATGATGCGAAAGAAGATCTGAAAACGGCGTGATCCTGAGGTGCGAGACCGGCGGCGCAGTTGCGCCGGCGGTCGAGCCTCGCAGGATGACAGCACGTTGCGTGGCCCGTCCTTCGAGGCGCGCGAAGATCGCGCGCACCTCAGGACGACGAGGCTAGCCCGCGACCTTCACTTCCAGCGGCACCGCCGCCTCGTATTTGGAATTGTGCAGCACCAGCGACGTCCTGACGTTGCGGACATGCGGCGCCGCGGTCAGGTGGGTGACGAAATCCTGAAACGTCGCCATGTCGGGCGCGACGCATTTGAGGATGAAGTCGACGTCGCCCGACAGCATCCAGCACTCCCGCACCAACGGCTCGGCGCGGACGAATTTTTCGAACGCGCGCAGATCGGCGTCAGCCTGGCTCGACAGGTGCACGGAGGCGAACACCGTGACGTCGAAGCCGAGCCGGCGCGGATCGAGCAGTCCGCGATAGCCGAGGATGTAGCCATCTTCCTCCAGCGTTCGCACCCGGCGCAGGCAGGGCGGCGGAGAAATGCCGACCCGTTTGGCCAGCTCAACATTGGTGATTCGGCCGTCGGCCTGGATTTCGCTGAGAATTTTGAGGTCGATCTCGTCAAGGTTCTTCGACACGCGGGTCCGGATCCTGGGCTGGCGATGCGGGTGATGGCGGTTGGCAACAGTCTTAGCGAGCTGGCAAGCTTTGCGCAATTTTATTGCGCGTGCGCCGCGCCATTTTCCCCCGCTCACGGGGAATTTTTGCCGATATGGATTGCAATTCTTGCATAGCTTGCCAGATGTCCTAGACTTGGATTTGACACTTTCCGCGCCGCTGCGACGCCTTTCGGGGCTCATTCCGGCTAAGCGCTAGCCAAATCCCCGTGAGAGAGCGGTCTGCCTATGTCTGCCCCTATCCATGCCAAGGTCGTCATCATTGGTTCCGGCCCGGCTGGCTACACCGCGGCGATCTACGCGGCGCGCGCGATGCTCGAACCCGTGCTGATTCAGGGCATCCAGCCCGGCGGCCAGCTCACCATCACCACCGACGTGGAAAATTATCCCGGCTTTGCCGACGTCATCCAGGGTCCGTGGCTGATGGAGCAGATGGAGAAACAGGCCGCCCATGTCGGCACCAAGATCGTCACCGATCTCGTCACCCGGCTCGAACTGGGACCGCGGCCGTTCCGCCTGACCTGCGACTCCGGCGATGTCTATCTCGCCGAAACCGTGATCCTGGCCACCGGCGCGCAGGCGCGCTGGCTCGGCATGCCGTCGGAGGAGAAATTCAAGGGCTTTGGCGTCTCGGCCTGCGCGACCTGCGACGGATTCTTCTATCGCGGCAAACCGGTGGTCGTGGTCGGCGGCGGCAACACCGCGGTCGAGGAGGCGATGTTTTTGACCAACTTTGCCTCGCAAGTGACGATCGTGCATCGCCGCGACCATTTCCGTGCCGAGCGCATCCTGCAGGAGCGGCTGTTCAGGAACCCCAAGATCAAGGTGGTGTGGGATTCGGCGATCGACGAAATCTGCGGCACCGAAAATCCCGGCAAGGTCACCCATGTGCGGCTGAAGAACGTCAAGACCGGGGTTGTCAGCGAACTGCCGGCCGACGGTGTCTTCATCGCGATCGGACACGCGCCGGCAACCGAACTGATCCAGGGCCAGATCAAGCTGAAACCATCCGGCTATGTCGAGGTGGCGCCGAACTCGACCGCCACTTCGATGCCCGGCGTGTTCGCCGCCGGCGACGTCGCCGACGAAACCTGGCGGCAGGCCGTGACGGCCGCCGGCCTCGGCTGCATGGCAGCCCTTGAAGCCGAACGCTTTCTCGCCCTGCGCGCGAGCGACCGCGCGGCGGCGGAATAATCATGGCTCGAACTCGCAACGGATTTACCGATATGGATTGGGACAAGCTGAAGGTGTTTCACGCGGCGGCGGAAGCGGGAAGCTTCACGCATGCCGGCGAGCAGCTCGGCCTGTCGCAATCGGCGGTGTCGCGGCAGGTCAGCGCGCTGGAGCAGGAATTGTCGGTGTCGCTGTTCCACCGCCACGCGCGCGGCCTGATTCTCACCGAGCAGGGCGACCTGCTGTTCCGCACCGCGCATGACGTGTTCATGCAGCTGCAGGCGGCGCGGGCGAAACTGACCGACAGCCGCGAGCGGCCGAGCGGCGATCTCAAGATCCAGACGCCGCCGGCCCTTGGCATCAACTGGCTGATTCCGCGGCTCCACGAATTCACCGCGCTTTATCCGGAAATCCGGATTTCCATGCTCGTGATGGACGAGGAGCTGGACCTGTCGATGCGCGAGGCCGACGTCGCGATTCGTACCCGCAAGCCGACCCAGCCCGATCTGATTCAGCGCAAGCTGTTTTCGATCGGCTTCCATGCCTATTGCTCGCCGGAATACATCAAGCGCTTCGGCACGCCGCGCACGCTCGACGATCTCGACGCGCATCGCATCATCATGCTGAGTGACACACAGGTTCAACCGCACCTGCAGAACCGCAACTGGCTGATCGATGCCGGCCGCAACGGCTCCGGCCCGCGCGAGGCCTATTTCAAGGTCAACAACATCCTCGGCCTTGTCAGGGCCTGTCAGCAGGGCCTCGGCATCGCAGCGCTCCCGGACTATCTGGTCGAGGAGAACAACCGCCTGGTGCAGCTGTTCGGCGAGACCGATTCGATCCAGGTCGACACCTATTTCGTCTATCCCGAGGAATTGAAGACGGTGGCGCGGGTCCAGGTGTTCCGCGACTTCGTGGTCAGCAAGGCGCAGCGCTGGCCGTCCTGATTATCGATCGATAAGCCCCCGATCTCCGCATGACTGACATGCGGCGCGGGCGCTTGCCGCAAGGCGCTCCCGCGGATCATACTGTTTTCACGCTGAGTTTTCGTGCTGCGCATTTGTCCCCCTCCTCCAGTGGTGCGAGCGCTCAGTAATCCCTCTTGGAAGGTGATTGTGTCGGCCTCACGTGGCCAATACCTTGAGCCGGGCTCTTTCGAGCCCGGCTTTTTTTTGGTCTTTCGATCGCTTGCACGCGGCTGCACCGGTTCCACGCGTTGACAGGTTCGGTTCCGCCGAGCATGATTTGCCCACGATGAGTCCTCGCACGGCAGCGCTGTCGAAAAAAGCTCCCGTTCCGGGGGCTTCGGATCGACGCGCGCGATAGACTTCTCGCCAATCCCGATCTGCAAAAACCCCGCCGTCTGGACGGGGTTTTTTTATGGCTCCGTCTCCGGCTCACCAGGAGATGGACAATGACCGAACATCACGCTTCCGGGCGTCACACTTCCGACATCAGAATTTTCCTGCACGGCCTTTGGTTGCCGCTCGTCACGCCGTTCCGCGACGGCGCGCTCGACGAGACGTCGCTGCGCCGGCTGGCGCGGCACTACGCGGCCCTGCCCGTCAACGGATTGATCCTGGCCGCCACCACCGGCGAGAGCCTGACGCTGTCGCCGGAGGAAACCGAGCGGCTGGTGCGCACGGTTCGCGATGAAACCGGGCCGAGGGATCTTCCGATCTGCCTCGGCCTGTCCGGCAGCGACACCCGCGCCTTGCTGCAGACGCTCGAGCGAACGGCGGCATGGCCGATCGGCTTCTATCTGATCTCCTGCCCATATTATTCGCGACCGTCGCAGCGCGGATTAGCGCTGCACTTCACGGCGCTCGCGGAGCGCGCCGGGCATCCGGTGCTGCTCTACAACATTCCCTACCGGACCTGCGTCAATCTCGGCAATGAGGCGATGCTTGATCTGGCCGCGCATCCGAACATCGTTGGGTGCAAGGATTGCAGCGCCGACCGCAACCAGTCGCTCGATCTGTTGCGCCGCCGTCCGCGAGACTTCGCCGTCCTGACCGGCGAGGACACGCAATATCAGGAGGCGCTGGCCGATGGCGCCGACGGCGGCATCCTGGCGTCGGCACATGTCGAGACGGAAATTTTCGCGGCAATCCACCATCTGACGGCGGCGCGCCAGCACGACGCCGCGCTGGCGCGCTGGCGCTCGGTTGCCGATCTGACGCGGCTGTTGTTTTCCGAGCCGAGCCCGGCGCCGATCAAGCATTGGCTGTGGCGCACCGGATTGATCGACAGCGCGGAGCTGCGGCTGCCGATGACGGAGGTGAGCGCAAAACTGGCCGCCCGGCTCGATCTGGAGATCGAGCGGCGAACGACCGCGTCAACGCGGGTTGCATAGAGGGCGCGCGTGATATTGTTCCCCGGATGCTGCACAGCGCCACCAGCGCGTTCACGCGCGTCTTCGTCGCGCTATGCCTTCGCGGCGTGGTGCGCTGCTGATCCGGGGTCCAGGCGCTGCTTCGATGTGGGTCCCGGCTCTGCGGAGCAGCGCTGAAGGGGCGCTGCACCGCGTCCGGGACACCAAGCACGGACCGCGTGGTTAATGCGCGGTGACGCCGGCGATTCAAATCCGAGCGAGGCTGCAGCCGCGACTTTAAATTTTGAGGCGTATTGAATCCCCGCAAATAACCAACACGGGGGGAAACCATGACGACGCAAACCATTCGCAATGCCGGCAAGCTCGCTTCCACGCGTGGCGAAGCCGTGCAGGATCTGTTGCTGGTGTCGTCGTTCGGCCTGTGGGCGATGCTGCTCGGCCTGACGCCGGTGCTGGCATTTCGCCTGCTGACCGGAAGCTGAGAACGCCACAAGGTGCCGCCGTGGTTAATCCGCAGTAGCACCTGTGTTCAAATGCGAGCGAAATCGCGACCGGCTTTTTAAAATCCGACGGCTATGAGGTAGCTGCAAAAACAAGAAACGCGGGGGCGTTATGACTACTCTGGATTATCCATTCGCTGAACAGCAGGATTTTACTGCGCCTGTACAGCCGGGTCCTTCCAGGCCCATGCCACAGGGATTTGCCATCGAAGACATTCTGTGGGCGGTCGGCATCTGGTCGGTGATCCTGTGCCTGTCGCCGGTGATCGTCTTCTACATGCTGATGGTCGCTTAGGCCTGAAGAATCGCGTGCCCCGGACGCTGCGCAGCAGAGCCGGGGCCCATCTGGAGGCGCCTTGGGTCCCGGCTCTGCGGTGCATCGTGACCGGACGATGCTTTGCATCGCCGGGAGAACGCTGCCCCGCGTCGGGGACACGTTGCTTCACACCCTCTCATAATCAGGCATAACGGAAAAACGCGCGAACACGCGCGCGCATTCCTTCAAGCTTCAAGCCCCGGCGGTTATGCCGCCTGCCTGTGCATCGCCCCGCTCGCCGGCACCGATCCGCGGATCGCCTTCACCGAGCGTTCGATCGCTGCCCACAGCCGGCCGATCTCGGCCGCCGCGCGGCCTTCCGCATAATATTCGCGGGCGCCTTCGCCATGGCTGAGCGCCATCAACAGGTCGGCGCGGTTGGTGATCTGGCCGCCCCATACCGGCGCCCGGAATTTGGCCAGCGATTCGCGCGCGATGGTGACGATCGGGCTTTCCGCGTCGTCCCGGCGTGCCGGGGCGCCATTGAGCACGACCGCATAGGGCTTGCGCGCCGCGCGGCAGGTCTGAATGGTTTCCTGCACCGCATTGACGTCGAATACCCCCGGCCGCGCCGGAATGATCGCCATGGTGGCGTTCCGGATGGAATCCTCGACCACGGCCGACATGTTCGGCGGCGTGTCGATGAAGACCCATTCGAAGCCATCGCGCTTTGCCGCGGCGACCAGCCCGCTCACGGAATTGACCGCGGTTTTGATCGGCGGTTCGTTGGTGCCGCGCAGCTTGTGCCACAGGGTCAACGACGCCTGCGGATCGGCGTCGATCAGCAGAGTTGGCTTCGTTGCCTTGTGGACATGCGCAGCGAGATGGGCGGCCAGGGTGCTTTTCCCCGAACCTCCCTTGCGCGATGCGAAAACAATGACGTTCATACCTTCGCCTCCAGATTGACCCCAGATAGCGAAAATGAATCAGCGCGCTGATTCGTGAAAGAAAAATTTACGCACAATTGTGGCGAAGCCACTGATTCGTCACGGGACGGGCTTTTGAGTCACAGATAGCGGCTTTTGAGTCACACCTGCATCGCACGCGCACCCGCAAAATCGCGGAATTCGAATCGAAAGAAGCGTCTGGGCAGGTCTTGAAAGGCCTTCCTGAACGCCGGCATCGCGTCCAATCGCTCAACCTGTCCGTGCAGCCGTGCCGCCGGCCTTTGAGGCAACGATTTTGGCGGGCTCAGCTAGCGCTGGGCTTGGCCGGCTTTTTGGGTTTGCGGGACCTGGCGTTGACCGGCTTTTTCGAAGACGCCGGCTTGATGCTCATCGGCCTTCCCGCGGCGACCGGCGTGACCGCGGCCTCCGGCTCGGGCCTGAAGTAGACGCGGCAACCCGGGCTGAGCTGCGATTTGTTCTGGACCATGCAAGCGGTGATGCGGTCGACATCCGGAACAAAGGCGCCGCAGAGACGCATCGCATCGTCGCTGCAGGCTTGCTGCTGTTCGGGAGTGTAGGCCCGGCCGGCGGCGGGCCACACCGAAACCGCAAGCGCGGTTGCCAACCACAAGCCGAGCTGGAAATTGGTCAGTCTGACAGCCAACATGAATCCCCCCAGGCATTGCGCGCGCCGATTGTGGGTGAATGGCGGGGGAATGGCAAGCACGAGCGCGCGAGGGAACCGAAATCCGAGTTGCGCCACGAGTCCCCGCAAAATCATCAATTATGTAGTAACATAATGCTTGCCGACGACCGAATTACGTAGTTACATAATAACAATGAAAATGACCTTCGATCCCGCCAAGCGCGATTGGACCCTGGCACATCGCGGGCTCGACTTCGCGGTTGACGCGGAAAGGGTGTTTTCCGGCGACACGGTGACGATGGTCGACTATCGCTTCGACTATGGCGAGGTTCGCCGGATCAGCGCCGGCTTCCTTCAGGGCCGGATGGTCGTGATCGTATGGACTGAGCGCGGCGCGAGCCGCCACATCATTTCGATGAGGTACTGCCATGACAAGGAAGAAAAACGCTGGCGCAAAATACTTCGGGAAGCCGGTGACCGATGATCCCGACGACGCGCCCGAACTGCTGGGCGATTTCTTTCGCCACGGTGAGTTGCGCCATGGCGACAGGGTGATCCGTCGCGGCCGGCCGCCATTGTCGGGCAAACCAAAGACGGCAATCACGCTTCGGCTCGATGAAGACGTCGTCAAGGCCTATCGTGAGACCGGCGAGGGGTGGCAGACACGGATCAACGCGGACCTCCGGCGCGCCCGCAAGCTCAATGTGAGGACTGCGGCACCGCGCAGCGCCAAGCGCGCCACTATTGCCACCCGAAGAAGGACTGGCCAGGCAAAAACGTAGCGTCCAGCCAAGAAATGCGCTTCTACTAGACTGCGTCCGACTACGGGCATCAAGAAGCCGGTCCCGACGCGATGATGGCCCGGAGCGCTGTTCTCCGAGCCATCTCGACATCACTCGATCGCGATCCGGTTGAATCGGATCAGATATCAATAGGGACCGTAGCCGTAGCGCACGCCGCCGTAATAGACCGGCACGCCGTAGGTGTAATAGCCGGGCGCATAATAGCGCGGCCCGTAATAGGCGTCCGCGGCCGCGCTGGCGGCGATGGCCGCGGCGGTCGCGGCGGCAACGGTGCCGGCTCCGAGGCGAAGGCCGCGAGCCTCGGCGGGAGCGGTCGCCGCGGTCGCCGCAAGCGTGGCCACCGTTGCAAGAAGCAGAGCTGTCTTTTTCATCCGAAAATTCCTTTGCTTTGATCGTGAACCGGCTTTGCCGGGTGCGCGAGTGGGATCCTTGTCCGCGTAACGAGGCCAACCCTAGGGGTTTCCGGCGGCCGTTTATGTGCGCGCCATCACACTCGCGCCGGCGGCGCGGCAAGGTGCGTTCGTCAGGCCGGAAGCTGCAGGACCTCGGCATCGTGGCCGAACAACATCATCCGGTCCTGGCTCAGGCCCGATGGATTCTGGCTCGAGCGCATCGCCGCCAGCGCCGCATCCCGCTCCTGCTGCGCCGGGCCGTCGGGCAGATGAAACCGGACCGAATTGCGCCGCGCCAGCATCTGCACCTTCGTCGTTCGCGGCTTGCGCACCCGTTCGTAGAGCGCAAGCGCCTCCTCGACTTGCCGCGCGCCGCGCAGGGCGACCGCGAGCGCGGCGCCGTCTTCGATGGCCTGGGCGGCGCCTTGCGCCATATAGGGCAGCATGGCGTGGCAGGCATCGCCGAGCAGCGCGACGCGTCCCCTGCTCCAGCACGGCAACGGCTCGCGGTCGAACAGCGCCCATTTGAAGATGTCGTCGACCGAATCGAGAATGGCATGAATCTGCGGATGCCATCCCTCGTAGCGCGCGTGCGCCTCGGAGGCGTCCGCGCGATCGGTCCAGGACTCGCGCTCCCAGCCGGACTGTTCGCTGACCGCGACGAAATTCAGATAGCGGCCGCCACCGACGAAATAGTGCACGAAGTGCCCGCCCGGCCCGAGCCAATTGCTGGACACGACTTCGATGCCGAGATCGGCGATGCGCTCGGCGGGCGCCAGCCCGCGAAAGGCGATGCTCCCCGAAAACCTCGGATGCTCATGGCCGAACAAATGGGTCCGCACGAAGGAATGAATGCCGTCCGCCCCGATCAGCAGGTCGGCTTCGGCGAAGGATCCATCCTCAAATTCGGCGCGCACAACGCTGCCGTTGTCGCGGATTGCGACGCATCGCTGCCCGAAATGCATCCGTTCGGCGGGAATGGCGCCGCTCAGCACGGCCAACAGGTCGGCCCGGTGAACGTGATAATAAGGCGCGCCATACGCCGTCTCGGCGGAGACGCCGAAATCTTCCCGCGACAGCTCGCGCCCATCCTGCCACCGCCGCAGCACCGCGGCCGCGGGTTTCACGCCGATCGCGTCCAACTCTTTTGCGAGACCGTACCGATAGAGCAACCGGCTGGCATTGGGCGAAATCTGGATTCCCGCCCCCACCTCGACCTTGATGACGGCCTGCTCGAACACATCGACGATGCATCCCTCGCGCCGCAGCGCCAGCGCCGCCGCGCAGCCGCCGATGCCCGCGCCGACGATCAGTACTCTCAAGCCGCTCATGTGCGGGTCCGTCGAACGGGTGGGGGAAAGTCGCGCCGCGGTGCGGGCGTTCACGTCACGGCAGACTGGTACAGTTGGGTGGGCTCGAACCACCGACCTCCTGTTCCACAGACAGGCGCTCTAACCAACTGAGCTACAACTGCATCCTTTGCCGGCCCTTGAAAAAGGGGCGCCGAACCGGGCGGAAACTAGGTGCAACGCCGGTCTTTGGCAAGGCCGGGGACGACGCCGATTCCATCGTCGTCCCTGCGAACGCAGGGACCCATAACCACCGGCCGGTATTGCCGAAACGGACTTTGGCAACGGCTACCGGAGCTAAATCGCACCGTCACGGAGTATGGGTCCCTGCGTTCGCAGGGACGACACGGTCATTTGAGCAATCGCCTTCCGAACGCAAACAAAAAGCCCGGGCTTGCCGCCCGGGCTTTTATTGGACGTGACGACCGATCAGGCGGCCGGCTTGAACAGCTTCGACGCGTTGGCCTTGATCGGCTCGACGGTTTCGCTCGCGACCTTCTGGCTCAGTTCGGCGAGCTCCTTGGCCTGGGCGGTGAGGGTCTCGTACTGCTTCTTGGCGTGCGAGGTCCACAGCTCGATCGCCTCGGAGGGCGATTTGATGGCGACCAGTTCCTGCGCGAAATCGAGCGTCGCGGTGGTGTTGGCCTTCATCATTTCCATCAGCTTGGCGGAATATGCGCTGTAGCCCTTGCTGGCGGAGGAGAAAACCGCCTCGATGGTGCCGTTGTGGGTTTCGGCGACGTCCTTGAACTTGGCGTAGCTGTCACGTGCCTGCGAGACGCCCTTTTCGGCGAACGCGCGCATCTGCTCGGGGACTTCGAAGGGAATAATGGAGGCGGAGAAGGGGTCGGTGGGATTAGCCATAGATGCATCCTTCGCAATGGGGTTGAATTGATGTGACCCCTTGCGCGCCCGGCAGCCCCCGGGAACGTCGATCTGGATCACGTGGTGGGAATGCCCGACATCGGGCACCCGGCACATGTAGACCTATATAATGTCAATTTTGTGCAACGCAACGTAGCCGAGCGCAATTTTTGGGTGCAACGCCGCATAGCTGCCCCGGAGAGGCTGCACGGAACCCCCTTGGGGCGTCGTCCCCCCGATTCCCCGGTCCGGGGAAGGTTGACGCCCCCAGCCTTTCGTCAGGCCTTCATCAGCTTTGTCGGCTCTCGGTCAGCTCTTGGGCTTGGCAGCGTCCATCGCCGCGCGGCTGACGATCTGGCCCATTTCGCTGGCCTGCTCGGCCAGCGAGCGCATCTGGGACTGCACATATTCGCTGTGCAGCTTCATGATCTCGGTCAGATCCTTGGCGTGCAGCAGCGACTGCGCGTAGTCGAGCGAGGCCTGCACGTTTTTTTCGGCGTAGGCGATCGCCTTGGCGCCGATGTCCTTGGCGCCGGCGCGGACGGTGGCGCCGCGCTCCTCGATCGTGCCGGCAGTCGCCTGCGCGCTGCTCAGGAATTTCTCGAAAGTCTTGCGGGCCTGGTCGAAGCTGGCTTCCGCCATCGACCGCATGTCCTTCGGAATCTCGAAATGGTCACGCCCTTGATCGCTCATGGTCCACTCCCTGTTTGATATTGCGGGGCGATTTCAGCCCCGGTTCCCGGTTCGCCCGAGTTTGTCGTCGCGAAATGCGGCCTATCGGCAAGAGGCATCGCAGGTATGACGAGGGCCCGCCGGTTCCCCATCGTGATCCTGTGACCGCCGTTTGCAACACCCAACGCAGCGGGTACCCAAACGGTTCAACCGAATTAAGGTTATCGGGGCATTGGACCGGCAACCGGGCCGGCGGCCGTGGACCTGCCGTCTCCCGCGGGCGATACTAACGCTCCGTTAAGGCTGTCATCGTTTGGCCGCCGATATCCGAGCGTCGAGCTCCCAACAAGCCGGTCATTTCATCGCGATGAATCATGCGGAATTCCAGTTGCGAGGCCTCAGTGATCCACGGCTGGCGGTGCACGCGACAAGCGCGCTGCCGGCATGGCTCTGGTCGGTCGACGGCACGCGGATTCTATGGGCCAATCCGGTCGGCGCAAAACTGTTCGGCGCGGCCAACAGTGCAAGCCTGGCCGGCAGGCTTTTCGGCCCCGCCGATGCGCACCGGCGCCAGGTGGCGCAGCTCGCCGGCCGGCTGCTGCCGACCGGCGCGGTCCGGCTGGAGCGGCTGCGCGGTTTCGGCGCGCCGCTCGGCACGCTGTTGACCTGCGGCTGCGCGCGGCTTGAGTTCGCCGACGGCAACCACGGCATCCTGGTTGCGGCGGCCGAACCGGTGGGTCGTGCGATGCCGCTGGCCGAGCGGCTCAAGCTTCTGGTCGAGGGCATCGATGCGCCGGTCGCCGCCCTTGCGCGCGACGGCGCATTGCTCGGCGCCAGCGACGCCGCGCGCCCGCTGCTCGGCTTTCGCAATCTCTCTGAGGCCGGCCTCGAGGCGGCGCGCAACGACGCGCTGACCCAGGGCCGCGTCGAGACGCCGCTCGGCACGGGCCATATGGTGCTGCAACGCGTCGGTAGCGGCGCGGATGTCGGGCTGGTGGCGCTGATCGCGCCGGTGGCGCGCCAGCCGGTGCCTGAATACGAACAGCCGGCGATCTCGGGTGAGGCCCCGGCCGGGTTTGCCTTGATCGACGAGTTCGCGGCATCGCCCGCTGCAGCCTCACCTGACAGGACGGCTGAAGCGGCGGCGTCGGATGACGAAACTCACGAGCCCTCGCCGTTTGTCGAGGCCGTTGCCGACGAGCCAACGCCAGCGCCCGTCGAGGCGCCGTCCGCCGCGTTTGAATCGCCGCCGCCTGCGAAAGCGCCGTCATGGCTGGATGAGCCCGCGCCGAACGCGCGCCGCAATCCGCTGCGCTTCATGTGGCAGATGGATGCGGAAGGCCGCTTCTCGCTCGGCTCCGACGAATTCACCCGCCTGATCGGCACCCGCACCGCCGCGGGCTTCGGCCGGCTGTGGAGCGAGATCGCCGACAGCTTCAGGCTCGATCCCGACGGCCGCGTCGTCAAGGCGATCGCCACCCGCGATACCTGGAGCGGCATCATTCTGAATTGGCCGGTCGACGGCGGCGGCCGGCTGCCGGTGGAATTGTCGGGTTTGCCGCTCTACGACCGGATGCAGAATTTCGCCGGGTATCGGGGGTTCGGAGTTTGCCGCGACATCGACGGCCTGACCCGGCTGGCGGCGCTGCGCCGCTTCGAACTGTTCAGCGATGCGCCACAAACGCCAAGTGCCGACATCGTTCCGGCAGATATCGCCCACACGCCCGCCGCGAATTCGCCCTCAGTTCCCGATACGCCATTGTCTGGTGTCCCTGGATCGCCCGACCCGATTGCTGTTGAGATTTCACCGCCAACCGATTTGGAAGCACCTGTGGAAACACCCAAGGAAACGTCCAAAGAAACGTCCAAAGAAATACCAAAGGAGGCAACCGCGAATGTGCTGCCGTTTCGGCCCCTCGGCGAACCGAAATCACCGGTGCTGACGTCGGTGGAGAACAGCGCCTTCAACGAACTCGCCCGGCAATTGTCGGCGCGGCTCGAAGACGAAAACGGCGCGGCAACGCCTGCGCCAGCAACACCCGATGAGCCCAAGGCCGTCATCGAGGAGCCTGCCGCATTGGAAGCCGCCGCCGAACCGGCCGACGCAGCGCCCGACTGGCTGGCGGAGCCGGAACCGCCGGCCCGCGGCCAGGCCAAACGCGACCGGACCCTGCTCGACCTGCTGCCGGTCGGCGTTCTGATCTATCGGCTCGACCGGCTGGTCTATGCCAATTCCGCGTTTCTCAAGCAGATCGGCTATGCCAGCCTGCATGCGCTGGAAGATGCCGGCGGTCTCGACGCGCTCTATGTCGAGCCCGGCGTCTCCAACGCCAGCAGCACCTCCGACACCGGCACGCCGGTGACGATTTCCGCGAGCCCGGCATCGACGGAGCAGGCGCCGGCCGCGGCGGTCGACGCGCGGCTCTACACCATCAGCTGGGACGACGATTCCGCGCTGGCGCTGATTTTCTCGGGTGCCGCCGGGCAATCCGCCGCGGTCGCCGGCGCGATCGCACCGCCGGCACCAACGCCTGAGCCTTCGCCCGTCGGCCACGCCAATGCCGAGGAGCTCGGCGCCATCCTCGACACCACCGCCGACGGCATCGTGATGTTCGACGCCGAGGGCAACCTCAACTCATGCAACCGCAGCGCGGAAGCGCTGTTCGGCTGCGACGGCGACCAGCTCGCGCAGCACAACCTCGCCGGCCTGTTCGCGCCGGAAAGCCAGCGCGTGGTCCGCGATTACCTGGACAGCGTCAGGGGCGCCGGCGTCGCCAGCCTGCTCGAGCACGGCCGCGACGTGCTGGGCCGCACCAGCCGCGGCGGCATCATCCCGCTGTCGATGACGATGGGACGGACCCGGGCCGGCGGTCCGAATTTCTTCGCGGTGTTCCGCGACCAGTCGGAGACCAGGAAGAGCGAGAGCGAGCTGCAGCACGCGCGGCGGCAGGCCGATCGCGCCGCCAACGCCAAGGCCGACCTGTTGGCGCGGATCAGCCACGAGGTCCGTACGCCGCTCAACGCCATCATCGGATTTGCCGAGGTGATGATCGGCGAACGTTTCGGCGCGCTCGGCAATGAGCGCTACGTCGAATACATGAAGGACATAAGAGCGTCAGGTGAACGCGTGATCGCCATCATCAACGACCTTCTCGACCTGTCCCGGATCGAGACCGGCAAGCTCGACCTCACCTTCGCCAACCAGAACCTCAACGACCTGGTCGAGCAATGCGTCGCGGTGATGCAGCCGCAGGCCAACCGCGAACGCATCATCATCCGCACTTCACTGGCGCATGCGCTGCCGCCGGTGATCGCCGACGCCCGCGCGCTGCGCCAGATCATGCTGAACCTGGTCGGCAATTCGATCCATCTCGCCAATGCCGGCGGCCAGGTCATCGTTTCCACCGCGCTGTCGGATTTCGGCGACGTGGTGCTCCGGGTCCGCGACACCGGCCACGGCCTCAACGACAACGAGGTCGCCGCCGCCATGGAGCCGTTCCGGACGCAAGCGCCCTCCGATCAGACCTCCGACACCTCCGGCGTCAGCCTTTCCCTGACCAAGGCGCTGGTCGAAGCCAACCGCGCGCAATTCCACATCAGGACCGGCGCGCATTCCGGCACCCTGATCGAAGTGGTGTTTTCGCAGGAAATGGCGCGGGCGTAGACACGATCGACGAGAAATGCGCGGCGGTCGGGAAAAATATGGATATCGTGGAAAAACTTCACTCGCGCAAAGTTCGGCCGTCATTCGGGCGAAGGTGCTGAAAGCAAAAGAATCGGAGCCGAAGCCATGGCCCTCTCAGTCCTCCACCTTGTCCTCTGGATTTTCGGAATCCGCGACCACGCCCCGCAGGATGGCGCGTTCGGCGGCGGCTCTCACCCATCGTCGTTCTCCGGCACCCATTCGCTGATGCGTTTGCTGGCGGCCGCCGTCATCGCCGTGGCGTTTCTGTCGCTGGCGATCTGGGCGGCGGTCTGGCTTGCGATCAAACTGCTGTAGCGTTTGCTCGTGCAGAGCCTTTTCCGTTTCGATTGAATCGAAACGGGGCTCCAGATTCCTGATTTGACGCGTTTTCTTGACGCGAACCGGTTTCCCTTCGCTTGAAACGCTCTAACTGGACCCAACTTCCGGCGCCGGTGCCGGCGAAACGGCATCGGCGGTCTCCGATCGAACGCTCTGGCCTGCTGCAAGCAGCGGCGAAAGCAGCACGCGGATCTGCTTGTCCGCGCACGCCTTGCCGAGCAGGGATTCGCCGCCATAGGCCGCTTTTGTCGCGTCATAGCCGAGGCAAGCCAGGCGATAGATCAGTTGCTGCGACAGCAGCCCCTCGAAATAGCCGCCATGCACGTTCGGCTTCTGCTTGACGACGTAGGCATAGAGCAATTGCAGATGCGAAGAGAACGACAGTCGGGCCTCGGGATTGCCGTCCTTGTGCTTGAGGCATTCTGCGAAAGTCAGCAGGTGCTGATCCGGCTCGCCATCATTGTTCTGATCGACATAATCGGTGCAGTCGAAATAGGTGAACACCGCGGGCAGGCTGGGCTGCGTGCGCTTCGTTGCGGCGGCTCGATGCCGGCTGGCCTGCGCCTGTTCGAGCCTGTCGTATAGTTCCTGCAGCGTCAGATTGCCGATCCGAAGGGTGCTGAGAAACTCGTTTTCCGCGGGCTTGATCAGGCCGAAATCAGTCGACAGGATTTCGACATTGCCGAGCCGGAAACCGTGATCGCGGCTTTTGGTCGGAAACACGAAATAATTCGCCAGCGTGGAAATCTGGCGCAGCACCTCGTCGCCTTCGTTGCTGAACAGATAGGCCTCGTCGAAACGCGACAGCGACGAGGCCAGAAAATTTCCCCGGTCCGACAGCAAGGTCTCTGCCGGAATGTCCGGAGAGGCGAGCACGAAACGCTTCAGCTCAAACACCGTCCCTATCGTTTTCAGGTGCCGTCCCGGCGGCGGCGCATCCGCGCCGAAGTGGTTCAATGCCTCGACCGGATGCTTGAACAAATCGGTCAGCGTGCGGATGGCATTGGTGACCAGGAAGCCACCCATGCTGTGACCAATAAAAGACAGCTGAACCCGACGGTCGGGCTCGTCCTTCAGGCCTTGTCGGCGGCGCTGCTTGACGACTTCCCGATCGATGGCCCGAATGATCTGAATGAGATCGGGGACGCCATAATTCGAGGCCCGGTAGTTGTCGCGGAAGTAAACGATCACGCGCAGTAGCACCGCCATCAGCATCAGTCCAGCCGTGATCCAGCCCGCCAGCGTGAGTAGATGCGCGATCAACGAGACCCCGAATTCTGCGTACTTGCTGGTCAGTTTCCACGCGAGATAGAAAAACGGCAACGAGAGCAGGACGATGGCCGCGCCTGCATAGAGGACCCTTGTCGGCAAGATCGGCAGCGCACTCCAACTTGCCGGCGCGGGGGCAACCCGGTTCCTCGCGGCCATGGGCGCCGAGGTGATGATGACCCGCTCGGACGTGAGCAAGGGTCATCCGGAGTACTACCGCGACGTCGCCGAGCGCCTGGCGCGCGAGCTG
>Ga0209422_1000095_pt1 | contig 20422 bp, 17 predicted proteins | sample BlaSpr_A8_OM2_M3_FD_187983 | JGI IMG/M metagenome (GOLD analysis project Ga0209422, IMG submission 187983) | Forest soil microbial communities from Thunder Bay, Ontario, Canada - Black Spruce, Ontario site 2_A8_OM2_M3 (SPAdes) (version 2) | ecosystem: Environmental > Terrestrial > Soil > Boreal... | reverse complement strand
GACGACGCAATCATTGGCGTTGAGTGAAAACATGGAATGCCCTCTGTGTTTGGGTGAGGGCAAGCTGAAACGGACTGAAGTTCTGGATCGCCTCGGGGTGAAGGACTTCGCGAGAGTTGCCCAGTTAAGCGCCGAAGAAGCTTTCAGACTGCTTCAGCAGAAGCACACCCACGACCACCGTGACGCATGGGCTCGATTCGAGTCCGAACTCGCGAGGCGAACCGCCGAGATTGAGCAGCGCCATCGAGATGAACTCCAGACACTCGGTGGTCGGCTCAAAGAATTTGAGTCCGCTGCACGAGTCGCCGACGAGCGAAAGGCTCTCGATGTCCAGCAGGTGCGAGCAGAACTGGAAACTAAGCTCCGCTCTGGGGAATCGCAAAGAGAGGACCTCAATCGTCGAGTCGAGGACTACTTCAGGGAGATCACCCAGCTTCGGGAACGTAATCAGGAGTTGGAAACCGAGATGGCGAAGGTAGCTCGTGTCGGCAAGCTGGAAGAAGTGAGTTTCGCAGACGAGGCGCGAACTTGGGCTGGCATCTCCGTCAGCGAAAAGCTTCCAAAGAACGGCGACTTCATCGTGGCGTACCGCGATCCGAGCGGTGTCCCAGTGCAACCAAAGATGCTGGTCGATAACAAAGACAAAGCCGCTGTCGCCGAGAGCGACCTCGACAAACTTGTGCGTGACGCCAAGGAGCGGAACATCCCTGTCGGGGTCATCGTCGCTAAAGAGGAGAGCCAGCTTCGACAGGTAGACAAGGAGTCCCGTTGGGGACAGAAGGACGGAGTATGGATACTCCGAACGACACGCCAGTGGCTTCCCCGTGATCTAGACGTGCTCAAGCCTTTGTTTGAACGAATGCGGACTGAGGGCGCGGATTTCCTCACTAAGAATGTGGCACTATCGGAGGAAGTTCGCCGCAGCCTTGTCGATTTGGATGAGGTCGAGAAGGAACTCAAGAAGGCGACAAAGGCGATCCAGTCGGCATCAGGACTCGTCGCCAAGTATAAGGGCAGATTGCAGAAGCTCTGTGACGATACTCGCGCCCCGCAGATACCCCCGACGCAGGAATTGATGGATTGCCGCCTTCTTAGGGGCGATCCACAGCCCCTCTAATCTCACGGCATTTGCTCAATGGCGAGCTTCGCGAGGTCTTTTACGATATGAGCGTCACGCGCCAGACGGCGGGAATCATCGGAAGCATCGGGATTCACAAAAGGATCATGGCCCACGTGTGCGATTGCACACCTGCTGTCTGAATACAGGTAATCGGCTACGCTGGCATTAAGGTTTTTGATTTCCGCAATTCTCTCTCGCTCGAAATGGAGCTTATCGACAGTTGAGTCAATCCAAGTCCTACGAATTGGGACCTTCGGAAACGCAACTTCTATAGCTTTCCAGTAATTGAGGAATTCGTAAAACACACTTCGAGCGTTCAATGCCTCTCGGAACAAAGCCATAGCAAGCCACTTTTCTGGGGAAAGCTTTGAAACATCGGTTCGGAATAACCATTGAGGCTCTACCATCAGCCCCATGCTCGACCGTACCCCTGATGTCCATGGCAGAGGGCGTCTCGCGCTGATGATTCCCGAACCAGTTCTTCTCGCGATAGCAATTGAATGTTCCCACGAAAGCACTGTCAGCAGGTGATTCAATTCCTCTTCCACCTTCGCGCTATCTTCATCTTTCTTCATCGCAACACTGATGACTGTGTCGGCCTCTGGTGAGCCATTCAGCCAGCGGTATTGCCTGCCGCAAAAGTCAAACATGAACTCGTCCTCATTTCCGATCCGCAGATGACAATCAAGCACACAATCAAGTTGGCGGTCGTATTGTTCGCCAAACATTGTGGGATTCTCTAAACTCGGTGCAATTCGTCTCTGCCAGCCGTCGATCTTTAGAGTGTCGGTAACATGGCCGAGCAGGTCAGCAGCAAGCCAATCTGGATCACATAGATTTGAGTTCGGACGCCATTTAACAGTTCGAGTTCTGTCCCAATGCTGCAATAACCAATCGTGTTGGAGCCTGCGCCATTTTGGCTCCCACAGCGAGGCCTTCATGGATTTAGGGTATGCAGCCGAATTCTGCTCAAAATCGACGCTAATCGCAAACCAAGAGAACAATTCAAGCGATTGTCTGATGTTGCCATATTTCCAAAGCACCTGAGTGGTGATGAAATCCAGACGAGTTTCATGCAGAGTTTTCGCGCCGATGACTTGGCATAAGGTTCCGTCTTCCAAGTACCGATAGTACAGCCCATCGTCCCGCCTAAAGACCTGCTCTCGTTCCGACAACACTCGGACATGCGAAGCAGTCCAACCAGAGAGTTCGTCCACGTTGCTCAGCATGTATTCTCGGAGAGAAGCCCACGCTTTTTCGGGCGGCTTCTGAGTCATGCAACGAAGCATGTCGAGGCGAGCCGCAAGAGTGGGGGTGTCGTCGCCCTGTCGCGTCAGAAACAATTCGAAATAAGTCATCCACACCGCAGACGAGTTGGCGTCATGCAAACGATGCGGTACTAACCGTGTGTGCCCCCGAAGGTCTGCAAAGGCATCATCACTCGACCGCTTTGTAAACATCTCGATTGTTGATTCGGCAGAAGCGTAGATCGTGTTCTCTATCCAACGAGGCGTCCCGCTGTCGTAGATAACAAACGGAGTTTGTGTGGAGGGATCGCTCGACTGCTTTTCGACGGTTGAAGAATTCTCCATTTCAACTGCCTTTCGCACTTGCGAGCGTACCTTTCGACTGGGACCGCTGGCGCGTAGCCATGGGAGTAGTTCCCGAGTTCCGTTCCTTCTTGATCCGCTCCAGCAGTACCGACGCAGGTTCGTACTCCCGGCCTTCGCGCCTAGCCAGTTCCGCTTCAGTGAGGACGAGTTCGCCACGGAAGGCTTTGGCTAGGATGGATTCGGTGAGTTTGTGGGCACGCCTTGTTGCAGTGGCTACTCGCATTTCGATGGTGTCCGCCAGCTTGAAGAGAACATCGACACGCCGAACGATTTCCTGCTGCTCTTCAAGCGACGGCAACGCCAGCGTGGTCTCCTTGATATTGTCCAAGTTTAAGCCCGGCTTCCCCGCGCCGTAAGCGTCATCTAACAACTTAGCTCGACCATGGCGAGGGCTGACTATCCACAAATACAAGAACTGGCCGATAGAAGGATCAACAGGTCGGACAAGCGCGACATGCTGGCTGACATAGGACTCGCCTACTTCTCTATCGAGTAAGGCGGCCTTGGTCACGTTAGCACCCGTAATCGTTACCAGCAAATCGCCAAAGCGAACTCGCGTGCGTCTCCCCTCAGCATTGTCGGGCGGTTCAACGTGTGCAATGCCATCCCTCTGTAACCGATCAGTGTTGATGTCCTGTGCTCGTATGAAGAGTGGCCCCGACTCCGCATAATACTTCGCCCAACCTCTGGAGCCGCTAGTCACCATGCAGCTTACTTGGTCGATGCTCGCGATTGCCCATTCCTCAGGAATGTCAGACAGTTGCGATCCGTCAGGGTCGGCTGGTTTCCTGATTGCCCCGACGCCTTGCTCCTTAACTCGCTCGGGCCTCATTGCAAGAATTGCCCGAAGGAATTCGGCAGACGACGTTCTTGACGCACGGTGCGCTCGCCAATCCTCAGTCAGTCTTCCTGAACATGCCGCCGCCAGCACAGCTTTGCGATAGTGTTTGAGTGTCGCTGGAACTCGGCTTAGTTTTTCGTGTGATGCTTTGACCGTCATCAACAGTTCGGTGAGGCTCCTGACAATCCGAATCTGCTCAGGTAGCGGCGGCAGTGGGAGTTCAGTCGTTTCGAGGAATGACTGCGGCACACGTTTCTGGCCGACGCTGCCAGTCATTTCGGCTTCTGCTGCTTTGCGATAAACATCCTGTCGGATGAAGTGATAAATAAACTCCGGTAGAACCGCTCCAGTGGATCGGAAGACATGGAACTCAGTTGAGCCGAATCCCAAACCGTTTATCAGGTTCCTTGCTATAGCAGCCTTACCGTTCTCCATACAGGGCGTAATCTTGGCCATGATTACGTCGTTTTCACGAAACGACGTAAATCCCTTGCGAACTTCCGAAAATCTTCTTGTTTGAGGCTTTGTGATTGCGCCTACTTCGGCGTCAACCGCTGGCATCGGAACGAAAGTTACAGGGGCATTCGCAGCTAACGATTGCTTCGACGCTTTAGGAGGATTGATCGCGCAGGCATCTCGCAGGGTTGTGAGCGCCCAGCCTTCTGGCAAGCCTTCCGTATTGTGGTCTGCTGGGGTGATGTCCATCGCGATAGTGAGAGTCACTTGACGAGTGACGATTCGACCTCAGTCGAGGGGTCGGTGCCGTTCTCAAGCAGTGCGAGTACCTTGTTGAGGTCCTCGACCGCAAACTGCAAGTCGGCGATGGCGTCTGTAACCAGTTCTTCGGGTTCGAGCACGTCATCGCCATCATCCAAGGATTCATCCTTGAGCCACTTGAGGCTGTCAATCTTGAAATCCCGGTTCTTGACCTCATCAATGGAGAAGCTACGCCAGCGGTCTTCCTTGGAGTCGCTAGTCTTGCGCTTTGCCCTTCCGTTCGGATCGGCTCCGAAGCACTTCTCGAACTCCGCGAAATGCTCTGATGTGAGCGGACGATATTTCTTCGTGATGTGGGGCACGTTGCTGCGTCCGTCATAGAGCCACATCGTTTCCGTCTTGTAACCCTTGGTGAAGAAGATCACATTGGTCTTCGTGCCGGGGCTGTATGGCGTGAAAGTGCCATTCGGAAGCCGAATCACGGTGTGAAGATTGCAATCCTCGGTGAGAATCTTGAAGACCTCCCCAGCCTGATCCGCGAACAGGCAGTTGTCAGGCACGACAACAGCAGCACGCCCTCCGGCCTTCAGGATCGTCATCACGTGCTGGATGAAATTCAGTTGCTTGTTGCTAGTGGAGATGGTGAAGTCGTCTCTGGTGGGTGCTTGATTCGCGCCCTTGGTGCCGAAGGGTGGGTTCGTCATCACAACATCGAAGCGTTGACCGCTTGGAATCTCGTAGATCGAGTCGCCGAAAGCGATATGAGGTTCCAGACCGTGCAGATATAGGTTCATCAGGGTCAAACGACGCGGACGTTGAACAAATTCCTGTCCAAAATACGTATCGGACTTCAATCGTTTGGCCAGATCGCGCGGCAGTGCTCCGCCCTTGGTCGCATCGATCAGCCACTCGTAGGACGAAACAAGAAATCCGCCCGTACCACACGCGGGATCACACATCGTGAACTCTTTATGAGTACGAGGGTCGGGCTTCATGCAGCGGACGAGAGCCTTAATCAGGATGCGAGGTGTGAAGTATTGACCAGCCCCTTTCTTGCCTTCGCTTGCAGCCTTTTCAAGCAGACCCTCGAACGCGGCAGCCTTGATGTCGATGTCCAGCGCCGTCCACTCGATGTCGTCAATCAACCCGAGCAGCTTCTTGAGATTGACTGGATTGTTGAACCTCGACTGAGCACCCGCAAAAATGTCACCTAGCAAGCCTCGCTGCTGGCCAAGCTTACGGAGCAGATCGATGTAATGATCCTGTAAAGCAGTGCCCGCCTTGTTGACAAGGCTCGGCCAATCGCAGCCTTTCGGCAATTCGATGTCGCGCTCATCCGCCATCTTCAGGAACAGCAGATAGGTTAGCTGCTCGATGTAATCGCCATAGTCGATCCCGTCGTGGCGAAGCGTGTGACAGAAACCCCAGAGTTGCTGGACTACATCGCTCATAGAGCTACGGCCTCATTGAATTGGCTGATGAGTTGCGGAAGCTGCCCTGCGAAAGCCTTGTTCGCTCGGCCCCAACCGCCGACCCGATTGAATACTGGCAAAGCGTCGAAATCGCTGGAGTCGATGGTCAGGTTTTCAGCCAAGTGTCCTTCGATCCCATCAAGCCACTGTATTTGCTCAGGTGTGAAGTTCTTGCCTGACGTAATCTTCGCCATGGCGAGCTTGACTCGTTCCTCAGCAGTGTACAAGGGCTGTTGCTCATTGGCAGCGTGCTTGACCATCGAAATGATGTCCACGAGCGCCTTTTGGTAGTGCAATTCGTGCGCCCTCTGGAGGTTTTCTTTGTTGAACCGCTGCGGTGTTGCCGCCAGCTTTTGCTGCAAGTCGCTCAATGCTTTCGTGCTCCAGTCTTTTGGGCGCTGCAATAGGATTCGGATTGCCTCAATCTGTTGAGGGTTCTCACGGACGAACTGAGCGAACGCGGTGAGGTAGTCGTCGGGCTTGTATTCGTTGCCGTCGATCCCGCGCACGAGCCATGAAGAAGTGACCGTATCCTGTGTCTCGTAGGCAACGATGAACCTGCGTTCCTTGCGGGGATAATTCATCAACAGGTCTTGGAATACTTTGTCCCTGAGCAGGCTCATCGTATCTACGAAAGCATGGCTCAACCTGCGCGGGAGATCGCTGGCGTACTTTCCAACATCACCACCCGGAATGTGGGCCGCAAACATGTCCCGCGCCTCGCCCGACATCTCTTTCTCAATGCGTTGGAGACGTTTGACCAGCCTGCGGATGTTGTAATCCCGATCTCGGTTATTCCAGATGTCGTCGATGATCTCGACAATCGTGCACGGCTCGCGCTCTGGCGGTTCAGCGGTGATCGCCGTTGCGTTCTTGAAATACTCCAGCAGGGTCCCGTCGAAACAGTCGAACACCACAAAGTGGGACTTGTCTGGAAAGTGTTCGCCCTTGCGAGTGCCTCGTCCGAGCATCTGCTCGAACAAGATGCGGGACTTCACAGGGCGCAGAAAGACGATACCTTCCAGATCAGGAATATCCACACCAGTGGTCAGCAGATCAACCGTCACGACGATAGTCGGCACTGGGCGGTTGCGGAACTCGCGGATATGCTGAAGCGGACGATCCACCCTGCCCGTGATCTTCTGGGCGAACGAATCGCCTCGACCGAAGATATCCCGAGCAATGTCTACAAGCTGGTCGGCGTGTGACGTATGTGGAAGGTCGTTGCTCGCAAAAATAAGCGTTTTCGGCAAACGACCATATCGCTGTTCGTGCTCCAGCATCCACTTCTTAACCTCTTCGAGAATCTTCCGGTTTGAGTCGGGTGACGTGATGTCATGCTCGATTTTGGCGCTGTCGAACTGGCGCTCGTCCTCCAGCAAGTCGAGTTGCTTGGCCCCAGAGACGGGATTTACGACTTCAACCTGCTCCCCCTCGTTCAGGAAGATGCCGTTCATGCGAACGTTGGAATTGACCGCAACCACGTCGTAATCGACGAGGAATCCCTCCCGCACAGCCCGCTCGTACTCGTACCGATAGATGATGTCCTTGAAATAGGCCATCGTGTGGGCGGCGGGTGTTGCGGTCAGACCGACCTTGACGCAATCGAAGTGGTCGAGGGTTTTCCTCCAGATTGCGCTTTCTTGAGTTGAATATCCTCTGTGGCACTCATCGGCGATTATCAGATCGAACGCATGGATTGGGATGTTTAGCTGGCTGGCATCTTCATCGACTTCTTCGTCGCCAGAGGCCATGATTGCGTCCCGCCCGAAAAGGTTGATTGTCATTCGCTGGATCGTGCTCACGTAGACGAAAGCGTGTCCGGGTTGCGGATCAGTCAGGTAGGAACTTGGGAGAACTCTCGGGTCGAACTTCTCGTCCTCGTCGAAATCTCCTCGCTGGAATCGCTGGCTGTAAACCTCATAAATCTTGTCGAACTTCAGTCCCGGCTCGGGATCAAAGGAAGCAAACGCGAGCACAGCTTGTGCAGCCAGTACGCGACGATCAACCAAGAACAGAATCCGCTGGGCGACCCTCGCCTTCATTAGCCGATAAACCTGATTGACCATCGTGAACGTCTTGCCCGTTCCGGTTGCCATCGCCACGAGCATCTGATGCTTGCGGTCAGCGATTGCTTTCTCGACGGCTACATTTGCCTCCCGCTGGTAGGCACGGAGGCGGGGATGGTCGTTGGGTGTTTGGAGAAGCGCCTGACAGGATGCGTCGAAGTCCTTGGCAAACTGTTCGGCTAGGGCGTTTGGAGTGTGAAACTGCGCGATTGTGTGCGAGCGGCTCAGGGTGTTTCGGATGTCGTGATGCCAAATGACCTCGCCATTGGTCGAATACAGGAAAGGAACTCGATACCCGCTGAAATTCAGGGCGCTGCTGGTAGCGCCCTTGGAATATCTCTCGGCCTGTGTCAGAACGCTCTGCGGGCCGAGAGTCAGTTTCTTGGCTTCGACAATTCCTAGAATCTGACCGTCCACGCAAAGGGCATAATCTGCGGGGCCGTGCTCGGTCTCGAATTCTTCAATGGCACAGCGGTCGTGAGACGTGAGCGGTGTGCTGGGGTTGAACGGAACGATCCGCCATCCCGCTGCTTTCAGCTTTGGGTCGATCAGCCGCTTGCGTGTCAGCCACTCGGAATTGTTTTCAGACGGTCGCACACGATTGAGTATCGAGAAACTGCATTATACCCAGTGCACTCGGCTCCGAAGTTTAACTGCTGCTTCTAACCATAGAAGGTCTTCGAGCCGACGAGCTTCCTGTGCGCGGTGTTATTCTGCATCATAAATTCCATCTGCACTGGGAGAATGTACTGGTCGGTCTCTCCATCAACGGACACAGTGACCGCAATCTTCGCAGGACCAGAGTGGTCGTAATTGTTCCGGTCGGGCCGCGGCGTATTCCAGAGCTTCAGCACCGAACCATCATTGATCGGAATCTCGATGGTCTCACCGTCCAGCGACACATCTTCACCAGCCATGGAAGCTTCGCTGCTCAACATGTATTCCACTCGCGAAACCTTAACGCGGCGGTTCGCGACCACTTTGAGAAGCTGCGATGGTGGTGTACCATCCGCGCTCAGCGTCATCTTCAACTTCTGGTTCGTAGGGGCAGTAGCGGCTGGCTGCCTCGTCGCGGGATTCGCAATAGCGTCTACGAATCCTTTCACAGCAGACACGTGGCGCACATACGACGCAGCAGGCTGAAGTCGCAGCCCCAAGTGCTTTGAAATATCTTCCAGAAGTTGATGAAGTTGGGCTTCGTTGTTCGCCGACAAAGCATTCAACAGACCCAGCGGACCACTCAGTTCACTTGCCTTCACCCCAGCCAGCAACGGAGCCAAGAACAGGTTCGCACCCCACCGTGCCCCAAGTTCAAACATCACGTAATATGAAGCCAAACTACTCGGTGTGATGAGTCCAACCACTACCTTCGCAGCGTTGACTTCTTCACGGAGTTTGCCTTCTGTGTTGACACCGACTGGTAGTCGATAACCATCAACGCTGCTACACCGAATTTGGTCGGACATTAGCCCCAGACCAGCCTTCAACAGATCAATCAGGGCAAGCGCAAGGTCAGCATCTTTGCTGCTATGGGAGATGAAGATGGAAAGACCCCGATGAGTGACGGGCTGCTTTGTGGGCATGTCGTGAAGCGTATCACAAGCCTCAGTGTCAGCAGGAGTGCCCTGCTTCGATTCGTATGCCGTTATCAGTTCTTCTGTGGGCCTGCCGAATCCTTCCAGCACCTTGTCGAGCATCCCTTGATTCCGAAGTCGCAACACGTTTCGACGAATATCAGTCTGGGTTGCTCCGAGATAATCAAGGTCTTCAGGAGTCTCGAAGTTGACGGGGTATTCACCCGGATGAGTGGGATGCCTGTAGCTCACCCAGTAAGCCTCGTGCATCATGAACTGCCGAATCTCCGGGTCACCGACGAGCGGCTGCTGCTGGAAGTCTGAGTCCTTCATGTCTAGCGGTTTGTAAGTGTGCTCGTCATAGGGCTCGTCGAAGCTCAGCTTCCCTGAATCGAAGGCGCGACGGATGACGTTAATTCTCACGAACTCAACACGGGCCGTATAGTTCGGGTTCAACAGTTTGATCTGCTCAGACCGGAATACCGACACTAGTCGCTCACCACGCTCGTTACGCACGTCACGGAGTCGGAACAGATGCACGGTTCCGATGCGACGCCCATCTCTTTCTTCGCCCTGAAACTCTGCTTCAAAACACTCGCCAGCGAGCGTCACGAATCGCTTGTCAACGTCCATGCTCGATATTGTAGTTCCAAGTAGCTGTTAGAATCGCGGGCATGTTGTACTGGGAATGCAAGCGGAGACTCGCACTGCTGCGCCGCTTCCGTGTACTGGCTTTCGACTACTTTGAAAACATTCAGCTAGCGGGTTGGATGGCAGGTGGAGCACCACCGACGATGAACGAGAAGTCGCAGAAGGCGCGGCATGAGATGAACCGCATGATGGAAGATGTAGTGCTGTCGCTTAACTTGCTGCGAGTTCCGCACGTCGTCGCCTACCAGCCTGTCAGGCCCGGTGAATATGCGCAGAACGTTGATGTAATCGGGAACATCTTCGCTCTTTACCAGTTTCAGATTAGTTCGCAGGTGGTTTTCGACAGCGTAGATCGGGCGATAGGAACTTACGAAAGCGAGTGTCGGAGACTCCTACGTGAGACTTTCAATCCCTTCTACTGGCTGCAAATGCTTGTCGTTTGGTTCTTGCGGCTCCCGTTCCAGCTACTCGGTGCTGCTGGATTCGATGCCCGCAAAGTCGAAGACTCGTTGTTCGGTAGGTTGCTAAAACTAGTTCTGGGTCTTGCTACGTTCATAGCTGCTGTTGTGGAAATCGCCGATCATTGGAGCATGATACAGGTCTTCCTACAAAAGTGCGCTGCTGCCCTCCACCAGTCCTAAGCTTCTACCCTCCCCTGCAACGATTCGGTACGTCTCAAGTGGAAAAGACATTATCAATCTCAGCCATGATCTCTTCCGCCCACCGGATCGCATCATCGATGGCGCTGATGGTCGCAGGAAGCCATTCCAGTCAATTACAATGAGGCGCTGTCAAATATCGAGGGGGGCACAATGCCGAGTCTAGGGAATGCGCTTCAGGAGCTTCGCGAGGAGCGTAGGGGAACACAGTTACGTTTAGAGAAGTTAGAGCAAGTAATTTCAGCAATCGAGTCTTTGAACGGGTCGTCCGCAAACGGTTCCGCAGTATCCAGCAAATCAGGCCGACCTACCCGAATCGTGTCCGCAGCTTCACGTCGCAAAATGGCGCTGGCGCAGCGAGCGAGATGGGCGGGATTGCGGAAGCAATCGCAGTCAGTGTCGGCTGGAAAGACCACGAGTTCCGCTCCTGCCAAGCGCACCATGTCGGCATCGGCCCGCAGGAAGATCGCTGCGGCTCAAAAAGCGCGGTGGGCGAGGGTGAAAGCTGGGAAGAAGAAATAGGCGGGCTTAGCAGCTTGCGGAGAAAATGATTCCTCAAACCGAAGAGACTCTTCGGGCAAGTTTTTGAGACCTGAGTGCCGAAAGTTGTTCGGATATCGTGCCTCCTGACATGCTACCGCGAGCGGGATGCCTTCCACTCCAACGGCGGCAGTTCTGAGTTTGCGACATCCTTAAGGTACGCTCGGGCGTGCTCTAATGTTCTTTCCTTGCCCTCCTCGATATCTTCAACTTCTTCGGAGGGTGCAATCCAACTCTTCGTGTTGACGTTGTAGACGGACGCCTGCGTACCCTGAGCATTGTTCTCTGAGAACAGCCGCAGGTGTTCTTTGCCAACTTGGACTTCAGCCCATACGCCCTCGGTTAACATTGCAGGAAACCAGACACGTTGACTATCTTACGCCAATTTTCTTCCTACGCTGCCCGTCATTTGAACTCGTTGTAAATCTTCCGCATGATCCGCTCAACCAAATACATCGTTGTGGCGATCTATCCCAGCAAGGACTCCGCGATGCTGACCCACTCCGCATCAAGCGGCTCTCGGCAAACTGGCTTACCAGCCCGACCATACCAGTACGCCGCGTTGCCCTGATCGCCTTCTTTGCGATGCAGGTAGGCGTGCACCCACGAACCCTCGGGTCCTTCATCTTGCTGGGCGGATTCGTGGGCTCGCGCCCAATCGCCCTTGGCGTCCCACCATAAGCCAGCAAGGGCGAGTGTGAGTTCCGCAGGCGGTTTAGCCGCAGTCAGTGATTGACGAAAATCGTCCAAGGTCATTTTGGTGTCCCGTTACGCAATGGCCGGATGCCATGATACGCCCCACCGATTGAACCTAAACCGCAGCACGTTTGTAGCGGATGCGGTAAACCCATCAACGCTGATCGAAACCATTGTGCAACCTGTGCCATTGATGGAGCAACCGAACGCCTTGGGAGTGTCGCCCGAATTGGGCGCGTAGCGGCACGCAGCCCGGAAGCGCGCGCCAAACATGTGGCATCGCGGCGACGACACGCAGAGGCATGCTCGGCTTGGGACGCACCGAAGCAACCAGACTGGCTTACGAACGAAGTATTCTCGCAACGAATCCAGCCGCTGCTCGCTGGCGTATCAACCTCGGTCATCCGATCACGGATTGGAGTGTCCCGGTGGTATGCGAGCCGGATTCGCCAAGGCTACCGCCCGCATCCACGACATTGGGTAGGGCTTTCACACTTAGTTGGTTTCGTCCCGGACGGAACAATCTAGACTGGGAACAAACCATATCGTTGTAGACCCTTGCTGCCGGAGAAATGCCAATAGTTAAGTCGGAACCTGACCTCTACAGGGGTTCGTCATTTTCAAGAACGATCACTTGCTGATCGTTTGGCCATTCAGCTAAGCTCTTGAAAAAAGTCTCCCGAGCAAACATGATCGAACTCGCGCAGCGTGGACGCGTCGCAGCCAGGAGTCCCAAATCCAGGATTCGCCATTCCAACCCTCTGGAAATGAGGGCACAGGAGTGGTGTGCGCCCGTCAACGCCCGTCTCGGATTGATGATTTCATTAAGTTTGCACATCATCAGAGGAACGGAAAGGTTCTGGCGATGATTCAAGCGTATCTCGACGAGACGGGTATCCATGAGGGTGCCGCAGTTTGTGCGATCGGCGGATACTTTGGTGGTCCTGGACAATGGAAGAAACTCGGTTCCAAGTGGGCAGCGATTATTCATCGCTATGGTGTGACTGAATTCCATGCGAAGAGATTTTGGGCCTTTGACGAAAATGGCGAACACGTAGGGATACACAAAGGGTGGAGCAAAAATAAAGCCCGCGATTTTCTAGAGGAACTTGTCAGCACTATCGAGGAACACAGAATACATCCCGTCTCCTCGGTGGTCGTCATGGAGTCATTCAATAAACTCTCTCACAATCAACGTAAGTTTTTGACGGGTGCAGAACTGGTAAACGGGAAGTTCAAAGGAACTGGTTGTCCGAGCAAGCCTTATTTCCTTCCATTTCAGCTTTGCATCACTGACGCCGCTGAGCATGCCCCGGTCGGCGGTAAGGCTCACTTCTTCTTCGACCTAAACAAGCAGTTCAAGGGCTATGCATTGGATCTATTTGCGCTGGTGAAAAACCAGGATACTAGAGTGAAAGATCGCATCGGTGAAATTGACTTTCCCACTGGACTAGAAGCTCCGCAACTTCAAGCTGCCGACCTTTTCTGCTATCAGTTTTACCAATTTGCTCTGAAGCGAGCCGTAAATCCCATAGAAACGCCTCACTTCTTGCTGCGCCGCCTCGCGTATAAAATGCTGCTAGAAACCGACACTTTTCTTGACGATAAAGGACTGGCATTGCTACTGAAAGACGCAGACATACCGCCTGATAATTAGCGCCCTGTCACCGCTTTTCTATTCTATAGTCAGTCAGACATATTCATGATATTCACTTGACGCGTGTTATTCAGCAGGTAGCCTATGGTAATCCACCTGCTCTCAAAGCTGCCTGCGCCAAGGCCAGCGGACTGGGGATGGAACGTGAGTGTATGTATAGCTGTCCTCTGTAATCGTTATAAGAGTTTTGTCATCGTTTCAGACTATAAAGCGAGTTTTGGTGACTTCGCGTCTGACAATATGGCCAGCAAGCAGTCCATACTTTTTAAGGGCTATTCCATTCTATTTGCTGGCAATGACGTAGATCATGCAGTGCCGATTATTGAGAGAGCCGAAGAGATTCTATTTTCATCCTTAGAGTCGGCGACGAAAAAGAAAATGCCCACCCCCACTGTCGTCGCAGGTGCAGTGGATCAGGCATATGCCGAACGAATCCACAGTGAAATTAATACTCGGATACTTCGCAAACGTGGATTTGACGTGGAGTCGTTCCGGGAAACTGGAAAACGAAAATGCACGGCATCCGCGTATTTAGCATTGTGTAGTCGTATTGATCACGTAAATATTTCACTAAAATTTCTCGTGGTTGGGTTTGCCGAAGGCGGAGACGCGCACATCTATTGCGTAGATGGGAGAAGCGCGCCTAAATGCTACGACTCGATTGGAATGTGGGCGATTGGAAGTGGCGCGAATGCGGCGTTAAGCACTTTGGCTTTCTATGCAGATAAATCCAAACTGAATCCTTTTGTCTCCACGGAGACGGCCACCTATTTGGCTATCGTTGCTAAATTTATGGCTGAATCATCCAACGAAGTCGGTAGGGAGGCCACAGACGTTCATATCCACCATCATGGGCAGAGTCCATTATATGTCCCATATAAAAGGCTGATGATGATAAGGGAGCTTTGGGAGAAGGAAGGAGCGCCACGCATCCCTTCGAATATAGATGCTGAGATGAAGACACATATAATGACCCATGCAGAAGGAGTAGCCCTATAGGTTTAGGCCGTCGCGCCCAATGTGGTTAGCTTCTCGAATGAGTACCCGGGCCGTAGTCATATGACGTAGCGTGGGCGAAATGACGCTTCGCTTTAATCGTCTCAGTTTACGGTAAACACCTTTACGTCAGCTACCAATTCCCCACTCTCCGAATGCCTGTTTAATACACGAACTGCGGGCGCACAAGGCGGGCATCACGCGGGGGCACAAAATGAGGGGAGTGATGGACTTCACTCACCTGGCGGGGAGTACGATGATGGAGTGACTTTTCTTTCATACGTGGAGTCGACCGATGCCTCGCATTGAAGATCGACTGCTGAAGTCCGTCATCTACCTCTACAAGAGCAAGGAAGACGCTGAGGGCAGAGCGCCCGGTGGAAGCGGGTTCTTGGTCGGTGAGCCGTGCGCGATCCCGGAAGCCGTGTTCCTGTTCGCTGTTACGAACGCCCACGTCGCGAAGCTATGCTCAGTCGTACGCACTGCTGGCCCGCTAGACAAACGCGTGTTCGTTCGTAAGGAGAGCGACTGGTATCGCCATCCCGAGCAGGACGACGTAGTCGTTACACCCATTGGGTTCGCGCCGAAGGATGGGCGCAACTTCTATCTGGATTATGTGCCGCGGGATTGGTTCGTGACGCCTGAGAACTTCACGCACGCCTCGCACGACGTGAATGACGCTCAGACTCGGGGCCTTCCCCTTTCGCTCCCGTCGTTGGGTCACAAGTGGGACTACCAGCCTTTGGGTTGGCCGTTCGGGCCCGGTGAGGAAGTCGTGATGCTCGGCCGCTTCCTCGGGTACGACGGAACGGAAGAGAACAAACCCGCTGCCCGCTTCGGGCATCTGGCGATGGCACCGACCGTGCCCATCAAACATCCGTGGGGATTCACGCAGCGGAGTTTTCTGATCGAGTGCCAATCTGTTTCCGGTTACAGCGGCTCTCCGATCTTCATCTACCGGGTCCAGTCCACCGTTGGTGCTGGATTGGTAGCCATCGGCGCAGACCGTGGGAAGGAGTCACTACCTCGATTTCTTGGCATCGACTGGGCTAACCTCGATCGCGTCGGTCACAACGACTATGCGGTCGACTGGGCCGAGTCTGACGCTGACGCGTCGTTCCCGCGTCGTTCCGGAATGATGGTTGCTGTGCCCGCGTGGCGACTAGCGGAATTACTCGATTCGGAGAACGTAAGAAACGTGAAACGTAAAGCAGAAGCTGAAGCCAACAAGTCGAGTGAGGGAGTTAAGTAAGGATTTCGAACCCTCGGAGTTCGATCAGCTCGAAGCACTCGCCCGCGAGATTGTCGCAGTGCCAAATTAGTGCCTAAAATCGGGCTACTTGGCCTAGGTTTCCGAACTAACGCCGCGAGCTGCTGACTGGGATTGCTTCCCCCGCAACGCATCGCCTCGCGCGGGCGGGCGGGTCCTGGCCCTGATCAAAAGAAAATGTCGCCTGGACGTGAAAAAGGGGGTGTAGCACTTTTGGCGTCGCCTTACACTACCTCACCCCGCGTTTGACGGGAGAAGGGAAAGAGATGGTCTCAGAGCGCCCCCCTATCTGAAAACATGTTGAACTGGGACTCATCTCTGCGCCCCCCCTCTGTGCTGAGATGGAGTAATTTTGATGTGGGGAACTGTACGTGGGCGCTGTGCTCATGCTCAACTCAGCCCCAGATCAATTCATCACAACTCAACTCATTTTGCGCCCAGATCGGGCGTCCCTTTGTTTGTCGGGCGCGGGGGCGCTGAGTGGAGATGTGTGGATTTTGAGTTGGAGGCGGGAGTGCTCGTGTGGGGCGGGGCGGGGGCTGCGCGTTGCTCTCTTACGAATGGCTGTCAATCAGCACGGTACTTGCTATGATTCCGCCATGACCACAGACATCGAACGGTGGCAGCCTCCAAACGACCCGTCGGCATTCGAGTCGCTCTGCCTCGATCTGTGGCGGGAAATCTGGCATGACCCTGGCGCACAGAAGAACGGGCGGAGCGGCCAGCCACAGGCCGGAGTGGATGTCTTTGGTCAGCCCCAAGGCAAGTGGGCGGGCGTGCAAAGCAAGCAGAAGGATGGACTGTTGCGGAGCAAGGTGACGATCAAGGAACTCGAAGCTCAGGTTGAAGCCGCGAAGGAATTCAAACCGCCACTCGCTAATTTCATTCTCGCCACTACCGGGCCAAGGGATGCGAAGGTGCAGGAGCGAGCCCGCAAGCTCACTGAGGAACACAAGCAGCGAGGTCTGTTCAGTGTCGAAGTCTGGTCCTGGGAGGACATTTGGGATGAGCTATACCGCCGGAAGGACCTGCTGACACGGATCGCGCCGGACTACTGGCCTCGGTTGATCGCAGCCAGTCGGAGTGGAGGACAGAGAACCGTTCGCCTCGACCGCGCATCAGGCCTTTTGAAGCTCGATGTCCCCGTCGGCGACTATGTGGAGATTCACCATCAAGGCATCGTGATTAGGGTTTCGATAGAAGAGATCGTGGAACGAGAATTCTCATTTTCAGCGACACATAGCCGCAGACGCGGCCGTGGTTGTCACATAAAGGTGAGCAGTGGCGGGGGACTGTTTTTCTGCGGCGACTACTGTGAGAAGACCGACGTCAATGAATTCATCGTTCCGACAAAGGAATTTAGCCTTGATGAACCAGTGTCAGTGTACTTCTTCTGGACTTCAGGATGGCACCGGTTCTTCAGGCTTTTTGTTGAACACATCAACCACAACACGGGACTCGTGACACTGAACGCATTCCTTTGTCACACTGAGGTAACTGAGGAACGAACATGAACATGTGGCAGTGGTTGTTGGCGTAATTGTAAGAGACGCCTGTTTTCAACCGAACTCTCCCACGGGCCGCCGATCCTTAGCTACAGGGCAATATCCTCCGCATATCGTCATAGGCCCGCAGTCACAGCGAATGGCAATTCGTGACCCGAAGCACGTTTCCACGTCATTCGTGGAGAGAAAGAACCTTTCGATGCGAACGAGCATTCGTAGATTCACGCGCCTGACTAACGCCTTCTCGAAAAAGATTGAGAACCATGCGGCTGCTGTAGCGATCTGGTTCATGTACTACAACTTCTGCCGCGTGCATTCCACTTTGCGCGTTACTCCTGCGATGGAAGCTGGCTTGACGGATCACGTGCGGTCGATTGCCGAACTACTGAGAGCGGCATAGAATTGCCGGTTTCAGGTGAAACAGATGAACACAATTCTGTTTGATTTTGTTGTGTGCAAGTGCAGACACCGCACTCCCATCCATCCGTCCACGATTGCGATACTGTCCTGAAAATATCAAACCGACCGTCCCTTGAGCTTGTTACGAAAGTCAGGCGCTTTTTTTCTCCAACCCTGAACAATATCCAAGAAAAGTAAAGTTCCCCAAGGAAAGTCACCATGTCTGTTAAATGCTCTCCAGGAAGAAGTTCCGTGTAACATAACAGCCTCGCCCAACAAATGACATCTCGCAGACTTAGGGCTGGGATCTAACGAATTGTGCGATTGCGGCATCGCAATGATCGCCGGATCCCGCAACGATGTCCAACCAGGGTCTCCGTTCTGTTTGGGGCAAGATTGAGGACGACCAGATAATTGCGCGGCGATCCCACGCTCCGTGATTCCGCCAGTTCTCTTTACAGGCGCGGACCCAGTCTAACTGCCCGAACGTACAAGCGATCAACGCCAAGTATCGCTGGCCTAGGCTCGGTACTGAATCTTCCGTCAGCGCCCAGATTTGGCTCTCGGATCCCATTTCTTTTCGTTGCCGGAACATCTCAAGGCCCCACATCCGAATAAATGGCAGTCTGCCAACATCACTTGTCGTGAGAAACTCCATGAGTCGCTTGCCCCTCAACTCGGCGGACTTTTTGGGCAGGCACCGTATTAAGTATCGAGACACATCACGAAAGACGGGTGCAAGAACTTCAAGGTAATTTAAGACTTGGTCAACAATGACCGCTGTTTTCATCTGAAATGCTCTTCTTAGCAAATGCCTCGCGAGCCCAAGATGTAAGGGGCGCGTCGCAACGCAATTGTTGAACAGTTCGCTCAGACTTTCGCGGACAGCAACGGCGTGTTCATCTTCGGGTAGCTCATCCGCGCTCACGTCGTACCCGGTCGTTTCCTTCAATTGCTGGATCAAATCATTCAGCTTATCCGATTTTGCTTCTCTCTCTTCCTCTTCCGGGTCGCGAAGCTCTTCTAGTACGAACTTCCTGACGTGCATAATCTTCGTCTTGTGCGACTCAAGGGACAAGCGATGCGATGTGTAGAGATATTCGGTCAGGTCATGCTGAAGAGTAATTGCGTCCGCTCTCGATCGACAGAAAATCCGAAAATCATCCACGTAACGAACGTAGGAAGCGCCTCTCCTTAGCAAAAAGTTGTCAACATCCGTAAGCAACGCCTCTGCCAACAGAATTGAAGGGAGCGGACCGACAGGTAGTCCCCTCGATTGCTTGAGGTTTAGTGCGAGCAGAAACTCGTGAATCGTGTCCACCCTCGGACGGGCCAGATTCGCAGTATACAAAGCACTTTCGACGCGATGCAGCGAGATTTGATTGTAGAAATCCGCGATGTCGGCTAGCAGAACGTGCGTGAAGCCCTCGATATTTGTCAGCTCTACGGAGCGCTGATGAAAGTCGTTCCACCCTGACTCAGCAGCAAAGAAGCTACCCTTAGCATCCAGCTTGATGCGATACGAGCAAGCTACCTGTTGTGACCGGTCGACTCGACTTTGTTCGATCGATTCAGCTGCCTCATAAGCCAGGGCAGTATAAAGGATTGAATCAATCGGGTCGAGCTGTACAGTTACACGGAATCCTCCGCCGGGCTTCGGCACAAGGACGCGCTGCCCAACGCTCGGGACATACTGACGGAGATCGAGCCGCTCTAGGGCCGGACGGATCGAAAGCCACGAGTGCGAAATTGCTTCAAACTCGAAAGGAACCGGAAAAATGTCCGTATCCCCATACCGAAGGATATGGGTTAGCGCCCAATCAAGAGATGCTGGATTTAGCTGGTCCATCAGTAAGCGAGAAGGCTGAATTAAAACCTTCCCAATTGTTTCATTGAGACTTTCCCTCTGGACTCAGAGCCATTTGGCAACACCACCATGATGCGAACACGTACCTCGTCGGCTGGCGCTGAAGCTGTAGCTTCCATCTCGACATTGCGCGGTGGCTCCCTTCGGCGGTCCAGAGCAGTTCTCTGGTCTCTGAACAGTTTGCCCTTTGCTGTTCACATAGGTGCCATTGTTGGTGCAATTTACCTCGCTTGTGTTCGGCTTGGTATGGGCTGCGGGAAGTGAATTCGTGCTCGGTTGAGATGGGGCTTGCGTCTGAGAAACGATCTGCTGAGAAAACAGAAACGCGGCTAGAGCCAGAGCGTAGACAAATTTGCGCAGAGGGCGCATCGGTCGCATAGTGCTCTCCCTAAGTCGGAGTGGCTTGCTCCCCCTCAAAAGCAAGTCTCGGCAGTCTCGTTGATGGCCGTTCAGGAAGGATCATACACCTGCGCACTCTTATTCCCAGATTATTCCCAACTCAACCGCTCGACATTCCGGGGAGGTGTAGCAAAATCACGAAATGCGAGATTTCAAGTCTCTCGAATCAGAGCGGTCTTGACCTCACCTAACCGATGTCCACATGCCTGAAAGCTCCCCACGAGCCTTCCGGACCGGCAGGTGTACGTCTTACCGTAAACCTTGGTTGGCCTCCTGACCCTCCTGACCCGAATCTCATTGCTATTGTTGACGCGCAGGGCTAAGGTGAAGAAGTCCCTTTCGCACCTCTCCGTCGCCATTCTGAGCAGCACTCTCCC